>Ga0209343_10005659_pt1 | contig 15059 bp, 13 predicted proteins | sample RifCSPlowO2_02_FD_184026 | JGI IMG/M metagenome (GOLD analysis project Ga0209343, IMG submission 184026) | Groundwater microbial communities from Rifle, Colorado - Rifle CSP2_plank lowO2_0.2 (SPAdes) (version 2) | ecosystem: Environmental > Aquatic > Deep subsurface > Groundwater | place... | reverse complement strand
TGCACCTGAACGCCGTCGGCTTCATCGCCCTCGCCGCGATCGGGACGCTCCAGGTTCTGATGCCCACCGTCGCCGGGCGCCCCGATCCCGGAGTCACTGACCGGCTGAGCCTGGATCTTCCGCCTGCCTTTCTGGGTAGCCTGCTCATCGCGGCGGGGGCGTCGTGGCAGATGGAACTGGCCTGGATCGGCCTTGCGCTCTGGCTCGTCCCGATCGTGCGCCTCGGCGCGGCATGGTGGCGCCTGTACCGTGCGGACATCTTTTCCTGGCACGGTCTGGCGCCGCCGCTTGCCGGCGCGCTGGCGGGCTTTGTCGTGTTGCTCGCCGCCGGCGCGCTTCAGTCGGCGTTCGGCGGGACAACGGCAAACGCCGTTTTCGTCTTCATCGCGCTGTTCCTCGTGCCGCTGGTGACCGGTGCCGCGGCCGCGCTGCTTCCCGTGCTGCTGCGTCCGGGCGTGCAGACGGCCTGGCACGCGGCCTTCCGCGCCCGGGCCGGACGCTACGCGGGCATGCGGGCGATGCTGTTCCTGCTGGGCGGATTGGCCGCAATGCTCGGGCGCGATGAAGGTTTCCTGCTCACCCTGCTTGCACTCGTCCTGTTCGTCGTGCAGATCCAGCGCGCGCTTATTGGACGCAAGGACTAGACGCGCGGCCAGTTCGTGTCGTTGAACCGCTTGCCGATCGGTCAGCGCAGCTCTTCCAGAATCCTGAGGGTGTCGGCAAAAACCCAGACAAGCCGTATCTCGATCACATCGTACGCGCGCGCCAGATCGGGAGGGAAGGCGCTGTAGGGCGCATAGAGCTGAACGATTCGTCGCACCCTTTCGTCGAGATCCCGCAGTCCGCTCGAACGATCGATGCTGACGCTCTCAACACTACCGTCGCGCCGGATGACGACGGTGACAACCGGATTCTCGGCGGCCCGGGTTCTTGCCGACGATGGATAATTCAAATTGCCGTTGCGCTCGATCTTCCAACGCCAGCTCTCGACGTACATCCTCAGCCCGATATCGCGTTTGACGCTGCCGAGGATCGATCCCCGGCGCGAAGTTTCCGTGCCCTTCGGCTGGGGAGCTTGAAGCGGCGGGCCCGGCGGCTCCTCGCGCAATGCGCCTGGTGTCCTCGATTGCTCGACCGCTTTTGCAGCCAAATCCCTGCCGGAAAGGGTTCCGGGTCCGATGGTCCCTGCTGCCGATCTGCCGGGTTCGGCAACGGCCAGGGGAGCGCGCGAGGACGCAGTTTCTGCACCGAGGCGTTCAGCTTCACGCCGGCGCTGACTCGCCGCCAGGGCCTCGGCTCTCTGGCGTTCGGCGAGTTCTTGTGCGGCCCGCTCCCTCGCTGCAAGCTCTTCGGCCTGCGCTCGTGCCTCCAGTTCCCTCTGGCGTGCAAGCGCGGCGGCCTGCTGCCGGGCGGCTTCCTCCGCTTGCTTTAGAGCTTCGAGTTCCAGTGCCAGGCGCGCTGCCTTCGCCTCTTCCTGTCTTTTCGCCTCCTGCTGCCTTCTCGCCTCCAGCTCCAGCGCCTCCTGACGTGCGAGCTGGGCGGCCTGCTGCCGGGCGGTCTCCTCGGCCTGCCTTCGGGCCTCGAACTCCAGCGCCTGGCGTTGTGCGTCAGCGTCCTCCTGCCTTCTCGCTTCCTCCTGCCTGCGTGCCTCCTCCTGCTTCCTCGCCTGCTCCAGCCTCACCGCCTCTTGCTCCCGCTCGCGCCGAGCGGTCTCTTCTTCCGCCAGCGCCTGCTCACGTGCGGATGCGATCTGCTCCGGCTCCTTCGCCGGAGCGGGCGGTCCTTCAACCTGCTTCTTCGCCAAGACTTCCGGCCGCTTCTCCGGATCGCCCGGTGTCGGTGCCGGTACCGAAAAAGTTTCTTGCTGGGGCTCCGCCTGCGCAATGATTTCCGGCTCCGCTTTTGGCTGAGTCCCGATCTCGCGCTCCGGCTTCTCAGCCGCCGGAGCAAGCGTGGGCGCCTCGACTGTGGGCAAAGGCTTCGGCGCTTCGGCCATGTGCTGCGACTCCGTGCGCGCGACATCCGGGGGCGAGACATCCGGGGGCGAGACATCCGGGGGCGAGACATCCGGGGACGCGACATCCGGGGGCGCGACTGCAGCGGGTGGTTTAGCGCGCGGCGGTTTCGGGCGTTTCGGAAGTTCGGATGTCGATGGTGTCCGAGCCGCGAGTGCCCGAGCCGTGAGTGGCCCAACTGCGTGCGGCCTGCGTGCCGGTTCGAGTTTTCCCGGGGCTGCTGGCGGGGTCTGGGCGCGCGGCGTCGGAGCGAGCCGCACGCTCAAGTCCGAACTGAACGCGCGGCGCTCGGCCCATGGCAGCGCGACGCCCGGCAGGCCGAATCCCGCAACGCCGAACCGCAGCGACAGGACGAATGCGTGGATCAGGAGCGAAAGCGCCAGCGCGAATGCGAGGCGTGCCCGGTAGCGCCCGGGCTCGTACCGACCCCGTGTGGCGACGATGTCATCCAGCGACCTCGTGATGCGCGACAGCACCTGCCGAAGCTTCGGCCGACCGCCATGATCGATTAGAGGAGTCGGAGACACGATACGGCCGTGAAAGTAGCATATCGCCCGACTTATCGCCCCGCCCTGCGCAGAGAGATCGGATCGCAATCCCGCCTGTTGGAGCGGCGGCCGCTACGCATGGACTGCGCGGTATCACGACACAAACCCCAAGACCGGGGCGTTACGGCGACCAGCCGCATCTCTAAGGCGACCAGCCGTTCCAACTATATGGCGCCGCCCACCCGGTCCGGATATGTTCCTATTTGGGCATCGTTTTCATTGCCGCGGTGTAAAGATCCGCCAACGGCACGACGCGCCCGTATGGCGTACTCATGGTGAAGCCTCCGCTGCCGGTCTATTTTTTCGCCAGTTTGGGCATGGGAAGGCCACGCTCGATCTTGATGCCCTTGATGACTTCCTTCAGCGAGCCGCACAGCGGCAGGCTGAGGCGTGCTTCATCGGCCTCCTGCAGCACGATGTTCATGTCCTTCTCGGCCCACGGCATGGGCCGCGGCTGCAGCCAGGTCTCCAGCGCCCAGTTGCTCGCGCTCGACTCCAGCAGCGCTCGGCGCAGGGGCTCTTCGGCGACGCCGAGCGCGGCCCCGAGCTTGAGCCCTTCGACGTTGGCCGCGATGCACGCCCACAGGATGAGGTTGTTGACCATCTTGCCGACCTGGCCCGCGCCGAGCTTGCCCAGGTAATGAATCGAATCGGAGAAAGCCTCGAACGCCGGAAGGCAGGCCTCGAAAATCGCCTTGTCGCCACCCACCAGGACCTCGAGTGTGCCCTTTTCGGCCGCCGGCTCGCCGCGGCACAGCGGCGCATCGAGAAAGATGACCTTGGTCCCCTTGGTTTTCTGCGCGAGTGCGCGCATGTATGCCGGCGCCACTGTCGCGGCAATCGCGACCACCGCGCCTGGTCGGGCGTTCTCCAATATCCCATTCGGGCCGAAGAGCACCTCGTCCACTTCCGTGTCGAACCCGACCACAATGATGATCAAGTCGCTTCCCGCGGCGACCTCTGCCGGAGATTTGGCGATGCGCGCGCCCAGGGCTCGCACTTTGCGCTCGGCCGCGGGGACCACGTCGTAGCCGACGACCTCGAAGCCCTTGGCGAGCAGATGCCTGCTCATCGGCCGGCCCATCTTGCCCAGCCCGATCACGCCCACGCGACGTATTGCCTTAGCTGCCATGACTGCCCCTCCAAGTTGGTATTCAGTTGTCCTAAGCCTGTGAAGCGGGAACCAAACGGGCGGACCGGATCTTGCACTTGATCAATCTCCCTGTTTCGTGCCGTTACGAAGTTGCAACGGCACGAAACAGGGAGACATGAAAAAACCAAATTCTTCTCCAACTCTGTCAACACGTGAGTGGGTCGTAAGTGCCTAAGCGTGCCCGCCATCCCGCCGGACCTCACGAACGGAGACAAGCGTGGCGCAACCCGCGCAGGCGATTTCCTCCAGCACGAAGTTCGGGCCGTCTCCGCCGTGGCGTAGCGCCATCCACGGTCCCGCCTCGCGTAGCGGCCGCAATGCGGCCGTGACTCGCCCCGTCGGGCCGCTCAGGGTTGCGCCGCAGCGGCGGCAACGCAGCACGCCCGCCCCGCCCGGTGCAAGTTCGACGTTTTCGCCCACTCGCCAGGGTTCGTCGCGCGCCGCGGGCGGCTGCGCGTAACGGTCATCCCTTTCCCACGGCAGGATCGGGCGCTCTTTGCGCGCGCGACGGATCGCCTCGCGCAGCGCCTGCGTCTGCGCGGCATCCGCGCGTCCATCGGACGAGATCGCGACGCCGTAATTCTGTTCCGAGCGCGCAACGCTCACCCAGCCGCGGGCCACGTCGTCTGCGACCCGCTCGGGCTCGCGGTCGAGCGGATCGCCGAAGCCGCCTCCACCCGGCGCAAAGAAAACGAGCACGTCGTTGGCCGAGAGCTTGCCGCTCGCCTTGGAGGGCAGGTGTTCGACCGTGCCGCCGAAATCGGCATCCTCGAGTGGAATCCGTCCGGCCTTCAATTTCGCCCAGACGTCGGTGCCACGCAGTACCCGCACCTGCGATCCCGCGCCGGGATAGCCGCCGTCGATGCCGTGAGCATTGGAGGGCTCGGTGCCGGCCGTATTGGTGGAATTCAGAACCAACTCCCTCACACCGAACGGTGTCACGGCAGCGGCAGCAGTGAGTCCGCCGCGCCAGCGACCCGGCCCGCCCGAATCCGGCAACTGTCGGCGATAGACGTAGAGGAGCGGAAGTTTCCATTCCGTTCCTTCGACATTGCCCATGCTGCTGGCGAAAGAGGTGGTCTGGCCGCAGTGGCTGAATCCGTCGGCGAAGGAGCGGCCGGCGGCGCCACCGGCGCGATGGTCCGACAGCAGCGCGCCCACCCGCTTGCCTCCGGCCGTGACTCCGAACAGGTTGTTGCAGTTTGCCGAAACGCTCCACGAAGAGCACACGCGATCGCGAAATCCCGCGGAGGCATCGAGCATCCTGGCCACCGCCTGGCTCGCCGCCACGGTGACCAGCCACCGGAAGCCGATCGTGCAGATGCTGACCGGCGCCGGGAAGGTGGCATTGACCACGGTGCCCGCAGGCGCCGTGACCTTGAGGCAGCGCTTCACCCCGTCGTTCCAGTCGATCTCGCCCTGGCATACAAAGGTGTAGATCGGAACGGCCGCGCCGGCGACGGTCGCATGGTAGGTGCAGTTCACCGCCGCGTCCACCTGCGGCGAGGAGCCGGTGAAATCGAAATGCAGCGTTTCACCTTCCTTTGTGAGGCGCACGACCACGCGGTGCAGTCGCTCGGAGCCGACACGGTCGCCGTCCATCCAGGCCTCGCCGGTCCAAGAGCCCTCGGGCAGCAGGCGTATGCGGTCCCGAAGCTGGCGTTCGGACAGGTCGAGCGACTGGCGCATCACCGCCTGCACGGTGGCCGTCCCGCGCTCGTCCAGCAGCGCCGCCAGGCGTCGTTTCACGACGTGAATTGCGCCGATCTGCGCGCGCAGATCCAGCGCCACCATGTCCGGCAACCGCGAATTGGTGACAAACGTGTGTTCGAGCTCGGGCACCAGTTCGCCCTGGTCCACGATCTTGAAGAAGTAACGCGGCGGATCCTGGTAGAGGTTGCGGGCGTTGATGCAGAAGCTGCCCTCGTCGATGCCGCCCACGTCGGGGTGGTGCAGCACGTTTCCGACCCACAGCACGATCCTGCCCTCGTGAAAGAGCGGGCTCGCGATCACGACGTCGTTCTGGTGCAGCGCCCCGAGGAAAGGGTCGTTGGTAAGGAACATGTCGCCCTCGCGGATACGCCCGGCGCCCTTCATGATCGAGCGCAGCGCGTCTCCCATGGTGCCGACGTGCACCAGCGAGCCGATGCCTGCGGTCGTGAGCTGCCCGTCATCGGTGAACAGGCCGACGTTGAAGTCGTTGCCCTCGACCACGATGGGCGAGGACGATATGGTGCGGATCGCGATGCTCTGCTCGTCGTTGATCTGCCACAGGCGGTGCTTGATGACCTCGAAGGTGATCGGGTCGACCTCGGAGAGCGGCGTGGCGCGGAGATGCTCATTCATGGTCAGCTTCCCGGATCGACTGCGAGATTGCCGTAGACGTCGAGTGTGGCACTGGCCTCCGGTGGCAGCCAGATCGTCGTGCTCTCGCGCTCGACGACGGCCGGGCCCGCGAGCCGCGGTCCGGCGACCAGATCGGTCCAGGCATAGATCGCAGCCCCGGTCCAGCCCTTGCCGCGAACGTAGACCGGGCGCCTGCTCCGGGGCTCGATGTGCGCGCCCGGCTTTTCCTCGAACATGCGGGCAAAGCCCGGCTTGTCGGTGGTCTTCACGGCCTCGGTGCGGAAGCTGATGATCTCCAGGGGCGTTTCGTGGCGGATCGTCCCGGCGCCGTACTTCTGCTGGTAGAGCGTCTCGAAGGCGACCCGCAGCGCCGCCACATCGGGCGCGGCGAAGCGGCCACCCGGCCACGGCAGGGACACTTCGTTCATCTGGCCAACGTAGCGCATTTCCACGGTGTAGTGCAGCGTCGCTTCGGCGGGATCCAGGCCGCTTGCGCGCAGGTCGGCGCGGCCGCGCTGCTCGAGGTCGGCGAAAATCGCGTTCACCGTCTCGACCGTCGCTGCGCCTTCTTCCAGCGCCACGGGCGCGGAGCGCGCGTGGCGGTACGCGATATCGGACAGGGCGACACCGAGCGCGGAGAACACCGAAGCCGCATAGGGCACGATGACCCGTTTGAGGCCCAGTTGCGCGGCAAAGACCGCGCAGTGCGCCCCGCCTGCGCCACCATAGGAGAGCAGGCAAAATTCGCGCGGATCGTGGCCGCTTTCCACGGTGGCCTTGCGGATCAGGTCGCCCATGCGCGACGTGACGACCTCGTAGATCCCCGCGGCCGCTTCGAGCGTGTCCAGACCCAGGGGCACCGCCACGCGCGCCTCCACAGCGGCGCGGGCCTGCGCCGGATCCAGCGCGTAGCGGCCGCCGAAGAAGTTCTTCGGGTCTATGATGCCGAGCAACACCAATGCGTCGGTCACCGTCGGCTCGGTGCCGCCCCGGCCGTAGCACGCGGGCCCAGGGTCGGCGCCCGCGCTCTGCGGCCCGACCTGAAGGCGGTAGCCGTCGGTCCATGCAATCGAGCCGCCTCCAGCGCCGATGGTCACGACCTTGATGGCGGGAACATGAACCGGAAGCCCCTGATCGAGGAACGGCGTGGTCTCTTCTTCGAACACGCCATCAACGATCAGTCCGACATCGAAGCTGGTACCTCCCACGTCGGCAGTGATGACCTTGTCGTGGCCCAGCAGCTTGCCGACGTGGCGCGCCGCCACCAGTCCGCCTATCGGGCCCGAATTGACGATCGATACCGCCTGATTTGCGACCGCGTCGGGAAGCGTCACGCTGCCGGAGGATTTCATCACCTGCACCGGGCGGGCCAGGCCGAGGTCGCCGAGCTTGCGCTGCAGGCCGCCGATGTAGCGCTCGGTCACCGGACCGATGAACGCGTTGATGACCGTCGTGACGGTGCGCTCGTATTCACCTATCCTCGGTGCAATTTCGCAGGAGAGACTCACGGGCAGCCCCGGCGCGACCGCGCGCGCGATCTCGCGGATGCGCAACTCGTGGATCGGGTTTCGGAACGACCACAGCAGACACACGGCCAGGCTCTCGGTGCCCGCCGTCAACAGCGCCTCGAGCGCGGCGCGGGACTCGTCTTCGTTCAGAGGAGCCAGTACTTCGCCGCTCGCTACGACGCGCTCGCTCACGCTGCGCACGCGCGCCTTCGGCACCAGGGGAGGTCGCGGTTCGGTGTGCAGAAAGTCCATCGCTTTGGACTGCGGAAGGCCGCCGACGCGACCGACGGGACCGCGGCCTATGAACAGCGTGTCGTCGAAGCCGCGGGTCGTGATCAAGCCGACCCGGGCGCCGCGGCGCTGGATCAGCGCGTTGGTCGAAACCGTTGTGCCATGCGCGAAGCGCGCGGTCTCGCCCAGTATGCGCCGGACATCGGTCCCCTCGGTCTGGGCAAGCCTGGCGAGCGCGTCGAGAATTCCCTCCTCCAATGCCTGTGGCGTCGAGAACGCCTTGTCGAACCGCAACCTTCCCTCGCCATCGATTTCGACCAGGTCGGTGAAGGTGCCCCCGGTGTCTACGCCCAGATAACGCACCGCTTGCGCCTTGAGTCCTTGTCGTGCCTCAGGCCCGGGGCTTGGCGGTCGTCGGATCGACTTGGGAACGCGTGCCCCAGGTGGCAAGCGTTCCGCCGTCCACGCGGATGTCGATCGTGCCGTGCTCGCGCGAAGCCGCCTCGACCGCCTTGTCGACCGCGGGCGGATCGGTGATGTCGAAGGCCAGCGAAAATGCCGTGTGCCCGCCGTCGGCTGCGGCTCTTGCGGCCGCCCCGGCGATGTCCGCCTTGAGGTCGTTGCACAGCACCGTAGTCCCGGCGCGGGCCAATGACGCCGCGATCGCGAACCCGATATTGGGGCCGGCACCGGTTACGAGCGCAACGCGCCCCGAAAGATCGAACATTGTATCTAACCTCCCTTCGTTGATAACGTGCATTCCGTTCGCCGAACCGATTGTAGCTTTCCTTTCCTCCCCGCTGCTCCCGTCTATTGTTTCAATCCCATGTCCTTCAACATCCGTCCATAAGTCTCATAGTTTTGCGCCACGTATGCATTCAAATCTCTACTGCTGCGATACACGATCGGGAGCCGAAGGTCTTTCATCCCTTTGACAAACGCGGGTTCCTTCATGGCTTTGGTAAATGCATCTTCAAGCTTCTTGACAATTTCATCGGGGAGCCCTTTGGGGCCGGCAACGCATATGAACGTGGGGACCGGGAAATCATAGCCCACATCTTTTAGGATCTGCGTCTGCGGGTATTCGGCGGCGCGCTCTTCCCTGAAGAGCAGGAGAAGCCGCGCACTCCCGGAGTCGACCAGCGAATAATTGAAGTCGCCTGCAGCAAAAAGAATGTGCCCGCCCAGGAGGGCAGTTTGCGCATCCCCGGTCGATTTGAAGGGGACATGCATGAGCTGCACTTTTTCTCTTTTTGCGATCTGTTCCATGATGATGAACTGCATGCTGTTCGTGCCGGCTGTCCCATAGGTCAGCTTTTCAGGATTCTGGCGGGCGAATGTGATGAGGTCCCTAAAGCTCTTGAAAGGAGCGTCGGATTTGACGATTACGCCCATATTGAAAGCGGCAAACTGCATGATCATTTTGAAATCTCCCACCGGTTGATAGGAGAGTTTTTCCAGGTGAGGAATGACGAACATAGGGCTGTGCGGGGTGTTGCCGATCGTATATCCGTCGGGATTGGCCGTGGCTACGGCTGCGACGCCGATCGTTCCCACGGCGCCCGGTCTATTGGAGACGATGACAGGTTTTCCGAGAAATTTTTCCGCCTCTTTGGAAATCAGGCGCATGGCAAGGTCCGCCGGGACGCCTGCCGTAAAGGGTTGAATGTAAGTGATCGGCCGAATAGGAAATTTGGAAACGTCTTCTTGCGAAAATCCCGTCATTGGATGGAGAAAAAGTGCAATACCCAAGAAGGAAAATACCCATTCTCCACGCAATAAACCTTTTGTCATGGTAGCCTCCGTAACAGCGTTATTTGACGATTTCCCGTCCGCAGTTGCGGGTTTGGGGATAGAGGGAATTGCTTGCATAGGCTACGCCGCCTTGGCGTTGGCATCAACCTTTCAGCCGGAGGACGCGAGTGCGTCTGCGAGCAACCACAGAGATCCACGCCATGCAACGGGTAACGTTATCGGTGTTCGCAGCGGTATTCCTGCTGCTGTTTCTGGCCTCGCCTGCTCGCACCCAATCCTATCCCGCGCGGCCGGTGACTATCGTCGTTCCGTTCACGACCGGTTCGGGCATCGACGTGCTCGCGCGCACGCTCGGGCAGAAACTGAACGAGCGCTGGAATAATGCGGGAGTCGTTGTCGACAATCGCACCGGGGCAAGCGGCAATATCGGCGCGGAAATCGTCGCAAAAGCGGCGCCGGACGGCCATACATTGCTGATGGCCGCAGCCAGTTTCATCACCAATGCCGCGGTTTTCCGTCCCATGCCGTACGATCCGGTGCGGACTTTCGCGCCCATCATGCTGATTGCCACGGGGATTCAGGCACTGGTGGTCAATGCCGGTCTTCCGGTGCAATCGATTCAGGAACCGGTTGCCTACGCCAGGGCCAATCCGCGCAAGCTGTTCTACGGCAACCCCGGAAACGGCACGCCGCAACACCTCTCCATGGAGCTGTTCAAGCGCGAGACGGGCATGGATATCACCAACGTCCCATACAAGGGATTTGCCAATGCGGCCACGGACGTAGTGGGAGGCCATGTCGACATGATGATCATGCCCGTCGCCGCAGCCGTGCAATACGTTCGAGGCGGAAAGATACGCATACTCGCGGTAATGGGCTCCGAGCGTTCGCCGGTGTTTCCCTCGGCCCCCACGTTCGAGCAGGCGGGCTTTCCGAACGTTCAGACCTCGAGCTGGTACGCGCTGCTCGCTCCGGCGGGGACTCCCGTTGCAATCGTTGCAAGACTGAATGCCGATCTGAACGCGCTGCTTGCGGACACCGCGATTCGCGAAATCCTCGCCAAGCAGGGCGTCTCACCCGCCGGCGGAACGCCGGAGGCGCTCACGAATCAGTTCAAGACCGAATTGGAGCGATGGCTGCGGATCGCCGATGAGGCGAAGATTACGGTGGACTGAGAACTCCGGACCGCCAGGACGCTTGCGTCGCGGAAGACCGCTCATCCGCGACTTATCGCGCGCCACATCGCGCGGCGTCGTACCGGTCTTCACCCAGGACCGCATCGCGGCCACCGGGGAGGACTATGGAATACGCTAAGAGCCTCCGCGGTCAGGTGCAGCGGGTTGTTCGGCGGTCACCGGGCCAACGTGTGACGACGGACTGCCGGCCAACCCTCGGACGGCCCGGGCTACCAGATCAAAACTGTGATCGAGAACCTGCAGCCGCCAGGCCTCCGCCGACGGACAGAACAATTCCCTGAGCCGATGTTTGGCCCGGACGGTGGACGCGGCTGTAGGCGTCCCCCAATGCTGCGCCTGGTTCTCGGCGCGCAGACCGGCGAGCACCTGCATCAGACCGTAGGTGCCGAACTCCGCGAAGGCGAACAGGTAATCCGGGGCCAGATTACGGGCGACGCACCACCGGCCCAACCCGCCGCGTACGTTGTAAGCGGTGTTGCCGGACTCGGACTCCTCGAACGAGTCGGTCCCGAACCAATCGGTCAGCCTCTTGCGCTGACGCGTGCTGAGCGGATAGTCGATCATCAACTTGCAGGTTCCCTTCGGACCCAACCCCGTGTGAAAGTCGAGGTGAACCACATCGCGGCTTCCTCGCAGCCAGCGTTCAAGGTTTTCTCCCAACAACTGGTGCGTCCGCGACGGACCCGTGCCGCCGAAGAACAGCCCGCGCGGGAAGTCGTACTGGCCTGCTGCCGCCGCTTGTCGGAGAGCCGGCATTCCATGCCGGGCAACAGCCCACAGCGCCTTGAGAGCGAACGGTTCCCGCCACGACGGGGGGCATTGCGGATTCAGCAGACCGTCGAGACCGGCGGAGCCTTCCGGAGAGCCCTCATACCGTTCCTGCGGCAGCAGGAAGTTGCGGTTCGGATCAACGTTATGCTCATCGACCCGCCGGATCCAGGCGAATCCGTAGGGGTTCAGCCCGTGCAGAAACACGCACCGCACAGGGGAGGCCGACCGGGAATCCCATTCTTCGAGCAGCTCGATCTGGACCGCCGACCCCAGGAAACCTTCGACCCCATGCAATCCTGAGGAAACGACGAGTGACTTGTCGGTGTCCTGTATTGGTGAGCACGCGACATCGACGGTCAGTTCATCGCCGGTCGGCCCTGCGACGCCTATCGGGTGAGCTTCCAGCGACCAGCCGGCGCGGGATGCGGCCTGCCGAAACCGGTGGCGAGCGGTCGCGTAGTCCGGAGAAAACGCCTGTGCCTTCCTCACCGCGAGTCGCCTCGGCCGCCGGACGTCTGAATACACCGGACCGGTGAAATGGTTGGTCGGGCCGGATCAGCGGAACCATTCTCTCAGTTTCTTGTTCGCCTGCCTTGCCGCTTCAGCACTCATGTATGCACGCAGAGACACGATCGCCGTTGCAAGAACGCCCGCGTCATCGGCGTAGCCGATAACGGGAGTGATGTCCGGAATGGCGTCGACCGGTGAAATGAAATAGGCAAGCGCTGCGAATGCGACGCCCTGAGCCCAAACAGGCATATTTCCTTCGACCGCCGCGAAGTAGAGCTTCAATCCTGACCGGACTACGTCCTTACCGGCGTCCAGGGCGTAATTGGAAAGCTTGTTCCAAAAGCCTTTTTGGGTGAATTTCTTGCTCATAACGCCTCCGTTTGAAAAGAGACCGACGTTTTGGTTTCCCATTCGGTCCAGTCACCCAGATAGGCGTAGCCGAGTTGCTCGCGAAACAGCTTCACCACACGCTGCTGGGTTTTTCTTTCGATCTGGCCGACGGTGGGCACGCTTAATTCCTCAAATCGTCCAAGGTCCGGAAAGACGTTACCGTCCAATTGCTGGCTACGCAAGCGGCCAATTGCCGGTTGTCGAAGCGCCTGATTACCGGTTTCGATTCCGGCTGATTGCAACTTTACCCCCCGGCTATCTGAAACCCTCCGCCCGGCCAACTTACTGTTAGCGGCGCGGACACTTTGCATTCACTCGGCATTGACGTTCCCGCAGGAACCCATAAATTATATGGGTATGGGAACGGTCCAATCGATGCAGATTGCCGTCGCTATAGAACGACAGGGAGACGGCGAAATGCCCGTGGTCGTAACGTCATGGGGTGACGGGAGAGCAGGATGAAAAAGCGATACCGCTACACGGAAAGCGGCCTGACGAATGTCTGGCTGGCGAACGGCTTCACCATCAGGAAAACCAAGTACGGGGAAGGTGTATCCATCCACGACGTGGACGGGCTGCATCGTGCCTTGGCTCGGGCTCTGGCCAACAAGCCACGCCTGACGGGAACGGAGGTTCGTTTCCTGCGCAAGGAAATGGGACTCTCCCAGCGCGGCCTCGGGGAACTGCTGGGCGTGACCGACCAGGCGGTGGCCCTATGGGAACGGAAAGGCCGGCTACCGAAGACTGCTGATCGGCTGCTGCGCTTGATCTATGTCGAACACGACAAGGGCGATGCCCCCATTCGCACCACCATCCAGCGAATCAACGACATGGACTCGCAGGAGAACGAGAAAATCATCGCAGAAGAGGCGAAGGGCGGCTGGACAACGCGACTGGCGGCCTGACGATTTCGGCAACTGCCGGAACACCTTCGGAGGCGTCAAACCAAGCGGGTCCTTTCTGTCCGGCGGAACCGGGCGGGCGGCTACTTGGCGACATCGCCCGGCACCGCGCCGGTCTTCACCCAGGATCGCATCGCGGCTACTTCATCCTGGAGGGAAGCTTGATCGTCCTGCCGGCAACCATGAAGGCGCCCCGGCCCATGTGATGGATGGTGCGCGGGTGTTTGCGAGCGGGATCGATCCAGGCCTTGAGCACCTCGAGGACGAAAAAGTTGTAGCGGGCCGCGAGCTTCGTATCGACCACCCGGCATTCGAGGTTGGCGTAGCACTCGGCGATCAGCGGCGCCCCGACCAGCGACGCGGGCGCGCCCGTCAGCCCGAATGCCTGGAACTTGTCCACGCGCCGCCCCGAGGTGTTGCCGCAGCCGGTCACCTTCGCCGCCAGATTTACGGTCGGAATGTTGATGACGCATTCCCTGCTCGCCCTGAGCATGCCGTGGCTGAAGTTCCGGTTGCTCATCACGCAGCCCACGAGCGGCGGCTCGAACTCCATCATGGTGTGCCAGGACAGGGTCATGATGTTCGCCTGCCCTTTCAGGGCGGTGGTGACCAGCACCACCGGGCCAGGTTCGAGGAGCGTGTAGACGCGGGACAGGGGAAAGGATTTCTTCATTGCCTCGGCCCGTCCAAAATAAACAGGTTGATCTCAAACCGGCCGCAGGTTACGCCGGTTGCAGCACTCCGGGCAGCTCGTCGTAGACCCGCCCGTTGAGTTTCCTTCCGGTGAGGTCTTTGCGCACGCCACCCCATTGCTTGAAGAAAAACGGCACTCCGGCCGCGCGGCACTGGCGATGAATGGAATCCACCCAGTCCTTCCTCATCGGGCGCGCCTTGGGGCCCGATTCGCCACCCACGATCACCCAGTGAATACCTTCCAGAGGCAGCGCATTCAGTGGGCCGATGAGCGGCTCCAGCGACAGGAACCGCACCGCCGCGGACACGGCCTGAAGATGCGCCACACGGCCGAGCACACGGGCATCCTCCACGCTCACGCCCATCCAGACGTTCGCAGGCCACGGGAGCTGCGGCGCCAGCTCCGCGAGCCGCTCGCTACGCTTGGTGAGCACCTGGAACGTATGCCGAGGGCAGTCGCGCATGGTCGCGAACACACGCTGGAGATACGCTTGGCATCCTCGATGATCATTGGTCCGACCCAGGCCACTGTCTCCGAGAAGGTGGCCTGTTTTTGCCAATGCCTGATTTTGCCCGCATAAGCCTTGCCCACGCCCTGCAGCGCCAGCAACGAAGGTTCACGCACCGTCCTGAGCTTGGTCAGATCGGCGCGACAGGTAAGGAAATTCAAGAACCACAGGTTGTCTGCTTCGCCCGTGACATCGAGCAGCCCCGGACACACGGCTTGCAAATCCGCCTGCAGGCGCGAGCTCACGCGCATCCTTTCGTTGACCAGCTGCTTGCGCCGGCGCGTGAGCGCCTTGAGCTGCAGATTGACTTCGGCCACGGGCGCCACCTCCTGCAGCGCCTCGCGCGCCAGCGGCAGCTTGTCTTTGAGGCTGAACATCTCCAGCATCTTGCGCGCATCGACCGGATCGGATTTCGCCGGCCCGGGGAAGATCTCCTTGAAGCGCGCCAGCTTCATGTTATTGACGTTGAACAAGCGGTAGCCGTGCAACAGAACCCGCTCATCCAGCGGCCGCGCATACCCGTTGTAGCCTT
>Ga0209343_10005658_pt1 | contig 15063 bp, 10 predicted proteins | sample RifCSPlowO2_02_FD_184026 | JGI IMG/M metagenome (GOLD analysis project Ga0209343, IMG submission 184026) | Groundwater microbial communities from Rifle, Colorado - Rifle CSP2_plank lowO2_0.2 (SPAdes) (version 2) | ecosystem: Environmental > Aquatic > Deep subsurface > Groundwater | place... | reverse complement strand
AGAGAACTCGCTCATCGTTTGCACGAAACAAATCCTTATCACCTCGTTGACGCTCATTGGATATACCCAGACGGATTTGCTGCGGTTAAAATCGCCAAAGAACTCGGCCTCCCTGTTGTGTTGTCTGCAAGAGGCAATGATATTAATGAATACATCGACTATCCTGCTATCCGTCATTCCATTACTTGGAGCCTGGCGAGCTGTGACCACATTATAAGCGTGTGTGAGGCGTTAAAAGATCTTATATTGTCCCTCGGTATCCCCGATTCAAAAGTCACTGTCATTGGCAATGGTATTGACAAGTCCGCATTCTATCCAACCGAGAAAGCAACAGCGCGGCAACAATTGGCTCTTCCTCTGAACAAGCGGATTGTCTTGTCGGTTGGAATCCTCGACCCTAGAAAGGGGCATGATATCTTGATTAAAGCCTTGCACTTGCTAAGGCAACGCGGCGTAGAGATTCCTTTTTTGTACATTATTGGAGCAGGCAGGTTCGGGGAATCGCTTAAAGGCCTTATAGATACGTTGAGGCTCGGGGAACATGTATACTTAGTTGGAGAAATTCCGCATAAGGCATTGAATATGTGGTACAGCGCCGCCGATGTCTTTTGCTTAGCCAGTGATAGAGAAGGGTGGCCTAACGTGCTGTTGGAAGCGATTGGGTGTGGGACTCCGGTTGTCGTATCTCGAGTGTTTGGTGCGCCAGAAATTGTTACCTCTGGTGACGTAGGGTTGCTGGTAGATGAGCGGACACCCGAAGCGTTTGCGGCTCGAATCTTACAAGCATTTGACCAAAAATGGGAACTAAAAAAGCTCGTCGAATTTGCGGAGCAATTCAGCTGGGACAAGGCAGCGCTAGCTGTCCGCAAAGTCTTTTTAAATGTACTTAACTGCCCGAACGACTCCGCTATTTGGAAAACAAAAGATGAGAACTACTCTTTGTGCAGCTTCTAAATATCATGAAGCGAGGGCGGAGTGAGGATACTATATCACCATCGTACCCTCAGCGACGGTGCCGAAGGGCTCCAACTTGCGTCAGTGGTCAATGCGTTTCGCGCGCCGGGTCATGACGTCAAGGTGGTTTCTCTGGTTGGCAATAAAAATATCGCCGCGCGGCGCCGCGCCCGCATAGTGGAGCAGGTCCGGCGTTATATGCCTCGATGGGTCTACGAATTGATGGAGATGGGCTACAACCTGCCCGGCTACCATATGCTTACAAGTCGAGTTAATGGCTGGATACCTGAGTTTCTTTATGAGCGCTACTCACTCTTTAATTTGTCCGGCCTGATGACAGCCCGCCGCCCAGGGATTCCACTGGTCCTGGAAGTCAATTCGCCGTTGGCTTACGAACGGACTCAGTACGAGCATCTTTCATGGAAACGTGGAGCAAAGATAAGCGAGGGGTTTCTTTTGTCGAGAGCTGATATTGTTCTAACAGTTTCAACTCCGCTAAAAGATTATTTGGTTGACCAAGGTATTCTTGCCGACAAGATCGTTGTAATTCCGAATGGAGTCGATCCGGAAATCTTTCGGCCAGATCCGCAACGTCGTGTAAATGTTCGTTCTCGATTTGGAATTCCTGAAGACGGCATCGTTGTCGGTTTCATAGGAATACTCAGGCGATGGCACGGTGTGGAATTGCTTCTGGAGGTGTTGGCGCGAATACGAAAAAGTTCCACCGCGGTGCGTCTTCTCGTCGTGGGCGATGGGCCCAGCCGCGATGAGCTTCAGAAAATTGCCCGATCGGTTGGGCTAACTGATCGGATGATTTTCATCCGGATAGTCCATTCTCGTGAGGTCGCCCACTTTATCGCTGCCCTTGATATCGCCGTTAGTCCGCGCGCAACGTTTGATGCGTCTCCGATGAAAGTTCTCGAATATATGGCAACGGGAATTGCAGTGGTTGCGCCGCGTATGCCCAATCTTCAGGATTTAATCACCCACGGGGTCGATGGCATATTGTTTCGACCAGAGGACGCCGGCGACCTAGTATCCGCGTTGCTTTCCTTGATTCGGGATCCGAATTTTAGAACCAAACTCGCAGAGAATGCCCGGGCTACGATAGTTCGGGACAGGACATGGCTGCACAACGCGCGACAGGTTATTGGCCTTGTTGATCGGTTACCGCAATGGAATTGATTTTTTGGGCGTCGGTATCGGTTATCCTTTACATCTACGCGGGCTATCCGTTAGTGCTTGCTGTCCTTTCGCTGTGGGCGCGCCCTACCCAGAAAGATGAAAATTACATTCCTTCGGTTTCTCTTATAATTCCCGCTTATAATGAAGAGAAGGTGTTGGGCGATAAATTGGAAAATAGTTTGGCCTTAGATTATCCGAAGGATCGACTGCAAATAGTCGTGGCGTCCGATGGGTCAACAGACAGGACTAATGGGATTGCCAGGTCCTACGCGAGCCGAGGGATCGTATTACGTGAGATTATTCCCCGTGGCGGAAAAACAAAGGCCCTTAACTCGGCAATCCCAGAAACGCAAGGGGACATATTAGTTTTGTCGGACGCCAATACTATGTATCGGCCCGATGCGATTCGCAAACTGGTGCGTCACTTTTTTGATGCGGCAGTCGGCGCGGTGAGCGGAGATGTTCGTTTGGTGGAGGCCGCTTCTGGTCATGCTGATTCCGAGGGTCTTTACTACCGCTACGAGAGATGGATTCAGCAAATGGAGAGCCGAGTAGGTTCGGTCATTGGAGCGGATGGAGGCATGTACGCGATCAAGCGGAATTATTTTCGTCCTCCTCCCGAAGACACGATTGTGGACGACTTTGTGATATCGATGACTGTCGCAAGAATGGGCTTCCGCGTATTGTACGAGCCTGAAGCGGTGGCCATCGAACAAGGGACCCTAAGTGGCCGAGAAGAGTTTCTGCGCAAGGCGCGAATCATCGCCGGAGGAATTCAAGCGCTAAGAATGGGAATTGGGCTACCCAGATTACGCCAGCCTGTATTGATTTTGGGCTACTTATCTCACAAGTTACTACGATGGCTGGTGCCCTGCTTCTTGTTACTGGTTTTCGTTTCATCTACGACCCTTGCATATAAACCTTTATACGCTTTGTTTGTGGCCGGGCAGTTTCTATTCTACGGCAGCGCCGTCGGCTATGGCAGGGATATCTTAGGACTGAGGGGCTGGCGATTGTGTGGGATTCCTTTCTACTTTTCCCTGGTGAACAGCGCGGCATTTTGGGGAATCTGGAAGGGTGTGACGGGGAAACAAAAGGTGACCTGGCAACGAACCACGCGGTAACGTCACATTTCCCACACCGGGGTCCAAGGGATCCAGCAAATTGCAGCCTGGTACGAATGACAATTTTCATGGGTCAGTGCATTGAGAAGGCGTCCCGCAATTTGCTTCTCGCCAATGATAGGAGTTAAGGGCGCTTCAGACTTCGGGATCTAGAAAGTTATCGTCGGATTATGAAGATTAAGCACACGGCGTGCGTTTTTGGCATCGTGGTTTTTTGTTTTCTGGTGGCATCAATTTATGTCCAGATGACCGTAGATGATACATTCACTTTCCTGCGTTTCGTTCATAACATGTTGAACGGGAATGGAATGGCATTTAATCCTGGAGAACAAACCTACGGTTTCACGAGCGTTACTTGGCTTCTATTGCTTTATTTGTCAGGACTCCTTTCTGCGAACCTCTTGCTTAACGCTAAGATTCTATCGGCATTGTTCGCGATCGGATCTCTCGTTCAGTTTAATACTTTAATGAAGCATTTGACGCAGAAAAGTAACTATATATTGTTGGGCACTTTTGTATTTGGAATCAACCCCGTGTTTCTTACCATCTATTTTTCCGGAATGGAAACAGCATTGGCGGTCTTTCTCTTATTGACAGCTTTATTGTGCCAGTTCAAGGAACGATCGAGAGATGAAGCCATTGTCTGGAGTCCTGCCATTTATGCCCTTGGTTATTTGACACGCCCAGAAATGATGTTGTTAGCCGTGTTGGGGCTCCTTGATTTCGCTTGTTTCTCACCGAAAGGCCGCAAATTGAGACGATTACTTTGGTCGTTGCTACTGTTTGGGTCGATCGTGGGAAGTTGGTTTTTAGTTGCGAAGTGGAATTTCGAAACGATAGTGCCCAATCCAGTTTTGATCAAAGCGAGTCAATCAAAACAGATATACGATTTTAGTAATACCTTCATTCGAACGGGCCTAATGTTGGTTTCTACCAACGCCGCAGACCTTTTGTTGTTCTTGTGCTGCCTTGTTCTTTTGCTATCCCTTAGAAAAGATTTGGCGTGGTCGAGTGCTCTTGCCCGCATAGACACGGCCCATTACTTGTGGTTACTGTGGGTCGCGGGAGTCGGGTTTTTATATCTTTACCAGCGCGTCGAAGTATCGCCAAGATATCTATTGATACTTTCACCGGTTATTACAGCGCTTGCTCTGCGAGTTGTCCAGGTCTCCGTTCGTACTCGGCCGGTCCTAATGGCTAATGAAAACAAAATTATTAGTCTAATAACTTCATTATATATTCTCCACTCTGTTGCTGCGACGATGTTCGTTTTTTACCCGCACACTGAATCCTATAATGGCAAGGATAGGGTGCTCAAACAATTTTCAGCCTGGCTGAAAAACAATACCGACAGGCATTCCAGTATTGCAGCAATTGATATAGGCATCTTAGGGTATTTTTCGGAGAGGCAAGTGATTGATATCACCGGCCTAATCAACCCGGACATTCTAAACGCTCGAAGGACGATCGATTATTTAGAAAGTAAGAAGGTGGAATTTTTGCTTGATAGGCATCCTGTTGCTGGTTATCTACAAGGCCACAATCCAAATTCAAGGAAAGTTGAATATGAGCCTGTGCTGTTTTTGAGTACTCCCTCCAGAGGGTGGAAATATCATTTCGTCGAAGATCAGAATATTGGATTTACGTTGTACAAAATGCGGTGGGAACGGGAAACGCCTTCCATGCCGTGACAAAATACGTAGAAAGGGGAAGCAGAGAATTAACAATTCTCTACCTACTAGGTAATATGCCAATAAGATATCTGATAGTCGGTCCTTTGTTTGCGTGTGTTCTTTTGTTGACACTGCTAAGGCCTAAATTTGGTATCATTGCATTCTTGGGTTTGCTTTTTATCCCACCTCAATTTTTTTTCTGGGGCTTCATTGAATGGCGGATGCCTTTCGTAGTGGCCATGGTTTTGCTCATTTCATCGGTGTTGAACCCTCCCCGTCGATATTTCCCCGTTTTTTCTGGCACGCAACGGATTTGGTGGACGTTACTGTTGGCGTCTTTGATTAATTCCGTTTTGTGGTCTGCGGACTTTGACAGAAGTTATGCTATTCTTGTCGATACGTGGCTCAAGACCTTCACTTTTGCGTTTCTTCTAATTCTGTGGACCGAGGAGGAAAAGGACGTGAGGAGAGTTTTGTGGACGGTGGTAATATGTTTTAGTCTTTTGGCTATGAGAGGTCTTTATCAGTATTCTAAAGGTTACGAAGAAATTGGGGGAATTGGATTTACTACAATGGCAGATAGGAATGATTTTGCGATGCATCTTGCAATGGTGGTGCCTATCGCTTTCTTTCTCGTTCGAACCAGCGACAATCGATGGGTTAAATTTGGCTTAGCTTGCTCGGTAGTCATATTGTTCGCGTGTATTGTTGCTACCTATTCCCGGATGGGTTTTCTTCTAATTGGGTTGTCGTTCTCCTATCTTTGGTTTGTTAGCAAACGGAAAATATTATACTTAATTGTTGCCGGAACTATTGCTTTGGTGGCGGTAGCCGTTATGCCGGGAAAATATTTTGACCGGATGGCGACGATATTCAATGATAAAGAGCAGGACGCTTCAATTACAGGCAGGCTTGACGGGTGGCGATATGGCTGGAAGATGGTTGAGGATCACCCGATCACGGGAGTAGGATTGGATACTTTTGAAACTCCAAAAGTATATTACCATTACGCCGATTCCGGTGATTCACATCCGCATGTCGCTCATAACGCGTATATTCAAATAGCAGCGGAAGCTGGTATCGGCGCTTTTATTGGATGGTTCATGTGGATACTGGTATCGGTGAAACAATTGGGAAGTGTAGTCCGGGGCTCTGTGAACGAGAAGCTTCGAGCGTGTGCACTCGCGCTGAAACTTTCTATCTCTTTCTATCTCGTTGGTGCAATATTTTTGAGCGCTGAGGATCGAGAATTGCTATTTGTCGTGCTTGGGCTTTGTATCGTAGTGAATTCACTCTATAAACGTGAAGCAGAGGAGAATGTACCGCAGAAATACCGCCTGCAGGGTCTTGCGCCAAGTTCGGCGCGCGAGCCGGCAGTCTAAAGTCACAACGAAATGGCGGTAGCGGGTAATTGTCGGCCGATTGAAGACCGTGGGTTGTTGGCTAGCGCTTTTATGAAATCCGCGAGGCAGCAATTGAGTGGGTGGGGAAATTGCCCGATTGAGTGGTGTAATGTTGCCCGGCCAGAAAAATTAGAGGCGTTGTGTTCGGTTATCGCGGGCGGAGATCAACTGGACTACATTCCGCGCGGGCTCGGGAGGTCGTATGGTGATTCTGCGCTAAATCGCAATAGTGGTGTCCTCGTCCAAACTCGACTCAGCCGATTTCTCTCGTTTGATGAAGAAAACGGAATCCTAGAGTGCGAAGCAGGTGTTTCATTCGCAGACATCGTCGAGACTTTTCTGCCTCTGGGGTGGTTTATTCCTACTACTCCCGGAACCAAATACGTAACAGTTGGTGGTGCGATCGCAGCGGACGTGCATGGTAAGAATCATCACGCAGATGGTTCCTTCGGAAATTTCGTTCTCGATGTTGTGCTGTTGATCGCGGCGGGTGAGTTTATTACCTGCTCACCATCAGATAAAGCCGATATTTTTTGGGCTACCGTCGGTGGCATGGGATTAACCGGCGTAATAATCAGCGCTCGCATCAAATTACTGAGAGTGGAGACGGGATTTGTTAGCGTCACGTACCGTCGAACCGCTAACCTTGACGAAACATTCAATAGCTTTATGACAAACGGCAAAGCATTTCGTTATTCGGTTGCTTGGATTGATTGCCTAGCCTCTGGTAAGTCGCTCGGACGTTCTATCCTCTTGTTCGCGAACAACGCTCCGATAGAGGATCTGCCCATCGGGCTCCGCAACCGCCCGTTGAGTGTAAATTTACGAACAACAAAATCCGTTCCTTTTTATTTTCCCGATTATGTCCTCAACCCGTGGAGCATAAAAACATTTAATTGTCTTTACTATGGAACTCACCGCAACAAGCAAACGTTTATCGATTACGATAGGTTTTTTTATCCCCTCGATAGTTTTTCCCGGTGGAATCGAATTTACGGGAAGCGAGGATTCGTTCAATACCAAGCGCTCTTTCCGCACGAAACCGCTCGTCGGGGGCTATTCGAGTTATTGCAAGAAGTGGCTAACGCTCGTAGAGCCTCTTTCCTCGCTGTTCTAAAAGACGGCGGAGCAGCCAGTAAGGGGATGCTATCTTACCTATATCCTGGATATACTCTAGCGTTAGATTTTCCAAATACCGGTACGTCCCTGACGCAACTAATAAGGCGTTTGGACAAAATTCTTTTAAAGTATAATGGGCGCTTGTATCTTGCGAAGGATGCAACGATGGAGCCGGCAGCATTTGCCCAAATGTATCCGCGACTGGCAGAATTTCAACAAGTTAAATCCAGAGTGGATCCTAATAACCGATTTGTGTCTTCTCAAGCTAGGCGATTGCGAATCATTGAGTCATGACCACGGAGAATGTTCTTGTTCTTGGCGCAACATCGGGAATTGCGAAAGCCCTTTGTCAGGAAATGGGCAAGCGGGGTTGTCATTTCATTCTTGCGGGCCGCGACGAGGAAGAATTGGGCAAGATCGCTACCGATCTGCACATACGCTATCGCGTTAATGTTTATGTTGAGGCCTTTGACGCGCTTCATTTTGAGGAGCATGCAGTTTTTGTCGACCGTTGTGTGCAACGATTTGAGGATGGTCTCTTTGGCGTGGTCCTGTGCTACGGACACATGGTTGAACAAGGAACGACGGAAAACGACTTCTCTGCGGCGCGCCGAACGATCGATATCAATTTTACTTCCGCTGTTTCACTGTTGAATGCTTTTGCCAATTACCTGGCGTCGCGCAGACGGGGATACATTGCCGCGATTTCATCGGTCGCAGGTGATCGCGGACGCCAGAGCAATTATACCTATGGAGCCGCAAAGGCCGGACTAAGCGCCTATCTTCAAGGCCTGCGCAACCGTTTGTATCCGGTTGGTGTGCATGTTCTCACCGTCAAGCCGGGCTTCGTTGATACGCCGATGACGTACGGATTGTTTTCTCTTCCTTCCCCGCTGGTCGCGTCACCCGAAGAGGTTGCTCGTGATATCGACAAAGCAATACGCCAAAGAAAAAATGAACTCTATTCCCCGTGGTTTTGGTGGGGCATCATGAAGATTATTAAATTCATTCCAGAATCGATTTTCAAGCGGTTGAGGCTGTAGTGACTGAACTTCGACGTCGTACATGGCTAGCGTCGCAGCGCAATCGTTTGACGACCGGCATTTTGGTGAACCGCGAAGCTCACTGACAGAGGTCTAAGGTACGCTAATCGAGTGCTCAATGTGCGGCATAGTTGGCAAAATTAATTTTGACGCTAAAAATACTGTCACGTGGCAGGAGCTTGTTCGGATGTCGAGCGCGCTGGCACACCGCGGTCCCGATGGTCAGGGCACCTGGGTGGACGGAAACGTTGGACTTGCGCATCGGCGGTTAGCCATTATCGATCTCAGCACCGAAGCGAACCAGCCCATGTGCAATGAAGATGAGACAGTGTGGATTACCTTCAACGGTGAAATTTACAATTTTCTGGAACTCCGAAGAGAGCTTGAGTCTCAAGGGCATTCATTTCATACAAACAGCGACACAGAAGTAATCATCCATGCCTATGAGCAATACGGACGCGGTTGCCTCAGAAGGCTTCGTGGTATGTTTGCTTTTGCAATTTGGGATAGCCGTTCGCGCACGTTATTTCTCGCCCGAGACCGAGTGGGGAAAAAACCGCTCTACTATTTTTACGGAGATGGCCAGTTTCTTTTTGCTTCAGAAATTAAGGCCTTGCTTGCGGACAAAACTGTACCTCGTGAGCCCGATCCAATCGCAATCGAACATTTTCTTGCCTTGGGCTATGTTCCCGGTCCGCGCACTGCGTTTAAAGGTATCCGTAAGCTTGCACCCGCTCATTGGTTGGAAATTCGGGAAGGGAAGATGGAAAGCGAGCGATATTGGAAACTTTGCTACACGCCCAAACTGAAACTCTCCATGGACGACGCGAAAGCGGAACTTCAGTGGCGACTCGCGGAAGCGGTACGCCTACGCCTAGTCAGTGATGTTCCGTTGGGCGCATTCCTCAGTGGTGGCGTCGATTCTAGCGCCGTTGTTAGTTGTATGGCGAAGTTGATGGGTCAACCGGTCCGAACGTTTTCTGTCGGCTTCGGTGTTTCCGCCTTGGACGAACGGCCGTACGCACGGCAGGTCGCGGAACGGTATGGCACGGATCACATTGAACTAATGGTTGACGCGCCGGTAGCAGATCTTATCTCTCGTCTCGCGTGGCAATATGATGAGCCATTTGGAGACTCTTCCGCTGTCCCAAGCTATCTCATATCAGAGTTGACCCGCCAGCATGTAACGGTTGTACTTAATGGTGACGGTGCTGATGAGACGTTCGGTGGTTATGACTGGTACGAGATGGAACGTTGGATTAACCTGGGGACGGTCTTGCCTATAGGACTTAGACGAAGGTTCGCGGATGTCATGCAGCAGATCCCTGCTCGGTTGCGGCAAATAACACCGCTTTGGAAAATTTCACGCCTAGCCGAAGTACTTTCGTTGCCCCCTCCGCGTCGTTACGCCCAATGGGTCGAGCATTTTAGTCCGCACGCGCGTCAGAAGTTATATACCGCTGACTTCCAAAATAAGGTTCAAAAGTGCAATCCAGATGACTTATTCGCTTCCGCATTCGCGGAGAGTGAGGCCGATAATTGGTTGGATGTTGTCCTTGATGCGGACGTGAATATATATTTGGCGGATGACCTGCTCGTGAAAATGGATCGTGCTACGATGAGCCATTCCCTAGAAGCGCGGTCACCGTTTCTTGATCATGTTTTGATGGAGTTTGTCGCTAGTCTTCCGGTGTCATTCAAACAAGCTTGGGGACAAAAAAAACGAATCCTAAGAGCCATGCTGCGTGGAAGTCTGCCGGATTCTCTTCTGGATCGTCCGAAAATGGGTTTTAGCGTTCCGATTGCTAAATGGTTTCGTGAAGAACTGCACGAAATAGCTTGGGATGTTCTCTTGTCCAATCGAGCTTTAGGGCGAGGTTATTTTCGTCGTGAGCAAGTGGCTAATCTGTTACAAGAGCATGAGTATACCACCGACCACGGAGCGCGACTGTGGGACCTTTTGATGCTCGAGTTGTGGCATCGGGAATTCGTGGACGGCAAAGGTTTATGCTAAGCAATTTCTAAACGTCTGCGGGTGTAAAGTCTCAATTATATTTTTTCTGACCGCGTTAAATTAGCTGGAGTTCCCCACCTGGGTCGAGCAAGGCCGAGTATCTTCCGCATTGGGGAAAATACTCGGCAAGCTAAACTTGAAACACTAAAGACCGCGGCTGTATGGGCCTGAGAATCTATTGTACTCGTAACTGCGTCGGCGCAAGCGGGACTCCGCTGCCGCTCGGACTGAGATAGTAATCAATCGTTTTTATATTCGATGACGGCGCGTTGTGCCCGTCTCCGTTGGCTGTGGCCGACACGTCCTTAATCGCAAAATAAATGCGGTTATTGGCCGACTGAAAACTGCTAGGTAGCTGGAAGCGAGTCCAGGCCAACAGTTTCCATGGATCGGGGCGGCGGATTCTGCCAGCACCGTCGTAGCCGTGATAGAGCGGCGTGATCGTGGTGGCCGAGGAAAAGTTGGCATTGGTGATTGGGCTGGCTGAGTAGCGAATTTCGTACGTCCCGATAGATTTGTCACTGTACTGACTCGCGAACGAAGTGTCCTGAAAGTGAATCTCCCAACGATCTGTGCTTGCCCAGTAACCTACCCAAACAGTTGAGATGGAAAGATCGTTTTCTGCCTGGGTACTCTGCGAGAAACGCATCTCGTCAACCCACATTTGAGTGTTGTTCGGTTGATCGTCGCGGATCACGAAGTACCAGGAGTTCATATACTGATAGTAAGGATGGGACGATCCCGCCGGGTTATTTCCTGGCTCGCAGCAATCTCTCAACCATTGTGGATGACGGTCCAAAACGACGTGAACCCATGCGCCATCGTGAATCGTAATATGGTGGTAGTAGTGCTGGCCAGACGCTTCCGTAGGGCAACCTTCACCACCGCCGTAGCCGCCGCCCGGCCAACAGAGATAGGTGCCAACGTGAAAGTTGTACTGCTGCGGCGATGAGCCTTCTAAATTGGGGTCGATGCTAATCCCTTGAGTCTTTAGATAGAAATCGAATCTGTCGGTATTGGCGTCGGCAATCCCATAACTGCCTAAGTTATTGTCGTAAATCCACCACCAGCCTGCTTGTTGGACGGAGGATTTTCCGGTGTCATAGGCACGAAGGCTACCGCCTGTTGAAGTCGATGGCGCACGGTTGGTGGTATCGATCTCCCCTAGTAGGTGTTGCCCATACATCGGGGCGACATGCGTTCGCGGCATCCAGTTGGTTGAGCCGCTGACAAAATGGCCGGTATCCTTTCTCCAACCCGCACTGCCATAGTCATCGGCTCCATTGGGATAATAGGTCCAGCCTGTCCAGCCAGAGGTGCCGCTGCCGGTGTTGAAATCCATCAACGTGGTTGCCGCAGAGACCGTGCCAGCCAAAAGGAGCAGAAACGTGATTATGACAATTCGTAGCGCTTTCATGAATTTCCCTCCGTGATTAATGCGGCCGCCAGAAGGTAATTTGAATTGAGTTTACCACTTTCCAACTACCGGCGAGACGCTGTCGATACCAAACGGGCCTGGGCAAACGTCAACCTGGCAGCTATCGAGCATTCCGTCGCCATTCAGGCCTAAGAACCACTCCGCTGTGCTAGGCTTATAGATGCAAATTCGAGCAATTCCGGTGCCATCCCACTGTTCGAATACCGGGGCTCGCAGTCGCGTCCAAATCGCCTTAGGCATTTATCGGCCCGATACCCGATCCATTTGCCATTATTGTTACCGTCTAAGTACCGGCGTCGATTGTCTGAGTGAAAAAATCCTGTTCCCCTATACCAGATCCGCTCCAGTCGCCAATGACCCGTAGATCACCTAAGTCGCCGGAAGTCTCAGAGCCAATATTTTCACGTCGCAGCCATCCAAAGTTTTGTTTTCTGTTGCGATTAAAATACCAAACCTCAGGCTTGATAATGTTTTTACCGTTCATTTTTGTCACATTACCATTGTGAAAGGTCCAAATTATTGTCTCATTGGAGACCTTTAGACCCCCTACCATTGGAAGGAATCCCGGTTTACAGAATGGATCGATACTTATGTCCACGTTACAACCGTCCCACTGGGGATTGCCATTGGCACCGAGGTGCCAAATTACTGTCAGAATGTCAAAAATTCCTATGCTGATTGATTCGTCGCCATTCCAGTCGCCGGGAACAGGCAACATTTCCTCTTGTCCAAAGGGCCCCAAGCGGATGTCGATTGCGCACCCATCCCATAACCCTTCACCATTGCGGTCTATAAACGATTCGCCAGAGCTGGGTTGGAAGATACCGAATAATTTCAATAAGAAGTCTAAGTGAGGAGATTTTATGGATACCATGAAGGAAAAAGGAAACAGTACCGCCAGAGATGTACTACGCTTCGTAATGATCTTTGTCGGACTTGTCACGGCAGCGTCACTTTTATCGTTGACGGCATCCACCAAGGTATTCCTTATAGGGGCCGCATTTGTTGCGTTAGCTGTTTGGGGAAAAAGAAAGCCCAAAGAACAGCGAAATCCCGAGAACATTAGATAGCTCCTTACGGCGGGAAACCTGGCTGGCGAGTGGTAATGCACAACTGTCGCCTTCAAGCAGATAGCGGGTCCGAAAGGAAGCGTATTGCCCTATGAGCCTAGATAATACGACGACTACCTCGCCCTGTGAAGCTGAACTATTAGCGCAGGAGAAGAGGCGCGAATTGCCATTATTTGTTGACCTGGATGGGACGCTGGTCAAATCTGATCTGCTTGTTGAGAGCCTGCTTGCGCTTGTCAAGCGCAAGCCGAGAGCCTGCTTATCCGTCATTGGTTGGTTGCGACGAGGAAGGGCCTATCTCAAGAGTCAAATCGCAGAAAAGGTCGATATAAACGCCCAGACTTTGCCTTATCACCTGGCGTTCCTTGATTTTCTGCGCGCGGAAGTCACACACGGCCGATCTCTCTACCTCACGACAGCGTCGACCCAGAAGTTCGCCGACGCGGTTGCGAGCTATTTGGGTATATTCCGTGGGGTGCTGGCGAGCAATCATGAAGTGAACTTGAAAGGACGCAAGAAGCTCGTAGAAATTCAAAAAGTGTCCCATGGCGGCCAGTTTGATTACGCTGGTAACGCACGCGCGGATATCGCGATCTGGCAGCGTGCGCGCTGTGCGATCCTGGTTAACCCTAAGGTTGGGGTCAAAGCGACTGCACGGAAGTTTGGTAATGTCAGCCAAGTTTTCGATGATCGTCGGAGGCGGTTGTTTGCCTATGTTAAAGCTCTGCGGTTCCACCAATGGCTCAAGAACCTGCTGCTATTCGTGCCAGCGCTTACGGCGCACGCGTGGAGCCTGGAAGTGCTCGTGCAGGCGTGTGTAGCGACCGTCGCATTCGGACTGACGGCATCGAGTGTCTATCTGCTCAACGATATGCTCGATCTGGATTCCGACCGATCCCATCCGCAAAAATGTACGAGACCATTCGCAGCAGGCACGGTTCCCTTGCTGCACGGAGGTGCCCTGATAGCGATGTTGCTTTTGATGGCTTTCAGTCTCGGATCGTCCTTATCGAGCAGGTTTTTGGTGGTCCTCGGAATCTACCTTGGTCTCACCACGGCCTACTCGGTACACCTAAAGCAATACGTGATGATCGACGTTCTAGTGCTCGCGATGCTTTATACGCTGCGGGTCATTGCGGGAGCCGTGGCGATAAATGTCGTCGTGTCCTTCTGGTTGTTGGCCTTTTCGATGTTCCTATTCCTGAGTCTTGCGTTGGTCAAGCGCTGCTCCGAACTGGTAACCTTGACGCGGACGAGTACGCATAGGGCCGGGGGGCGAGACTATGCCGTTTCGGACTCGGCCCATCTGACCGTTATGGGTACTGCGAGCGGTTATCTGTCGGTTCTCGTGCTCGCTCTGTTTATCAACAGTCAAGATATCACGATGCGTTATTCGAACCCTCACATGCTTTGGCTATTGTGCCCTCTCATGCTTTATTGGGTCAGTCGTCTGTGGTTAAAAACAGGGCGTGGCGAAATGCATGAGGACCCTATTGTCTTTGCGTTACTCGATCGAGGAAGCCGATTCGTTGTCGCAGGCTTGATCGCAGTAGTATTCCTGGCGATATAGGGGTTTCACGAACGCTATTGTTTTCACTGCTATATACAGTTGTATAAATAACGCGACATTAGTGTTATTGATAAGGGTGTAAGTAGCCTTGCACTTGTTGGGAATTTCTTTGGATACTGCGAAAAGTTGAAGTCAATGCCGAACGAAGCTCGTCTTGGGTTACAAAATACCGATCGTGGGTACCATGTAGACGGGTATGATGCCAGATTCGCTCCAGCGCGTTGAGTTCTGGAGAATAGGCTGAAAGGTTGTAGACCTCCATATACTTGCGCTGTTGTGAAAACCAGGCCCAAACGTTTTTGTCCTTGTGGTAAGAGGCATTGTCTTGGATCAGATAGATTTTGCGGGGAAAGTAACTGCGCAGTGTTCTTTCGAGATAGTCGATGTAGGTATCGGCATTGAAAACCTTCTGGAAGTGATAAAGGAATCGAGCACAGTAAAGTTCGATTGTGCCAAATATTTTCAAGGTA
>Ga0209343_10005656_pt1 | contig 15067 bp, 14 predicted proteins | sample RifCSPlowO2_02_FD_184026 | JGI IMG/M metagenome (GOLD analysis project Ga0209343, IMG submission 184026) | Groundwater microbial communities from Rifle, Colorado - Rifle CSP2_plank lowO2_0.2 (SPAdes) (version 2) | ecosystem: Environmental > Aquatic > Deep subsurface > Groundwater | place... | reverse complement strand
GCAGTGGGGTTTAAGCTAACAGCTCACCTGGACACAAGCATCCTGCCATACGTCGATGCCGGCGTTGACGGAGTGGAGCATGCTTCGGGCTGTGCCGAAGCGACGATCAGAAGCGCAGAGGGATTGAAAAATCTGGCTTCTATAAAGCTCTGGCTGGCAAAATTTTTGGCTTGTTGGACATTCGCCGAGCGCGAGCACTATGCTGAGGTCACTGAATTTCTAGCCAAAAAGAGAACCTACATTGAGCCGACTATGGTTCTCTGGGGCGCTCCCGTGGGCAAGAGAGAGAAGTGGGAAAGAGAAGACTATGAGCTTCTCAAGACGCCTGGGCTCTCGTACATTCCAGAAGACCTGCGGCTGTTATGGCTTGATCACTATTATCTCGCTTTCGGAATAAGGCCGGAAGCCGCACCGGAGCAGGATGTGGTCATAGGCAATCGTTATTCGATTTACGGCATTCTGCCTGGAGCTCAGCTGCGCGAGGGTTATAAGCGCTTGCAGGAGTTCCTCTGGTGTCTGGTTAAGGCCGGCGGAAACGTGGTTACCGGGACGGACGCACCTGCGGTAGTGCCCGGAGTCAGCCTTCACCGCGAGATGGAATTTCTAGTGGAGGCTGGGCTCAGCCCCATGCAAGCGATTCAGGCAGCGACGAAGGTGGGAGCGCAATACCTTGGACAAGAGAAACAGTTAGGAACCGTGGAAGAAGGTAAGCTGGCGGATCTGATAATCGTGCGTGGAGACCCTCTCAAAGACATCACCCAAACGCGGACGATCGATTTGGTCATTAAAGATGGAGAGATTTTAGACACCTCCTTCCACGCCAATTTTACCAATCCCATCTCTCGGCCCTACAGCCAAGAGTTTTACGGCTATCCAATCCCCAAGTTAGATAAGATTTCTCGCCAAGTCGCGGGCGAGAGAGATGGAGATTTGGAGTTGACTCTCAGTGGAAAGGATTTTTTTCCAGAATCGGTGGTTCGCTTTGGCGGGAGTCCGGTTCCGACAAAGTTTCTCAGCCAAAATGCAGTAGCCGCCACCGTTCCATCACATCTGCTCAAGGTGGGCACGATACCGATTTCAATTAGCAATCCAAAACCTCACGAGTTTGCGGACAAGGGAGCTACTTCCAACACAGTGAACTTTATTGTCAAGTTTGCCTTAGTTGGATAGGTCAACCAAGTGATGCTGTAGAGAAGGGGAAAAGATCATGTATGGATGGAGAGCCAAGGTAGGTCATATCTCTGCTTCGCGAGGTGACTCGCTGGTGTATGAATTTTATCGAATGATGCCCGAGGGGTTCTTGCTTATGAATACCACGGGTCGGATTCGCAAATTGGCTGATGACCATATCAAGAACCAGATGGATTTCATTGAGGATGCCTCGATCGACCTGGAACAATCAGGGGCCGATGTCGTCATAGCCAGCGGCTCCCCGCAGTGGACCCTTATGGGCAATGGGAGCGAGGTCGAGACCGAGAAGCGAATTCAGGCAAAGGTCAAAATTCCCTTTGCTACGGTCATCACCGCGGAGATGGAAGCCATGCGCGCGATGGAGATACGCAAGGTGGTCGTCTCCACGCCCCATCGGGAAGACATGAACGAGCGGATGGAGCGGTTTCTCAATAACGCCGGATTTCAGGTGCTCAGGATCGGAGGCCTCGGCTGCTTGCGCAACACCGAGATTGCCGCCCAGCCTATTCACGCCTCCTACAAGCTTTCAAAAAAGCTTTACGACGAAGCGCCGGAGGCCGATGGAGTCTTTGTCCATTGTCCGCGCTGGCCGACTATTGATGGGGTGCCTCTCTTGGAAAAGGAAATCGGAAAGCCGGTGGTATGCAGTTCCCAAGCAACCATCTGGCTTGCGCTGCGGCTCTTGAAGGTGCGGGAGAAAATCCAGGGTTGGGGGCGGCTGATGGAAAGCCTGAACTCGGATTCCGCAGTCGGAAAGTGACGCCATGACCGAGGGGCAAACCTTGCGCAGCGAAGACAATGCTTTTCTACCCCTGAGCTCGGGACAGAACTCTCTGTTGTGCGAATTTTGTCGGAATAATAAGGCGTTGTGCCGAGCGGCGAAAAAGACTCTGAAACAGCACACCTGAGTGTCTTCGCCGCTCCAGGTTCACCCCTCGCTCATGTTCGACTGCGGAATCCGGGCTTAACGGAGCGCTATGAAAGCGTGAGCGGCGTTGAACGTTGCAGTCCATAAGCCGAAGCAATGCAATGTGTACACACTCGTTGACACGACCCCACCCAGCGAATAGACTTGAGCGAAAGGAAACCGCCAATGAAAGTGACTGGAATACGGGAATTGCGGACGAGAACCGCGGTATGGCTTGGCAGCGGTGAACCCGTACTGGTAACCAAACACGGTAAAGTGTTTGGAGTCTACGTGCCTCTGGACGAACCGGATCGGCTTCCGGATGAACTCCGGCGGGAACTGACAGGGGTGGTTGGCAAGTACTTAGCGAAGGCGCTCGAACGTAAAGGTGTCAGTGAAAGGGATGTGAAAGAGGACTTCCGTGCCTATCGAAGGCGTCGTCGCTGATGCCAACGTTCTCCTCTCCGCCGTTGTTGGAAAAGCGGCTCTCCGGGTTTTCACGGAATTCGTCGTCATCGTTCACGTCGCTCAATTCAATACAGACGAGGTAGCGGAATACCTGCCACATATGGCTCGTAAGTACGGGCTAAGTATTGAGTTGGTAGAGATGCAGTGGAAGCTACTCCCGCTCCGGATTCATTCTATCGCCGACTACCGACGCCGGTTGCCGCAAGCTCTCATTGACCTAGCGCGCCGGGACGCGGAGGATGCCCACGCGCTCGCGTTAGCGCGGTCGTTGTCCTTACCGATCTGGTCGAACGACCGAGATTTTGACGGCCTCGACGTTGAGTGTTACAGCACCGCGCGCCTGTTGCGCCTGCTGGCTGGGGGAGGCTAAAGGGGGCTAAAGGGGACAGGCTACTTTTTCCTGTTGTGATCGTGCCCGTCATGAATCAGTTTGATTCTCTCTCCGACCTGGCCAAGCTTGCAGACTCCTTCTTGTGTTGTTCTTAAGGACAAGAATCCTGAGAAGAATTTAGGTTTCTCTCGCTGCCTTAAGGAAATTTTGCTGTCAAGTCGTCCTGCACACGGGTTGACAATGAAGATCTCCCGACCTAACTTCGGGCAAGTCGAAAAAAGCAACTTCCTGATATTGGATGGAGTCACCCATGACGTTTGCTCGCGAGATTATTTGTCCGCGCTGCCAGAAGCGTTTTTGCCTCTCCCAGTTGCTCAACCTTTGCACCTGCGGCTCGCCACTGCTGGTGCGCTACGACCTAAAGAAAGCGCAAGTTACGCTCACCCGGACTTCTCTCCAAGGTCGAGTTCCGACTCTCTGGCGCTACCGCGAACTTTTGCCGCTGCAAGATGACGCCAATCTGGTTTCCCTGGGTGAAGGTTTTACTCCACTCCTTGAAGCTAAAGGGCTCGCTCAAGATTTCGGCTTGCAGCGATTATGGATTAAGGACGAGGCGCAGAATCCGACAGGCTCTTTTAAAGATAGGGGCCTCTCGGTGGCTATCTCAATGGCGAAAGAAATGGGAGTAAAGAAAGTGGCGATCCCCTCTGCGGGAAATGCCGGCGGCTCCCTTTCGGCTTTCGCGGCGCGCGCGGGGATAGAGGCCTATGTCTTTATGCCTAAAGACACACCGGTGGCGAATCAGATTGAAGTCCGCCAGTACGGCGCCAACCTGACCTTGGTGGATGGGCTCATCAACGATTGCGGCAGGCTAATCGCGGAAAAAAAAGCAGCGGAAGGCTGGTTCGATGTCTCGACACTCAAGGAACCGTATCGTGTGGAAGGCAAGAAAACCATGGGCTACGAGATCGCCGAGCAGCTAGACTGGAAACTACCGGACGTCATTATTTATCCCACCGGCGGCGGCACCGGTTTGATCGGGATGTGGAAAGCATTCGAAGAGATGGAAGAGATGGGCTGGATCAGCGGCACGCGGCCGCGCATGGTCTCGGTACAAGCCAGCGGCTGCGCGCCGATCGTCAAAGCCTTCGACGAAGGCAAACTAGCGGCGGAGCCGTGGCAGGACGCGAAAACGGTCGCCTCCGGCTTACGCGTGCCGCAAGCCGTAGCGGACTTTCTGATGCTGCGGGCGATTCGCGACAGCAATGGAACGGCCTTGAGCGTTAGCGACGAGGAAATGCTGGCGGAAATTCCTCGCATCGGGCGCGCTGAAGGAATATTTTTCTGTCCCGAAGGAGCCGCTTGCGTGGCGGCATTGCGCCGCTTGACGGAACAAGGTTGGATTAAGCCGACGGAAGAAGTTTTGATCTTTAATACCGCCTCCGGGCTCAAGTATTTGGATATTCTGCAGGCCGCTGCCGTGGCTTAGAGATCCGCCCCGGCTTGGGTATCGATTTATTCTCCTTCGCCGAATACCTCGCAGCTTGCTGCGAGGATGAAGGCGAGGAGAACCCTCCGCAGCCTTGGCGAAGGAGGGTGGAAGGGCTTCGGAGAATTTCGCAAAGATACCTCGGAGCTTTGCTCCGAGGAGCTTTATTTCTAATCCCGATGAAACAGTCCGCTCGAAAGAAAATCGCTATTCTTGGCGCCCGTTACGGTAATCTCGGTGTGGAGGAGCGCATGCTGGGCCCGTTTGGAGCTATGTTAGCGGAGGGGAAGGGTCTCACTGAAGAAGAAATTATTGAAGTTTCCGAAGGCGCTGAAGTCATACTTTGCGGCGGCGCGCCGAAAATCACGGGATCGACGATCAAGCAGCTTCCCAACCTTAGAGGTATCGTCCGTTACGGGATCGGGGTCGACACCGTTGATCTTCAAGAGGCGACCCGCCATGGTATTTTTGTCGCGAACGTTCCCGACTACTGCATTGAGGAAGTTGCCACGCATGCTCTAACCTTGATCTTATCCTGGGCGCGGAAGCTCCCGATCGCACAGAAAAGCACGCGAAGCGGAAAATGGGAGATAGGAATTCTTAAACCCTTACAATCCCCGCGCGACTCGATTCTCGGTCTCGTCGGATTCGGTCGGATCGCCCAGACCTTAGCAAGCATGGCTCGGCGAATTGGCTTTCAAGTTCACGCGACGGATCCTTACGTTGATAAAAGCGTCATGATGAAAAAACGGATCACGCCATGCCGCTTCGACGATCTTATCCGCTCGGCCGACTTCATTTCCCTCCATCTTCCGTTAACTCCCCAAAGCCGCCACCTCATCGGTGCGCAGACGCTGAGGCGCATGAAGCCGACCGCTTATCTGATCAACACTTCGCGTGGGGGACTCATCGATGAGAATGCGCTCTTCGAGGCACTCAAAAAAGGATGGATTGCCGGCGCAGCTCTCGACGTCCTCGAAGAGGAACCGTGGAACGTCAACAGCCCTCTCCGTGCGCTCGAAAATCTGATCGTCACTCCTCACAGTGCCTGGTATACGGAACGGGCGCAGACCGAGCTCCGGCGGAAAGCTTGCGCAGAGGTGATCCGTATTTTGAGAGGTAAAGTCCCAAAGAATCTTGTAAACGGAGAAGTTCTGAAAGATAAGCGACAAAGCAGGCACTGGACAAGAGGAAGGGCTTCCGTAATACGCTGAATGTCGATCCGAACGAACTTAAAACAAACAGTCTGATTGTTCTTGACAGAATTGTATACAATATGCAATTTACATGATCAGCCGAGGCGAAACGATGCAAACAGAGTCCACTATTCTTTCCCGCGCTAATCTTCCTACACAAATCTACTCGCTTCTCAAGCATCGAATCATCGGCAATGAATTTTCCTTTGGGCACAAATTAACCGAATTCCAGCTGGCCGAGGAATTAGGTGTCAGTCGAACTCCTATCCGTGAGGCATTGAACCGCCTCGTTCAGGACGGATTCGTGAAAGTGTTCCCGGGACGGGGAGCGTTTGTCGCTTCATTTTCTACGCACGACATGGAGGAACTGTTTGAAGTCAGGGAGGCGCTTGAAGGAATGGCCGCACGGTTGGCTGCCTTGCGGATGCCGAAAGATTCGCTCGTCAGGCTGAGAACCGGTTTGGAAAACGCGCTGAAAAGCACCAAGCGGGGCGGCTACGGCGGCTATCTCATTGCGGACAGGGAGTTTCATCAGGCCCTCGTATCTGCTAGCGAGAATAGCCACTTGATCCGTCTCATGGAGGCTCTGACCGACACAATTCAGATGCTTCGCGTCCGCTCGGTAACGGTGCCCGGCAGAGTGGCAAAATCGTACGAAGAACACGTCGGAATCATTGAGGCCGCCTTGCTTCGGAATCCGGATCTGGCGGAAGCACGGGTCCGCGAACATATCCGAAATGTCAAGCTGGATCTTGTCCAGGCGATGACCAATGGCGGGACTCTCACGGTTCGGGCGACGGTCGCGGAGCGCCGCATCGAAGGCCGGCTCAACGGGCGTAGACGAAGTAAAGGCGGAGGAAACCATGACCCATAAGTTCTTGGTGCACGCGAAGGAAGACGATGTCGGCGTAGCGGTCGAGAATATTCGAGCTGGGGAGGTGGCGGAGGGAGTGTGCCTCGAAGATGAATCGACCGTCACGGTAAAGGCGAGCCAGGATATCCCGCTGGGACACAAAATCGCGCTCACTTCTCTTGCAGAGGGCGCCGCGGTCAAAGAATACGGCGAATTGATCGGCAAGGCAGTTGCGACGATCAAGCCGGGTGAACACGTACACGTCCACAATCTTAAGAGCGCAAGGTGGTAAAAATGGAACGTACGATTTACGCGTATCGACGCGAAAACGGAAAATACGGCATCCGCAACCACGTCGTGATTTTGCCGCTGGATGATCTTTCCAATGCGGCCGCTGAAGGCGTAGCCAAGTTGATTCAGGGAACGCTGGCGTTGCCTCACCCTTACGGCCGCCTCCAGTTCGGCGCTGATCTGGAACTTTTCTTCCGGACCTTGATTGGCACGGGCAGCAATCCCAACGTCGCTGCAGTCGTTGTCATCGGCATCGAGCCCAACTGGACTAACCGGGTGGTGGAGGGAATTGCCGCGACAAAGAAGCCCGTCGAGGGCTTCGCCATCGAAGGCCATGGTGATCTCAAGACAATCGAGCGGGCTTCACGCGCCGCGAAGGAATTCGTTCACTGGGCGAGCGAGCTTAAGCGCGAGCCTGTGCGCCTGTTCGATCCCACATTCAGCACAAAGTGCGGAGAGTCCGACACGACCTCGGGATTGGCATCTAACCCCGCGATAGGGGTCGTGACCGACCGATTAGTGCAAATGGGCGGAACGATGCTGTTCGGAGAGACTTCCGAGGTAACGGGGGGCGAACACGTTCTTGCCCGCCGCGTGGCGACACCGGAGCTGCGGGAGAAGTTTCTTAAAGTTCATCGAGACTACGTGAAGTTCATCGAGGATCAGGGTGTCGATCTTTTTGGCTCTCAGCCTACACAAGGAAATATCGCCGGCGGTCTCACAACGATTGAGGAAAAAGCTATGGGCAACATCCAGAAGGCCGGGACCAGCCCTGTTGTGGGCGTGCTCGAGCCTGCGGAGGCCCCCGCAGGTCCCGGGCTCCACTTTATGGACACCTCCTCGGCGGCGGCGGAGTGCGTTACGCTCTTCGGCGCGGCCGGCTCTGTGCTTCATCTCTTCACGACTGGGCAAGGAAATATTATCGGTCACCCGATTGTTCCAGTTATCAAGATCTCGGCCAACCCGAAGACGGTGGCGACGATGTCCGAGCACATCGATGTGGACATCAGTGGCGTGCTGAGAAGAGAGATGACGCTTTCCCAGGCCGGGGACCGAATCATGGGAATGATGGTGCGCACGGCCAACGGTCGGCTCACCGCGGCCGAGGTGCTCGGCCATCGAGAGTTCGTCTTGACGAAGCTCTATCGTAGCGCATAGCGCAGTTGCTGAGACCGGCGCGATGTCGATGTCGCCATCCGTAAAGAGGATCGAAGTTTTCTCCCGCGCCACGGGGGAACCTACCGGGAGACGAAATGAATGGTTTTTCAGGCTGAATTCATAAAAGAGAGAAGGAGGATACTATGAAGAGCAAATATCTTATCCTGGCGTGCGTTGTGTTTGCGTTTGCTTACCTGCGTGAAGCGCAAGCACAACAAAAAGACTCGCTCGCTGAGTCTGCCAAACGAGAAGGCAAAGTCGTTTTCTACTCCTCGGAAGATCGCACGGCTCTTGCGGAGCCTGTCAAGGCCTTTCAGGAGAAGTATGGCATCCCCATCGAGCTCAACAGGCAATCGACCGGACGGATTCTCAAGGTCGCCCAGTCCGAGTTCGAGACCAATACGGTTAAAGGCGATGTATTAGACATCACGAATCCCCTGGTTTTCTTTGAATGGAAAAAGAAGGGCTATCTGAGGCCGTGGAAAGCAAGCAATGCCAAGGACCAGGTTTCGGACCTGTTCAGAGACGGGGAGGATATCATCTGGTCGAGAAGGTTGCTGATCACCTGCATCGGCTACAATAAAAAAGTCGTCAAGGAGGGCGATGCTCCGAAGACCTGGCAGGAACTCCTTACGCCAAAGTGGAAGGACAAAGTCGTCACCGCCGGCCCGGAAGCCGGGCCAACCTTCGGCTGGATTGTTTTCATGTCCCATAAATACGGATGGGATTATTTCGACAAACTGCACGCCAATAATCCCATCGTCACGCCGAGCAGCGATCAGACCGTTGCCCTCCTGGCGACAGGGGAGAGGCCGGTCGCCATCGTCAATTGCTTCGACATCCTCGAAGCCGAGGCGCAGGGCTCCCCGATCGCAAACGTCTTTCCGAAAGATGGTCTCGGGGTCTGGTGGGCCGGGCTCGCGATTCCCAAGGCTGCGCCCCATCCGAATGCAGCCATGCTCCTGGCGAACTTCGTGATGAGCGCCGAGGGCGCCGCTGCAGCCTCCAGGGGCCGTCACGGCTACGTGGCTTATCTTCACAAAGACACTCCGATGGCAAAAGTGCTGCCTCCTATGAATGATCTGGTCAAAGGCTACCCTAAAATCGATTGGGGCAACCTCGACGCTGGGCAGGTAACCAAAGAGTTTCGCAAGAGGATGGGGCAATAGGCGCGACGGTTTGGCGGGTCCTATGGCGGAGAACGCGAACCGGACGATCACGATGGGGGAATGGAGTAACAACGGGCTATCGCTGGCGAGGCGAGGATTAGGAGCCGCTGTCCTCGGGCTCTCGCGCGGTCTTCCTGTTACTCTTCCCCTTCTCATCCTCGCGGGTATCGTGCTTTATCCTGTCGCCGGGCTGGTCGGCTCCAGCTTCTTCGGCGACAAAGGCTTTACGCTGGCTAACTACACGCAGCTCCTGGCTCCGCGCTTCTTGAAGATCATGATCAACACGGTGACCTTGGGTCTCGGCGCCGCCGTTCTAGCCACGGCTGCCGGAACGATCTTCGCCTGGCTCTGCGTGTGCACGGATCTGCCCTTTAGAAAGACATTCACGATACTCCACATCGCTCCTTACGGTCTGCCGACGATTGCCGCCGCCCTCGCCTGGATATTCCTGCTCACTCCGAAGGCCGGACTCTTCAACAGATTCCTTATGTGGCTTCTGGGGCTGGAAAACGCGCCCTTCAATATATTAAGCATGCCGGGCATGATATGGGCGCTCTCGACTCACTTATACCCGTGGGCGTTTCTGTTCACTGCGGGAGCCTTCGCTACAATGGACCGCTCCCTTGAGGATGCCGCTCGGTTGAGCGGAGCGAGCGAGTTCAAGGCTTTTCGAAAGATCACCGTGCCCCTGGTCGCGCCCAGCATAGCCGCGGCATTTATCCTGGTCTTTGCGATATCCATTGAACAGTTCTCCATCGGAGGGACGATCGGCGTGCTCGCGAGAATCCCCATCCTGCCGGTGGAAATCTACAGATCCATCGCCGTCTATCCTCCGGACTGGGGATTTGCCACCACGCTGTCCGTGGTGCTTCTGTGCATCACCAGCCTGCTTATCTATGGACAAAACAAACTTCTGGCCGGGAAGTCGTTTGCGACGGTGACGGGCAGAGAGACCATGGACCGCGTAAGGCTGGGTAAGTGGCGTTGGGTAGCTTGCGCCGCTTCACTCGTCTTTGTCTCCGTGGCGGTCGTCCTGCCCTACGTCGGGATGATCATGGTGTCGCTAAGCCCCTCCTTGGGCTCCGAGTTGACCTGGGATAATTTTACTTTCAAGCACTACGCAGACATTTTCACGGAGCATCCCTTTGTGTTCCGCGCGATTAGAAACAGCTTTCTCCTGGCCTTTTTTGCTGCGACCTTCCTCGCCATCTTCACGCTGGCCGTAGCGGTCGTTGTCAAGCGAACACAAATTCCGGCACGGGGCCTGCTGGGCTATCTCATCCGATGGCCTGTGGCCATACCCGGCAGCGTGATTGCCGTGTCGCTCCTCTACACCTATATCCGACCTCCCGTTCAACTGGTTGGGACGATTTGGATCCTGCTGCTCGCCTACTTGATTCGAAATCTGCCATACGCTTACAGCGCGGCCTACGCGGGCCTCTCTAGAGTCGACCCCGCGCTCGAAGAGGCCGCAAGAATACACAGTACGCCGGCGCGCCGGACTTTTTTTCGCATCATCGTGCCGCTCACGATTCCCAGCGTCATGGCGGGATGGATGATCGCGTTCATCAACTCCCTAAGAGAATTGCCGGCCTCGTTGCTGCTGTTCTCACCGGGGAACGAAACCATCTCGGTTGCGATTTACGAAATGTTTGAAGAGGGAGCTTTTCAGATGACCAACGCCGCGGCGCTCATGACCTTGCTTTCTCTAGCGACGCTTTTGCCGGCGGTCATTATGAAGCTGCGCTCTCGTGAAACGGGAAGTTAATCAAGAGGCGACGTCACATTTGGCACACGTGGAACTGAAAAATCTCCGTAAGACGTACGGCGAGACGGTCGCCGTCGACGGGGTCAATCTCGAAATCGGCAAGGGCGAATTCATGACCCTTTTAGGGCCCAGCGGCTGCGGAAAAACGACCACACTGAGAATCATCGCGGGTCTTATCGAACCGACGGATGGGGAAATTAGAGTCGGCGGCAGGTTATTATCCTGCCCCGGCGCCAAGTTGGTCCCGCCGGAAAAACGCAATATGGGGATGGTCTTCCAAAGTTACGCCGTATGGCCCCATATGAGTGTATTCGAGAACGTAGCCTTTCCGCTGCGCAACCTGAGAAAATCCAAGGATGAAATCCACCGGCGCGTACATGCGGCATTGGAACTGGTCAAGTTGGATGGCATGGAAGGCCGGTATCCGTCGCACTTGAGCGGCGGCCAGCAGCAGCGAGTCGCGCTGGCGCGCGCCTTGGCGGTCGAGCCGGACATCTTGTTGTTCGACGAGCCGCTGAGCAATCTGGACGCCAAGCTGCGAGAGGAGATGAGGTTCGAGTTGAAGGAGATTCAACGGAGAATCGGAGTCACATCGATCTATGTTACTCACGATCAAGCGGAGGCGATGGCCATCTCCGATCGCATCGCGGTAATGGCCCAAGGAAGAGTCAAGCAAATCGGGACCCCGCGCGAAGTTTACGACAGCCCGCAAGATCCGTTCACCGCCGAATTCATAGGTCTTGCCAATTTCTTGCAAGCAAAAGTTACGGGTGAAAAGACCGTTTGCTTATCCGGCCGGCAGGAACTGGACATCGACGGATGCAAGGCGATGCCCACGAGCGGAAACGTGCTCATTTCCATACGGCCGCATAACATTGCGATCAACAGAGAGGAAAATGGGACAAGAAACGAGCTTCACGGCTTTGTGGAAAAGGGCTCGTACCTCGGCGACAAAGTGGACTATCAGGTGCGGGTAGGCGAGAGTATTCTCAGAGTTCAGACGCCGCCCGGAGACGTGTATGCGGAGGGGACTAAGGTCAGCGTCAGGCTGCCGCCCGACAAGATCAGCGTGATCTCGGCCAATGTGCGATGAGAGCAATCGATCCCTCGCTTTGCAACGGCCAGGCTTGAGGAAACGGAATTGACCACGGACTCTAAACCGGGACTCATATTGGACACTGACGTTCTCGTCATCGGCGGGGGAGTGGCAGGTTGCCTGGCGGCCATCGGCGCCAGCGAGTTGGGCGCCCGCGTCGCGGTGATTGACAAGGGCGGGCTTCTCGAGCGCTGCGGCAGCATCGCGGCGGGCGTTGACCAGATCTTGGCGGTGGCGGAGGACGGGCCGGAGTGGGACACACCCGACTATCTTTTACAGCATATTCCCAAGCTCACCGATTACATCGTCGACATGAAGTCGGTGGAGACTTTTATCCGTGGTTTGCCTGGGATGCTGCGAAAGCTCGAGCGGCTGGGAGTACCGTTCAAGGACCCTTCGACGGGAAAATATTTTCGCCACCGGACGTTCGGCCTGCCAGGCGAGTATCACATCGATTTCGACGGCAGCAAATTCAAACCGAAAATTTCCCGGGCCGTTATCGATTCCAACGCGCAGATTTTTCTCCGCACGATGGCGGTCAATCTCCTGGCGCACAAAGATCAGACGGTCGGCGCGTCGCTGTTTCATATCCGCACCGGAGAATTTCATTTTTTCCGCGCCAAGGCGGTCGTCTTAGCCACCGGCGATACCAACCGGCTGTCGCGCAACTCTTCGGGACTGGCATTCGATAGCTGGCATTGTCCCTACAACACCGGCGATGCGCAGGCTATGGCGGCGCGTAGCGGCGCCTTGCTGGCCAATATGGAGTTCACTGAAAACACGATCACGCCGAAAGGAATCTCTTCTCAGGGAACCAATTCGCTCACCGGACTCGGCGCCCATTTTATCAACGCCAGAGGAGAACGCTTCATGCTGAAGTACGACCCCGCGGGCGAGCGTGCGCGGCGTGATATTCTAACCAGCGCCATTGTTTCCGAGACCTTGGCCGGCAACGCGCCGATTTATTGCGATTGCCGGCATCTTCCCGGGGATATTCTCGCGCGCTTGGAAGAAACACTGGGTGTCGATCGTCCTTCTCTCCCGCGCTGGTTCAAAGAAAAAGAAATCGATCTCAAGAAAGAACCCTTTGAAGTCACCGTGTCGGAATTTTCTTCCCGTCGCGGCGGCGTCTATTTTCGCGGCAGCGGGATCTTGATCGACGACAAAACCGCGACGAACGTCATCGGGCTGTTCGCCGCCGGGGACTGTAGTACGGTCAGCGGCGGCATCTCGGGCGCGGCGGTGATGGGCTACGAAGCGGGAAAGCAGGCGGCGAGATTCAGCCGGCACAATGGCGCCGAGCAAAGATTCCAGGATCAAGAAATCGCGGCCGAGAAAGAGCGGCTGTTCTACCCTTGCCGCAACACGGATGGCGCCTCCCCCCGCGAGTACGAAGAAAAGATTCGTCGGGTCGTGAGTGATTATATCGGCTATCAGCGAACGGAAGAAAAACTCCGCAAGGCCGTCGAAGAGCTGGGGAGATTGCGCTCGGAAGAATCAGCCCTCTGCGCGCGCGACTATCATGATCTCATGCGGGCGCATGAGGCGCGCAACATTCGGGAGGTCGCCGAGATGGTTGCCACGGCCGCTCTGGAGCGGCGCGAAAGCCGTGGGAGTTACTCCCATTTTCGCGTAGACTTCCCGAACCGAGACGACGCCAATTGGCGCAAGATGATTGTTCTCAAAAAGCAGGATTCAGGTTACGAAGTCGGTCACCGAGCGATCGAGCTTAGGAATCCGTCAGAGGGAAAAAGCGATGCCCATATTGATCAGTGAAGACCTCTGCGTCAAAGGTTGTACTCTCTGTGACCAGTTTTGCCCCGGGGATATCATCTATCGGCTCGATCCCCAAAAGATCCCGGAGATAAGATATGAGGACGAGTGCTGGTATTGCGGGAGCTGCGAGGAATACTGTCCCACCGACGCCGTCAAGATCGTGTTCCCTCAGCAAATGCTTCATTCCCAAACCTCAGCGGAAAGCCTTTTTGGCAAGTTCCCTGAAGAAACTAAAGGCAACAATAAGGCAGCGAAAAACTTTTGAGAACAAAACACACGAAACGTTGCGGGCGTTAATGAAAGAAGAGGAGCCGACAGCCCATGAGAGAATCTCTACTTAAAATGACCCAGCCTGAGGCCGAAGCGATCTTAAAGCGGAGCGGCCTCGCTATCATACCCATGGGAAGCGTCGAGCAGCACGGTCCACATCTTCCCTGCGGCACCGATTATTTGGCGTCGCTCGTGATCGGCCAGAAGGTAGCAGAAAAAGTGGATGGCCTGCTCCTGCCCTTCTGTCCCGTCGGGGTGACTCCTTTTCATATGTCCTTCGCCGGCACGCTGACACTGAAGCCACAGACGTTTATTTCTGTGACCGAAGACATCTGCGACAGCATCATCCGGCACGGCGCCGAAAAAATTGTCTTCCTCAACTGGCACGAAGGCAACACCTCAGCGATGAACCTCGCCGCAGTTTCCGTCCAACAGCGCCATCCGGTGCGCGTGCTCGTCGTCCAAGCTTGTTATATGGCTTTTGAATTGTTCGGCCAGGAGTGTGGGCTTACTCACGGCGGCGAGCTCGAGGTTCTGCCCATTCTCGCGTATGAGCCGTCTTTGGTCCACCTGGAGCGTGCCACGAATTCATCGCCGCCGGAACGCGCGAAACAAATAGACAACTTGCGGCGTGGGCGGGCTGCCTATCCGTTCCTGCGCGACATCAGAGAAATCGCGCCGACCGGGTGGTACGGAGAGCCCCGAAAAGCCACGCCGGAGAGAGCCAAGGAATTTTTGGAAGGCGTCGCCAACGCCGCCGCGGAATATATCGAAAAAACGTTCAAGGAGTTGAAGTAGCATGGCACAAGATCCCGTCAGAGTAGCCGCCGTCGGTCTGGGACGCTGGGCAAAGGTTCTCGCCGATACGGTCAAAAGAAGCGATCGCCTGCGCATCGTGAGCTGTTATAGCCGCTCGGAGAAGAGCCGCGAGTCGTTTTCCCAACAGTATCATTGTCGGGCCGCCAAAAACTACGCGGAGCTGCTCAAGGACCCCGAGGTTGAAGGGGTCATTGTTACCACTCCTAACGATGCCCATGCCGAGCCGATCTTGGAAGCCGCGGCACAGGGGAAACATGTTTACGTGGATAAGCCGATTGCCAACAC
>Ga0209343_10005651_pt1 | contig 15070 bp, 15 predicted proteins | sample RifCSPlowO2_02_FD_184026 | JGI IMG/M metagenome (GOLD analysis project Ga0209343, IMG submission 184026) | Groundwater microbial communities from Rifle, Colorado - Rifle CSP2_plank lowO2_0.2 (SPAdes) (version 2) | ecosystem: Environmental > Aquatic > Deep subsurface > Groundwater | place... | reverse complement strand
CGGGTCGCCGCCGTCCAGGCGGCGGGCCTCGGCTGCGTTGGCGTAGCAGACCGGTGAACTCAGTGGTGCGAGCTCGCCCTGTATTGGTGCGGCGAGAAATTCGAGCTTGGCGCCATCGCGGCGATAAATGCCGCGTTCGGTGACAATGAAATCCAGCGGGATGTCATGCGGCTGCGGATGGATGGTTGCCATGCTTGCCAGTTCGTGAACCACGCCGATCACTGTGGGCCGCGGGTCGAGCGCGGCCAGCGTACGGTCGAAGTACCCGCCGCCGTAGCCCAACCGGTATCCCGCGGCATCGAAGCCCAGCATCGGCAGCAGCACCACCTGCGGCCGGGATAGCGGTGTGTCCTTGGGGTACGGTATTCCCAGCGGCCCTTTCAACATGGCCGCGCCAGGGTGCCATTCGCGGAACTGCAGTGGTGTGGCGCGCGCCACCACCGCCGGTAATAGAATCACCGTGCCCGAACGGCGCAGCGTCGCGGCCAGGTGACGTGCGTCGTACTCATTGCGGTAGGGCCAGCAGATGGCAAGCGTTGCGCCGCGCAATCCGGGAAAGCCGCGCAGCAGATGGCTGTCCATGGCCTTGCGCCAACTGAGCAATTGTTCCGGTTCGATCGCTTCGCGACGCGCAATCAGCACCCCGCGCTGTTCGCGTCGCCATGCGGCGAGTTTGTCGGTGTCATTGTCCCTAGTCATGCGCGGAAATTCCTGGATTTGCCTGGGTCTCCCGAGAATACCGCAGCAAATCAACTGGGGCGAGCAAGCCCCACCCTCGCAGTTGTGGAAAACCCCATGAAAATAGGCCCTTGTTATAATGGACTTGAGAAAAACCATGAACTCGGGCTCGGCTTCAGCATCGCCTAGTTACCGCGCCACCTTCGCGGCGCTGGCCATAATCGTGCTTGTTTTTGCGGGGTCCGCAATTGCGGCCGCCACGCGCGCGGACAAAGCCGACGAGGCGGTGCTGCTGGCGCGCGACGCCTTCCGCACCGGCAATTCCCTGCAGCTCGCGCGCGCGGCGGCGAAGGCACGCGGGCACGTGCTTGAGCCCTACCTGGAGTACTGGCAGCTGCGCCTGCGCCTGGACGAGCGCGGGGCCGATGAGTTGCGCGATTTTCTCGCCCGTTACGAAGGCAGCTATCTTGCCGAGAGGCTGCGCGCCGATTGGCTCAAGGTGCTGGGGAAGAATGGTGATTGGGATAATTTTCGCAACCAGCGTCCCTGGCTGGTCAATGACGACCCGGATATCGCCTGCCTGGGCCTGCTTGACCGGTTTCGCTCGGGCGATGCCTCCGCCCTCGCGGAACTGAAACCCATCTGGCTCGCCCCGCGGGTTCTGCCCGAGGCTTGCGTATCGCTGGCAGAACATATGCTCGGCAGCGCGGAACATGGCAGCGCGCAGATCTGGGAACGCTTTCGACTGCTGGCCGATGCCGGCCAGATGGTTGCCGCGCGGCGGGTGCTGACGGCATTACCGGCGCGCGAACAGCCGGCGTCGGCAACCATCGAGCGCGTGCTGGCGGCGCCGGCAAAATATCTGCTGCAGGTGCCGAGTACAGCAGGCGCCCGCACCGCGCGGGAAATGGTGATCCTGGCTCTGATGCGCCTGGCGCGCGCCGATCCACAGGCCGCGGCGGTACGCTGGAATGAATCGCTGCGCGCCGGTTTCTCCGCCGAGGACCAGGGCTATGTGTGGGGCCAGATTGCGCATTGGGGCGCAAGGCGCCACCTGCCCGAGGCAATGAGCTGGTTCGCGCAGGCCAGTGACACCACCCTCAATGACCAACAGCTTGCCTGGCGCGCCCGCATCGCATTGCGCAACGGCGCCTGGCCGGAAGTGCGCGCCGCCATCGAAAAAATGCGTCCGCAGGCGCGCCTGGATTCCACCTGGATTTACTGGCACGCGCGCGCGCTCAAGGAGGCCGGCAGCACCGATGCGGCACGCGCGGAATTCTCCCGCATCGCCGCAGAGTTCAGCTTTTACGGTCAACTTGCCGCGGAGGAGCAGGGCCTTGTGTTCAAGTTGCCGGCGCAGGCTAGCGCCCCAACTACCGAAGAACTGAGCCAGGCCATTGCCCTGCCGGGATTGCAGCGCGCCATGGCCTTGTTTCGCCTGGACCTGCGTACCGAGGCGGTGCGCGAATGGAACTGGTCGCTGCGCGGCATGGACGACCGCCAGCTCATCGCCGCGTCGGAAATCGCCAAGCGCAACGAAATCTGGGATCGCGCCATCAACACCGCCGATCGCACCGTCGCGCAGCACGACTTTGCGCTGCGTTATCTCGCGCCTTACCAGCAGGTATTTGCCGGACAGGCGCGCGCGCAAAAACTGGAGGAGCACTGGGTGCTGGGGCTGGTGCGTCAGGAGTCGCGCTTCATCTCGAACGCGAAGTCCTCGGTGGGCGCCGCGGGTTTGATGCAGTTGATGCCGGCCACGGCGCGCTGGGTGGCCCGCAAGATGGGGATGAAGGATTTTCAGTGGGCCAAGGTGCACTCGGTGGAGGTCAACGCGGCACTGGGTTCGTTTTATCTGAAGACCGTGCTCGACGACCTGGACGGACAAACGGTGCTGGCATCGGCTGCCTACAATGCCGGGCCGGGGCGCGCGCGCCGCTGGCAGGACGACAAGCCGCTGGAGGGAGCGATTTACGCGGAAAGCATCCCCTTCGATGAAACCCGCGATTACGTCAAGAAAGTCATGACCAATGCGCTCTACTATGCCGCGGTTCACGGCGGCAATCCGCGCAGCCTGCACGAACGCATGGGAGTGATTGGCGCCCGCGGGCGCGCGCAGAGCAGCAATATTCCATAAGGTAAGTAGTGAACAATGGGGCCATTGCCCCCATGTATATCCCCCAAATTAGAGGAAACAATATGGGCCGGTTTTCAAAAATAGACACTTGTTCAGTGTTTCCTAGGATTTAGACATCATGTCCCAAATTCTGGTCATTGGAGGCAGCGGCTTCGTCGGCAGCCATGTGGTCGCAAGGCTGGTTCAGGCAGGCCACACGGTGCGGGTGGCCACGCGTCGGCGCGAGCGCGCGAGGCAATTATTTCTGCTGCCGACGGTTGACGTGCTGCAGGCCGATGTTCACGACGATCGCGCTCTGGACCAACTGGTAGCCGGTTGCGATGCCGTGGTGAATCTGGCCGGTATCCTGCACAGCCGCCCCGGCGATCCCTATGGCGCGGATTTCGCACGGGTCCACGTGGAACTGCCGCGCCGCATCACCGATGCCTGCCATAAGGCCGGAATCCGGCGTCTGGTGCATGTCAGCGCCCTGGGGGCGAAGAGCGATGCACCCAGCGAATATCTGCGATCCAAGGCGGCGGGCGAGGAAGTGCTGATCGCGGCGCGCACGCGCATCGATGCGACCGTCCTTCGCCCCTCGGTGGTGTTCGGACCCGAGGACAACTTTCTCAATCTGTTTTCACGCCTGCAGTGCGTTCTCCCGGTGATGCTGCTCGCCTGCCCCGAGGCGAAGTTTCAGCCGGTGCATGTGACCGACGTCGCCGAATGCGTGGCGCGCTGCCTGGTCGAGCGTGATTCCATTCATCGCAGCTACGATCTATGCGGCCCCAAGGTGTATACGCTTGCCGAACTGGTGCGCTTTGCCGGCGCCGCGAGCGGCCACCGGCGCCAGGTCATCGGCCTTCCCGACAGCCTTGCGTATCTGCAGGCCTGGTTCATGGAGTGGCTGCCGGTGAAGCTTCTGTCGCGCGACAACCTTCGTTCGATGCAGGTGCCCAGCACCTGCGATTGCGAGTTCCCCTTCGGCATCCACCCTGTTTCACTGGAAAGCACCGCGCCTGCATGGCTGGCGGGCAAAGGACCCAGAACGCAATACCACGAGTATCGCGGCAGGGCGGGACGTTGAGCGGCGCGCGCGCTGCAGCGGACTGTTAAACGCCTTGCGCCGCGCATGGGGTTGAAAGCCACGCGCTGCGCCGCATGCAGGTGAACACCATGCGCATTTATCAGGTCGGCGGCTCGATTCGCGATGAATTGCTGGGGCTTCCCGTCAGTGATCGCGATTGGGTGGTGGTCGGTGCCACTGCGGAACAGATGGGGCAGGAAGGCTACCTTCCTGTCGGGAAGGATTTTCCGGTTTTCCTGCATCCTGCTAGCCGCGAGGAATACGCCCTGGCGCGCACCGAACGCAAGACCGCGCGCGGCTACAAGGGTTTTTCCGTGCAAGCCTCCCCCGAGGTGACACTGGAAGAGGACCTGGCGCGCCGCGATCTCACCATCAATGCCATGGCGCGCGGCGAGGACGGCGTGCTCATCGACCCGTTCGGCGGCGAGCGCGATCTGCGCGCGGGGGTGCTGCGGCATGTGAGCCCCGCGTTCAGCGAAGATCCGGTGCGCATCCTTCGCGTGGCGCGTTTTGCCGCGCGCTTCGGCTTCGCGATCGCGCCCGAGACCGCGGCGCTGATGAAAACCATGGTGGCGAGCGGCGAAGCCGACGCGCTGGTCGCGGAGCGCGTCTGGCAGGAATTCGCGCGCGGGCTGATGGAAAAGAAACCCTGGCGCATGCTGGCTGAACTGGCGCAGTGCGGATTGCTGCCAAAGGCCTATCCGGCGCTTGGCATAGAAGCGGCCCACCAATTGCCCACGAACGCCACCAGTGATCTGGCGGCCAGGGCGCTTGGCTTCGCCGCGAAAGAAAACTATTCGCTGGCGGTGCGCTTTGCCCTGGTCACCCGCGCCGCGCGCGAATCGATTGAGCGCCTGGAAGCCTTGTGCGAATCGTTCAGGGTGCCAACCGAATGCCGCGACCTGGCGCTGCTGGCCGCGCGCCTGGGCGCCGCCGCGGCGCGCGCGCAGGACCTCGCGCCCCGGGACCTGCTCGACCTGGTGGATGCCAGCGACGCGTTTCGCCGGCCGCAACGGCTTGAAGAGCTGATGGACGTGTCCGAGGCCGAGGCTTACGCCGCGAGACATTGGGCACAGATCCCCTATCTGCCGCGTCGCGCAACGCGGGCAGCGCTTGCCGTGGCGCGCCACATCGATGCGGCGGCCCTTGCGGCTGAAGGCGGTGACATCGGCGCGCGCATACGCGCGGCACGCTACGCCAATCTGCTGCAGACAATAGGCGGAGCACAGGGCCGGTGAGCATCGCGCTCGTGTGGCGGGAGTTCGCCGCCAATCTCTCCGCGGGCACGCGGCTGGCCCTGTTCATGCCCGTGAAACCCGAGGATCTGCGGGTCTCGGCGGCAAACTACGCGCTGTTGGTGGTGGCGAGCTTTGTCATCTGGTTTTTCGGCGGCATGGCGCGGGAAGGATTGCCCGGCACCATCAATCCGGGCGCGCTCACCGCGGGCCTGGCGCAGATACCCATCGTTCTGCTTTTCTGCCTTCTGGCCGCGGCCGCGCTGCGCAATCCTGCTTACGCCCTGGCCTTCGCGGTACTGATGGTCGCCTCCGATCCGCTGTTCGAGATCGCCGCGGTCCTCGTTTATCGCCTTGCGCAACTGGAGCCGATGGTCGAGTACGCGCCTTACCTCAATCAGGTTTTCCTGCTATGGGCGCTGCTGGTGCTGTTGCGGGTGCAGGTGGTGATTGCAGGCTGGCAGGCATGGCGCTCGCTCGCGGCATCGCTGCTGTTCGTCTTGATGCTGTTGTTTTTCGCTTTCGGTTTTCCGCGCAGCGAGCTGTGGAGTGGCTTGCCGCAGACCGGCGAGCAGCCCGCCGAGGGGCTGATCCGCGAGGACTTGTTCCACCTGCAGGGCAACCTGCTGGAGCGGCAACTTTTCGAGCTCGAAGAGCAGAGGCCAGGTATCGACGATATCTATTTCATCGGCGCGGCGCCCTACGCCCTCCAGGAAACTTTCATCAACGAGCTCGGCGTCGTGCGCCGCCTCATGGTCGAGCGCTTCGATACCGCGGGACGCTCCATTGCCTTGGCCAATCACACTTCGACGCTGGCCAGCCTGCCCCTGGCCACGGTCCACAATCTGCGCGCCGCGCTTGACTACCTGGGCGAAAACATCAACGTCGAGGAGGACATTGTTTTCCTGTTTCTGTCCACGCACGGCTCCGCGAAACACGCGCTTTCCTTCGAGATGCCGCCGCTCGCCCTGACACAATTGAATCCCACGCTGCTGTCGCGCATGCTTGCCGACAGCGGCATTAAATGGAAAGTGATCGTGATATCCGCCTGCTATTCGGGCGGCTTTGTCGAGCAGATCAAGGATGACAACACCCTGATAATCACCGCATCGGACGCGGAAAATACCTCGTTCGGCTGCGAAGCAGGCAGCAGATTCACTTGGTTCAGTGAGGCCTATTTCGACCGGGCGCTGCGCGCAACGCGCTCGTTCTCCGCGGCGTTCACACTGGCGGCGGCGGCGCTGCTGGAGCGCGAGAAAAGCGGCGGTTTTACGCCTTCGAATCCGCAGATGTATCTGGGGGAGGCGATGAAGGCCAAGCTCGAAGCGCTCGAGCACCGGCTGGAATCCTCCGATCCCGCGCGTCCGGCGGTGCACGCGCGCCTGCGCGCCGGCGCCGCCAAGAACCCGCGCAACCCGGGATAAGCAGGCGGGGCGTCAACGTTGGTGCTGCCAGCCGCGTTGTGCGCAAATGAATCCTGCGTCGCTACTGGCGGGGCTGCTCGCCGCCGTTACGCTATCGGCCGCTGCTGTGGAGCTCATGGCGTCCAATCCGCGGCTCAGTCAGCCCGAATCCTGGACCAGAGCCGATGCCGACGGTGACGGCCGCTTGTCGCGCGAGGAAGCGCGGCGCTTGCCGCGGCTGGCGCGCCATTTCGATGCCATCGACAGCAATCGGGACGGCGTCATCAGTGGCGCGGAAGTTCGCGCCTGGCGGGACGCTGCGCGCGGCGCGAAACGGGCAGCGAAGCGACTGGCGCCGTCCAAAGGGGTGGAGGAAATTCTCCGCATTGCCGACGGCGATGGCGACGGCGCCATCAGCCGCGCCGAGTTCAACCAGCGATTGCCGCGTTTCGCGCGCCGCTTTGACCGCATTGACGCCGATCGCGACGGCAGCCTCGCCAGAGGCGAACTGGGGCTTTGGCTTGCGACGCTGCGCGGCGCGCGCCGTTTAAAACTGCCGCATCAATAGTAGACTTGCGTCCCGAACTCGAGACGCCCGGATGACAAAATGATCGATCTCTACACCTGGGGCACGCCCAACGGCAGGAAGGTGTCGATAATGCTCGAAGAGTGCGCATTGCCCTATACCCTGCACAAGGTCAACATCAGCAAGGACGACCAGTTCGCGCCGGATTATCTGAAGATCAATCCTAACGGCAAGATTCCCTCCATCGTCGATTCCGATGGGCCGGGCGGAAAATCCATTGCGATGATGGAGTCTGGCGCAATACTCATCTATCTAGCGGACAAGACACAAAAGTTCCTGCCGGTGGAAGGAGCGGGCCGCTACAAGGCGCTCGAATGGCTGATGTTCCAGATGGGCGGCGTGGGGCCGACGTTCGGCCAGACGCACCATTTTCTGCGCGCGGCCAAGGAACCGGTGCCCTATGCGATCGCCCGCTATACCAAAGAGAAGGACCGCTTATATGGCGTGCTCAACACGCGCCTGGGCGAGGCCGAGTATCTCGCCGGCGAGTATTCGATCGCCGATATCGCCACCTATCCGTGGGTGTCGCGCTTTGAATGGCACAACACCAAACTGGCGGACTTTCCCAACGTTGAGCGCTGGTTCAAAGCAGTCGGCGCGCGTCCGGGCGTGCAAAAGGGCATGGCGGTGCCGTCGTAGATCGACTCGCGCAGGCAGAACTGTTGCGCCTACGCTGCAATTCAATCGAGAAACCGCAGGGGCGCGCCATAGCTTTTTGGCAACGAAAATTCTGAATATGGAATTGCAATTTCCCGTTTACGGTTGCCAGACATAGATGTTTTTTTATCAATTCTATGAATTTACAGCCGCATGGAACGAAGAGACCGAACCGGTCAGACCCGGCGACACTATTGCCCGAGAAATCCGCGCATGGTCTGGGTGAGCGTGGGAAACGCCGCGAGCAGTCCCTTATCTTCGGTCACACACACGATCTGAAGTTGCCTCGCCAAAGCGACGTATTGTGCGTCATAGGCGCTGATTCTGTGCTGCGTGGTCAGGGTGAGCGCGGCTTCCATGCCCACATCCTGTTCCGCGGAGGCGAGCAAATCGAGGCCCTGTCTCCAGAGCACGCGTGCATCGTCCAGGGCCGCACCGCCTGCCCGCACGTAGGTTGCCAACACATTTAAATATTCGTGCCGCCACAATGCAGGCGCGCACCAATGCGGGTCGCGGCGCCGCACCTCTCTCGCCTGCGCCGTTTTCTCGCCTTCGATGAAAAAATAGGCGACGACATTCGTGTCGACGACGATCACTCGCGGCCCTCGCGCCGCGCACGTTCAATGAAATCGTCGGTAAGTGCGAAGCCCCCTTTGAACGGTTGCGCAATGGGAGGCGATACGGCGTCTTTCGCGAGCGCCTGCTCCAGCATGGCAAGCACTTCTTTGGTCATGCTGCGATGGTGTCGGCTTGCCCGCTCCTTCAGTTGCCGATGTAACTTTTCGGGCAAATCCTTGATTACAAGTCCTGTCATGATACCTCCATGCGCTAGTAAAATACTAGCATTATGCTAGCACAAGTACTCGGTATTTCTACTGGTGGCCACCTCAAATTTCTCCTCTCGTCCGGTGGACAGGGGAAATTTATTCGGGCGAATTGAACCCAAGCTTCTGAATGGTGATTGGGAGGTCTACGGCAGCGCGACGGACCTTACAAGGTGTGACGGCGGTCGCCTTGGGAAAAACCCAGCAGCGGCGCCGGCCGGTTTTTCGAAAATGCGATGACCTTGAACAGTTCGCCCATTTCCGCGGGCGAGAGCAGGCGGTTGGCCTGGTTGGATAAGGGCAGATAGCGCGCGGCATCTTCTGGCGGCACGCGCGCAAGAATGCCGGTAATGCCGCAGTTGATGAGAAACTGGGCCTGCGTCGTGTAACCCACGAGTTCCAATTCGTCCTCGGCGGCGGCCGCGGCGATGGCGCTGAAATCCACGTGCGCGGTGATATCCTGCAGGCCGGGAAGAAAAAACGGGTCGGCGTGCGCGCGGTGACGGTAATGGCACATGAGCGTGCCCTCGCGCCGTTCGGGATGAAAAAACTCGCGTGCCGGAAATCCGTAATCGATAAACAGCACCACGCCTTTTTCCAGGCACGCGCCCAGACTGCGCATGAACGCCTGCGCCGCCAGGCCGATTTCGGTGCGGTAGTCCTCGGGCAGCGGCAGCCCCGGGGCGGCCTGACGCAGCGCTTCCTCCGCAGGATGGGGCGCGAAACAAAACGCACCGTTCGCGATTTCGACGCCCAACTCGTCGAGGCGCCCGGCGTGCTGGCGCACCAGATGAACGGGCATGGCGTCGAGCACCTCGTTGCCCAGCACCAATCCGCAGAACGACGGCGGCAATTGATTCAACCAGGCCACGCGCTCCAGCAGATGCGGCACACGCGCGGCCAGCGTGTCGCGGCTGCGCTCACGCAGATCCGCCGAGAGTTCAAGAATCAGGTACCTGGCGGGAAGCGCATTCAGCCGCTCCAATTCCTCCAGCAAAGCGGCTGCAAGCGCGCCGCTGCCCGCGCCAACTTCGAGTATCTCCTCCAGGCCTTCGTTCAATACCTCCCGCACCTGCCGCGCCAGGGTATGGCCGAACAGCGGGGAGATTTCCGGCGCGGTGATGAAATCCCCGGCGGCGCCGAGCTTGCGCGCTCCCGCGCTGTAATAGCCCAGCCCCGGCGCGTACAGCGCCAGGTCCATGTAGCGCGCAAAGGATATCCAGCCGCCCGCGGCGCCAATCGCCGCGCGGATGTGCGCGGCCATGCGTTCGCTGTGCGCGAGAGCATCGGCATCGGGCACGGGCAGCTCGTTGGTGGAATTCATCTGGGGTCTCATCGGCTATCATGCTGCGCGATTCCGGTAAGATTCGCAACGGCATTACCCGCCAGCACGCCGCCGCTAATTGGTAGCCATCAATACCCATGTCAGCAACACTGGAAGGCAAGGTCATCCTCATCACCGGTGCCGCACGGCGCGTCGGCGCGGCAATCGCCCGCCGACTGCATCAGGCTGGCGCCAATCTGGTGATGCATTACCACCATTCGGAACGCGAGGCGCAGGCGATGCAGGCTGAACTCAACGCAGTTCGAGCCGACTCGGTGGCGCTTATCCAGGCCGACCTGCTGAATATTTCCGGTCTCAACGAGATGATTCGCAACACCGTGGCGCGCTTCGGCCACCTTGATGCCCTCATCAATAACGCTTCAAGTTTCTATGCCACCTCCATGGGGGCGATTAAGGAGACGGATTGGGAAAGCCTCGTCGGCACCAATGTGAAGGCGCCGCTGTTCCTGTGCCAGGCCGCGGTGCCCTATCTGCGCAAAACCTCGGGGAGCATTGTCAATATCACCGACATTCACGCCGAACGCCCGCTGAAGAATTACGTCGTCTACAGCGTTGCAAAGGCGGCGCTCGATGGCTTGACGCGATCGCTGGCGCGCGAACTGGGTCCGGAAATCAGGGTTAACGCCGTCGCGCCCGGGCCGATCCTCTGGCCGGAGGACGATTCCTTCGACGAACTGGCAAGGCAACGGGTGATTTCGCACACCCTGTTGAAACGCGCTGGCGAACCCGCGGACATCGCCAAGGCGGTGTATTACCTGGTCGCCGAAGCGCCGTTTGTGACCGGACAGACCATCTCGGTGGACGGCGGCCGCAGCGTGAATCTGTAGGGCACCTCTAATTAAGTTCAGGTCAACAATATACCGGCACGATCCGCCGCTTTTCGTAGCGCGCCGTCGCACGCGGCGAGCGGCAATCGCATCCGCATGGCTAGTTCCAGATAAGAGGCGTCGTACGCGCCGAGTGCAAAGCGCCGCCCCAGATCGAATAATGCGCGCACGGAAGGCAACGCCTGGTCGGTGTCAATATCCATCTGTTCGAGTTCGCCCAGAATTCCTGGCACCTTGGCCGGCTTGAGACTGCGGCGGTGCGTGAGCGAGAGAATCACGTTGGCAAACTCGGCTGGCCACACTGCGGGAACGTGGACGGTTTCTCCTGCGCTGCGACGCAGCATGGCACGCGTATAGTCATTCGCCTGGTTATTGACAAACCACGGCACCACGACAGAATTGTCGGCGACGAATGCCATCAGTCGCGGCCCTCTTCAATCAGCTCTCTCAGATTACTCACGCGGATGTTGAGCCGCCTGCTGAGTGCCTTGATGCGCGCCACCGTGGCGGCGCCGGATCCTTCGCGGCGCGCTTTCGCCGGCACCATGCGCACCACCGGCTTGCCCCGCCGGGTCAACATCACTTCTTCGCCCGCTTCCACGCGACCGACCAATTCTGACAGCCTTGCCCTGGCGTCGTAGATGCCAATTCGTTCCATGAGGAATATCTCCTTAATCTGTACAACTGTACAGAAATAAGTCTACTGCCAAAGAATAGGTAAATCAATCCAGCGAATGACGTATGCGGATGCATGAAATTCTCCCATCGACTGGGTGGCTGGCCTCACAATTCATCGCCCAATACCGATTATGTTCATTAATTTTGGGCGAATCACGACGGTGGAACCGGTTTAATGGGTAAGGACCAAAGCTACTGAAGTCCGCGTTACCTGCACGGCATTTTCACCGCCAGCTGAAGTCTATTTTTTGCCATCGCGGGTACTGTCGGTGGCACAGGCTCAGAATCTCGCCGCAACCCGGCATACTTCGTCCGCACCAGGATTGATCTAGGTCAAAGCTCAGCCCACCATCGGAATATGATGATTCCTTCCCCTGGTCTAGTGGCTCCCTGCTTTTTCGTTCCTGACGGTCAGGGACGCAGTCTTCGCGTTGACGAATTTGGAGGAGGTGCCTCATGAAGCACGCCATGAAAGCTCTGGTTTGCGCAGCGGCCTGCGCCGCCGTGCCTTTTGCCGCTTTGCCGCAGTCCTACCCGGCCAAGCCCATCGTCCTGCTGAGCGGCGCTTCGGTCGGCAGCGTCGGGGACATCGGCGTGCGCACCGTGGTGGCGCGGATGGCGGAGGGTTTGGGCAAGCCCATCGTGGTCGAAGCACGCCGCGGCGCCGGGGGGTTGGAAGCCTATGCCGCGGGCGCGAAGGCCGAGCCTAACGGCTACACGCTGCTGTTTGCCAATGTGGGCCTGGCGACCAACAAGTTCCTGCGCAGGGAGTGGCCGGTCGATGCGCTGAAGGATTACACCCACATCGTGCAGTTGTTCAGTTCGCCGTATTTCCTGGCGGCGGCCGCGAACGTGCCCGCCAATTCAATGAAGGAGCTTGTCGACTATGCCAGGCAGAATCCCGGCAAGCTGACCTATGCCAGCACCGGCATCGGCTCGGGTGCGCACCTGCAAGGCGAGGCGATCAACATGGCGGCCGGCACGCAAATGCTGCATGTGCCTTACGCGGGGAACAATGCGGCGATGGCGCTCAACGACCTCATCAGCGGGCGGATCGATCTGTACATTTCCGACCTCAACAATTTCATCCAGCATGCCGCGAGCGGCAAGCTCAAGCTCATTGCCTTCGTCGACAAGACTCGCAGCCGCCTGCGGCCCGAGGTGCAGACGGTCAATGAGGTTGTGCCCAATGCGTACAACCTCGTCGTCTGGTGGGGAATCATGGGGCCCGCCAATCTGCCGCGGGTCCTGGTCGATCGCATCAACTCAGAGGCCGGCAAAGCCCTGTCCGATCCTGGGCTCATGGCCAAGATGAGTTCGCTTACCGTCATTGCGCCCAGCCCCAACGCACCCGAGCAGTTCACCCGCCAGATCCGCAGCGACGTGGAGAACATCGCAAAGGTCGTTAACGCTCTCGGACTCAAGCCGGAATAATTGCGCCAGAACAGCAATGAAGGGAATGCAATGGACAAGGTAATGATTTCCGCAGCCATTACCGGGTCGAGTCCCAACCGGGACCGCAATCCGAACCTGCCCATGACGCAGGACGAGGTGGTGGACGCAGCCTTGGGATGCTGGCGGGCCGGTGCGGCCATCGTTCATCTGCACGCCCGGACCGCGGACGGTGCGCCTACCATAGACTCCGGATGCTACCGGGTGATCATGGATCGCATCCGCGCTGCCGGGTGCGACGTGATCTTCAGTGTCAGCACGGGTGACGTGGGAGGCCGCGTTAAGCTTGAGGATCGCATGGCGCTGCTCGACCTGGAACCCGAAATGGCGAGCCTGCTGTGCGGATCCCTGAACCTGGGTGAGAAGCGGGTGTACGTCAACCCGTACGAATTCATTGCGCGAATGTGCAGCCGCATGAGCGAGATCGAATGCACCCCCGAACTGGAAATCTTCGATGCCGGCATGCTGGCAAGCGCGCTTCGACTGGTGGACGAGGGCATGATCCGCCGCCCCGCCGCGTGGCAGTTCGGCCTGGGTTTGCACGGCGCTGCACCGGCAGACGCGGGGACGATGGCGTATTTCATCTCCCGCGTTCCCTCCGGGGCGCCCTGGTTCCTGCTGGGTCGCGACGACAACCAGATCCGCATGAACCTCATCGCGCTCGCACTGGGCGGGCATATCCGGACCGGGTTCGAAGAGAACGCGTATTACATGCCCGGCCAGTTGGCCGGCAGCAATGCGCAACTGGTCGAGAGGGTGGTCCGGCTGGCTGCCGAGGTGGGGCGTGCGGTGGCCTCGCCCGACGAGGCGCGGCAGATATTGAGCACGCGCAAGGCCCCCGGCCCGTCGCAGTCCATGAAACAGGGGAGATAGCGGTATGGGAATGACTATGGCCGAGAAAATCCTCGCGGCACATGCCGGCGTCAACACCGTAAAGCCACACGACGTGGTCGAGGTCGCCCCGGATACGATCATGCTCCTCGATGTGAACTTTCTGATTCCGTCGATGGGATGGGAGTTTCTCAAGATCGCGGACCCCGAGCGCGTGGTCGTCATCTTCGACCATTGGGCACCGGCAAAAGACATCGGGTCGGCGACAGCCCACCGGCTGGGGCGCGAATTCGTGCGGAAGTTCGGCATCAAGCGTTTCCACGACGTCGGGTTTCGCCAGGGGATATCGCACCAGGTCGTGGGGGAGGAGGGATACGCGCTGCCGGGTGACATCCTGGTGTGCGTGGACTCCCATACCTGCAGCGCCGGCGCGTTCAATGCGGTCGCCCGCGGCCTGGGCACGGCCGAGATCACCTCCGCCACCTGCCTGGGCAAGACCTGGTTTCAGTGCGGCGAGACGGTGCGCTACGAACTGGAGGGCCGCATCTCGGCGTTCGTCACGCCCAAGGACGTGTTCCTGCACATCGCCAATGTCTACGGCGCCCACACCCTGCAGAACATGGAGTTCCACGGACCGGTGGTGGAGCGATGGGAGATCGACGAGCGCCGGGCGCTGGCCACCATGTGTGCCGAGGTGGGCGTGGAGTTTGCGCTGTTCCCCTGCGACGAAAAGCTCGAGCGTTACCTGCACGCGAGAGGCAAGACCGGATTCGCTCCGGTCGCACCCGACCCGGACGCCCGTTACGCAGCCGAGCGGCGCATCGACGTCACGCGCATCGAACCCATGATAGCCCTGCCTCACCAGGTCATGAACAATTGCAAGCCGGTCGGCGAGGTGAGCGATGTAAAGGTCGACCAGTGTTTTATCGGTGCCTGCTGCAACGGCACGCTCGCGGACATCAAGATCGCGGCGCAGATCGTCAAGGGCCGCAAGGTGGCCGAAAACGTGCGGTTCATTGTCACCCCTGCTTCCCAGAAAGTTTACGGGGAGGCTGTGGAGGCCGGTTATGTCGCGACGCTGATCGAAGCGGGCGCGGTCGTGACCAGCTCCAGTTGTGGGGCGTGCGGTGGCGGGAGTCTTGGTGTGCTGGCCCCCGGCGAGCGGGCCATCAGTGCTTCTCCCCGTAACTTCAAGGGCCGCATGGGCAGCCCGGAAGCGGAGGTCTTTCTCGGTTCTTCGGCCAGCGTGGCGGCATCGGCCTTGACCGGCCGCATCACTGATCCCAGGAGGGTGTGATGCCCGACAAGATTCAAGCGAGGGTGTGGAAGTTCGGCGACGGCATCAACAGCG
>Ga0209343_10005649_pt1 | contig 15071 bp, 11 predicted proteins | sample RifCSPlowO2_02_FD_184026 | JGI IMG/M metagenome (GOLD analysis project Ga0209343, IMG submission 184026) | Groundwater microbial communities from Rifle, Colorado - Rifle CSP2_plank lowO2_0.2 (SPAdes) (version 2) | ecosystem: Environmental > Aquatic > Deep subsurface > Groundwater | place... | reverse complement strand
CCGACCACATCGGCGGTACGAAAGGTGGCCGACTTGGCGCGGCCCAGCTTGGAGCCGGTCAGGTCATCGACCACGTCGCACGAAAGGCCGAATTTCTGTGCCTCGTGCACCGTCGCCAGGATGCTGAAGACGCCGACGCGGTTGGCGATGAAGTTGGGCGTGTCCTTGGCCCGCACCACGCCCTTGCCCAGCGTGGTGACGAGGAAGCCTTCGAGCTGGTCGAGAATTTCCGGACGCGTCGCGGCGGTCGGAATCAGTTCGACCAAGTGCATGTAGCGCGGCGGATTGAAGAAATGCACGCCGCAGAAACGCGCTTTGAGTCCGTCATCGAAGCCCTCGGACAGCGCGGTGATCGACAGGCCCGAGGTATTCGAGGCGAAGATCGCATTGGGCGCGATGTAGCCGGCGACCTTCTTGTACAGGTCGTGCTTCCAGTCCATGCGTTCGGCGATGGCCTCGATGATCAGGTCGCAGCCTTTCAACAACTCGAGGTTGTCGTCGTAATTGGCGACCTCGATGCAGGCGGCATCGTCCTTGTTGCCCAGCGGCGCCGGGCTGAGTTTCTTGAGGCCTTCGATGGCCTTCAGGACGATACCGTTCTTGGGGCCTTCCTTGGCCGGCAGGTCGAACAGCACCACGGGAACCTTGGCATTGACGCAATGGGCGGCGATCTGCGCGCCCATCACGCCGGCACCGAGGACGGCGACTTTCCTGACAATGAAATTGCTCATGATGGTCCTTTGTTAGAACAGTTCGGCTTCGAGATCGAGCAGCGACTTGGCGCCGGAACGCGCCTGGCGAATCAGCATCGCCGTCTCGGGCAGCAAGCGGGCAAAGTAGAAACGTGCGGTGGCGAGCTTGGCCTTGTAGAAATCATCGCCTGAATCCTGCTTGGCCAGGGCAATCTTGGCCATGCGGGCGAAAAAGTAGCTATAGACCAGATGGCCGACCACGCGCAGGTAGGGCACGGCGGCAGCACCGACCTCGTCCTGGTTCTGGAAGGCCTTCATACCGATTTCCATGGTCAGCTTGGTCACTTTGTCGCCCAGGTCGGCCAGCGGTGTGATGAATTCGCTCATTGCCTCGTCGGTACCGTTTTCCTCGACGAAGGCCTGCACCAGCGCACCGAACTTCTTCAGCTTGGCGCCGTTGTCCATCAGGATCTTGCGTCCCAGCAAGTCGAGCGACTGGATGGTGTTGGTGCCTTCGTAGATCATGTTGATGCGGGCGTCGCGCACATACTGCTCCATTCCGGTTTCGCGGATGAAGCCCATGCCGCCGAACACCTGCATCGACTCCGAGGTGGCAATCCAACCGTTGTCGGTCATGAAAGCCTTGACGATCGGCGTCAGCAACGTGACGAGGTCGCCGGCATCCTTGCGCACGTCTTCATCGGGATGATTCAGTTCGCGATCGATCTGCAGCGCGATGAAAGACGAAAAGGCACGGCCGCCTTCGGCATAGGCCTTCGCCGTCAGCAGCATGCGCCGCACGTCGGGGTGCACGATGATCGGATCGGCCGGCTTGTCGGGCGCCTTGGGACCGGACAGGCTGCGCATCTGCAAACGCTCCTTGGCGTAGACCAGCGCGTTCTGGAAAGCCACCTCGGTCAGCCCCAGCGATTGCATGCCGACACCGAGGCGCGCCGCGTTCATCATCACGAACATGGCATTCAAGCCCTTGTTCGGCTGGCCGATCAGCCAGCCGGTGGCGTCGTCGAGATTCATCTGGCAGGTCGAATTGCCGTGGATGCCCATCTTCTCCTCGAGCGCGCCGCAGGTGATGGCATTGCGTGCGCCCAAGCTGCCGTCGGCATTGGGAATGAACTTGGGCACCACGAACAGCGAGATGCCCTTGGTGCCGGCCGGCGCATCGGGCAGGCGAGCCAGCACCAGATGCACGATGTTCTCCGCCATGTCGTGTTCGCCGGCGGAAATGAAAATCTTGCCGCCGCTGATCTTGTAGCTACCATCCGCCTGCGGCTCCGCCTTCGAGCGCAGCAGGCCAAGGTCGGTGCCGCAATGCGGCTCGGTCAGGCACATGGTGCCGGTCCATTGGCCCGAGACCAGTTTGGGCAGGTAGAGCGCCTTCTGCTCCGGCGTGCCGTGCTCGTGCAGGCATTCGTAGGCGCCGTGCGACAGGCCGGGGTACATGTACCAGGCCTGATTGGACGAATTGAGCATTTCCGAAAGCGGGTTGTAGACCGCCACCGGCAGCCCCTGGCCGCCGTACTCGGGATCGCAGGTCAGCGCCGGCCAGCCGGCCTCGACGAACTGGCGGTAGGCCTCCTTGAAGCCATTCGGAGTCGTCACTTCGTGGGTCGCGGGATCGAGCTTGCAGCCTTCCAGGTCTCCGACATGGTTCAGCGGGAACAGTACCTTGGAGGTGAACTTGGCGCCTTCTTCCAGAATCTGATTGATGGTATCGGTGTCGATGTCGGCATGTGCCGGCAAGGCTTTGAGTTCGTTGGTGACGTCGAGCAGTTCGTGCAGGACGAAGTGCATGTCGCGCAAGGGGGCGTTGTATTGGCCCATGGTGTCCTCCTGTGTTGTATTGGCTTCAGTCGGCCGCCGCCAGGCGAACGGCCGTTTCAAACAAACGTTTTAATAATAGCGCAGTTTGTCGTGCGCGTGTAGTTGCGCGACTCTAAATCGGGAATCTCTTGACTAGCGGTGAAAGTTCAGCGCAGAAAGTTCTTGCTGACGTCGCGGAATACGTCGGAATCTGCCTTGCGCAGCCATTCGAAAGCCACCATCTCGCGACTGACAATGCTGGCACCGGCAGCGCGCATGCGCGCCAGCGCCAGTGCTTTGTCTGTATCGCGTCGCGAGCCGACGGCCTCATTGACGACGAATACCTGCCTGCCGCTGCCGAGCAGTTCCATTACCGACTGCAGCACGCAAACATGGGTTTCCATGCCGCACACCACCAACTGCCCAGGACCGCCAGGCTGATCGAAGCCGTGGCAGGCACCGGCCACCGCGGAGAAATGCAGCTTGCTGGCGATGCAGCCGGCCGGCAATTCGGCGGCCACGGCCGGATGGGTCGGGCCCAGACCCTGAGGATACTGTTCGCAGGCGAGTATCGGAATCTCGATGCGGCGCGCGACGCGAATCAGCCAGACGATCTGGTCCAGCAGCGTCTGCCAGCCGGCAATTGCCGGCACCAGCCGGCCCTGTACATCCACCACCAGTAGGGCGGAATTGCGTGCGTCGATCAGCATGATGCCTCCCAGGCGGCAACGAATTCCTTCCAGTGCGGCAGACCCGTCGCCGCCAGCGTGATCTTCACCACGTCCAGTTCGTTTTCATGCTCCGCGGCGGTGAGCAGGCCGCGCATCAGCTGGAAGCGCAGGAAAACAAGGAAAGTATTCACAACGTCGGTTTCGCAATAGTCGCGAATCTCGTCGCTGCGCCCTTCCAGCCAGGCGCCCCAGACCGCCGAACCATCCATGCCGAGTTTGCCCGGCAGGCCCATCAGGCGCGCCAACTGATCGAGCGGCGCGCTGCCGCGCGGCTGGTACATCGCCAGCAAGTCCATCAGGTCGGTATGCCGCATATGGTAGCGGCTGATGTAGTTGTTCCATTTGAAGTCGCGCGAGTCGCGGTAGTCGCCCTCGCCCATGTCCCAGTAGCGCGGCGCGGTGACGCGATGGATCAGGCCGCGGTAGTGCAGCACCGGCAGGTCGAAACCGCCGCCGTTCCAGGAGACGATCTGCGGCGTGAACTTTTCGATACCGTCGAAGAAGCGTTGAATGATCTCGGCTTCATTCGACTTCGGCTCGGCCAGCGACCAAACCCGAAAGCCTTCATCGCTGCGCAGGGCGCAGGAAATTACCGCCACCCGCTGCAGATGCAGTGGCAGGAAATCGCTGCCGTTTTTCGCCCGCTGACGCTGGAAGGCAAACTCGGCGACCTCGGCATCCGACAGCGTCGCCGGCAACTCATGCAGGATGCGCAAACCGGCGATGTCGGGGATGGTCTCGATGTCGAAGACGAGAACGGGAGTCATGGGCTGGTTTCCGGTGAAGAATCGCGATAGGTCGGTCAGGAGTCGGCGCTGGTGATCCGGCGATTCTATAATCCCGCTCCATGTCAGGTGAAGAAAAAGAGGAAGACGGCCGCCAGGGGATACAGTCCATCGAGGTTGGCGTACCCCTGCTGCGCGTGCTGGCGGATCATGGCGCGCCGATGATGCTGCGCGATCTTGCCAGGGAAGCCGGCATGCCGGCGGCCAAGGCCCACCGCTACCTGGTCAGCTTCGTACGTACCGGACTGGTAACGCAGGACCCGATCTCGGGCCGCTACGATCTCGGTCATTTTGCGCTGGATCTCGGGCTGGCCAGCCTAGCCCGACTCGATGCGGTGCGCGTGGCGACCTCCGTGCTCGATGCGCTCGGCGAGGAAATCGGAGAAACCGTGGCGCTGGCCGTCTGGGGCAATATGGGCCCGACCATCGTGCGCTGGGTCGAATCGCGGCACCCGGTCACGGTCAATCTGCGCACCGGGGCCGTGATGCCCCTGCTGCATTCCGCGATCGGCCTTTGTTTTGCCGCCTTTCTCGATTCGCCGAACATCGAGCGCAGGGTTGACGAAGAATTGCAAATCAGTGCGCGCGGCGCCGATACCCGTGCGCCGATAACGCGCAGCCAATTTGATGCGCTGATTGCCGAGGTCCGCCGGCAAGGCATGTCACGGGCCGTAGGCTCGGTCATTCCGGGGATCAACGCCTTCTCGGCTCCGGTGTTCAACCACGAAGGAAAAATGGCGCTGGCCATTACCGGCCTCGGCCCGGCCGGCCTCTTTCCACCGGACTGGGAGGGACCGATCCCGAACGCGATTCGCGCCGCGGCTCACGCCATTTCGCGCCAACTGGGCTGGCGCGCTCCCACCGCGCATGATGGCCAATAGGCGCGCCGCCGCTGGGCGAGCCCGCCACCGCGATGCCGGGCAAACGAATCGAATTCATGTATAGGCAGCATTGAGAACTTCAGTCGCGATGGACGTGGCCAGCTATTGCCTATCCCTTCATATTTAAAGCTACAATCGCGACCTCTATTAGTCTAGTCTGTCGGCATCTGGCTGGGCTCGGGCGACGACTGATGCATAACCGACGGAGGACGGGTAATGAAGGGAAAGATTGAATTCGACTGTTCCAAGTGTCCTGGATGGTGCTGCAGCTACGAGCGTATCCGGGTCACCCAAGAGGATATCGAACGGCTGGCGAAGCACTTCGACAGTTCCCCCAAGGAAATCAAGGACAACTGTCTCGAACGCCACGGCAAGGATCTGTTCCTGCGGCATCGCGACGATCCGATTTTCAAGTCGATCTGCGTATTCTTCCATCGCATCGAGCGCCGCTGCATGGTTTATGAGGACAGACCAAAGGTGTGCCACAAATTTCCCTGGGGCAAGACCTGCGGCTATTACGACTTCATCAAGTTCGAGCGCGAGATGATGGGCGATGACGAATTCATTCCTCTGCCGTATCCGAAGCCCTAATCCCTGATAAGACCCCTGGCAACACCCCAAACACAATACATACACGGAGGCAGACATGGCAGATCCCAAAGTACTGCAAATCATCCCGGCCAGCGGCTGGAACGCTTTGTTCGAGGATGAGGACAGCGTCCCGGTAGTGTGTTTCGCGCTGGTACAGGACGTCGATGAGGACGGTAACGCGACCACAGCCGTGCGACCGATGGCCTGCATCGACGACGTGATCGAGTTGTGCGACGAGTACGACAGCTATCTGGGCGTCGCGCGCGACGACTCGGATGAGTATGACGAAGAAGACGAGGAAGAGGACGACGAGGAAGAGTAGGTATCCCCAACGCAGGTTTTCACTCGCCTAACGGTTTTTTGACTCGTTTCACCAGGGAGAAGCGCATGAGAAAGGTCTTGTACATCCTCGGACAACTCGACGACGCCGATGTGGAGTGGCTGGCGAACAATGGCAGACGCGAGCAGTTGCCCAAGGGCTCGGTCGTTATCGAGAACGGGAAGAAGTCGGAAAACCTTTACATTGTCATCGATGGCCGGCTGGCCGTCGTTCTGCCGAACGGGTTCCGCCTTGCCGAAGTCGGCGTCGGCGAAATTCTGGGCGAGATATCTCTGGTTATTTCAAGTCCGCCGACTGCTTCGGTGGTCGTCGAAGAGGACTGCGTGGTGCTTGCCGTTTCGCAACTGAAATTGCGCAACCACCTGAAGCACGATGCGGCCTTTGCCGGCCGCTTCTACCGCGCACTTGCGGTATTTCTGGCCAATCGGATGCGCTCCACCCTGAGCACCATGGGCTATGGCAACGCGCCCAGCGCGGCGACCGGCAAGGCGATTGCCGACGAAGGCGAAAACGATGCCGATATCCTCGACGACGAGGTGCTCGACGAGGTCTATAACGCAGGATTGCGCTTCGAACGCTTGCTGAAGAAACTCGCGCAGTGACGATGGATACTGCGCGATAGAGACTGGACGATATCCAGTGCGTGCCATTGGGCTATCCGCTGTCCTGGTCTGGGCGTGTGCCCTGCATGCCGGTGCGTGCCATGCCCAATGGGTCGCGCCGCCCCGCATCGCTGCTGCACCCGCGGTTACGTCCGATGGGCCGCTTGATTTTCCCCGGCTCAAGAGCACCATCACCCTGAGCGAGGCCGTGCGGCGTGCGCTGAGCGCCAATACCAATGTGGTTGTGCAGGAAATGCAGGTAAGGACGGAACAAGGCAACGTCCAACAGGCACGCGGGGCTTATGACACTGAAGGTAGCGTGACAGGAACGCGTGAAAGCGGTTCCACGCCACTGAAGCGATCCGATGCCGCCGAGTTTGCCACGGCAGGGCTGCCCGAAAGGCGTGCCGAATTCGTAAACAACACCAACTACAATGTCGGACTTACACGCTTGCTTGAGTCCGGCGCGCAGCTTGACGCCGGGCTCACCGTAAGCGCCTCCAGCAGCACCCTGTCCGCGCTGTCCAACCCGCAGCAAACGACCGCCAACCTTCGCTTCGGCATTCGCGTTCCATTGGTGCGCAATGCGGGGGGCATCCAGCAGTCGACGACCCTGAAGGCGCGCGAACTGGATCGCGACGCGAGCATCGAAGACCTGGTCCAGGCCAGCGCCACCGCCGTCCTCTCGGTGGTCCAGGCCTACTGGGAACTCGCCGGGCGCATTGACCGCATCGAAATTCTCAAGGCAAGCGAGGCGCGTGCGCAGGCCCTCGTTGCGGAACTCACCAAACTGGTTGCTGCCGACCAGATTCCTGGCGCCGAGCTAGACCTTGCGCAGGCAAACGAGGCGGAAAAACGTGCCGCCCGTCTGGCCGAGGAGCAGTCATTCCAAACTGCCTGGAACGCTCTCGGCAGGCTGTTGCGGTCCGAAACCGACGAGGCGTCGAATATCGGCCTTGTGATAGAAAAATTGCCTGCGGTGGACAAGCAGGCGATCCAACTCTCAGACGCCGCCATAGCGCGCAGGACGACAGCAACCGAGCGTCGCGCAGACGTGCGCGCAGCGCGCCTAAGGGAACGGTCGGCATATTTCCAGTTGCTTGCCGCCCAGGATGGCCTGAAACCACAGGTGGACCTGATTGCCGCTTTGACCACCCATGGCCTTGCGGAAGGCACGGGGACGCCGACACTCGATCTGTCGCGTCCATTTCCATCGCTCAACGTCGGCGTCGAAATGCGCTTCCCCTTCAAGAACAACGCGGCACGGGGACTCCTGTTGAGCCGCGCATCGGCGCACGATCAGGCAATCGTTCGCTTGCATGAAGCCGAAAGCAGCGTCGGTCCAGTGGTTATCACGGCGGCCAGTGCGTTGCGCAGAATTGTGCTGCGGTATCAGGACACGGTTGCGGCCACCGATCGTTACGAGATCGCCGTCAAGAACGAATACGTAAAGCGCCGCCTTGGCCTGGCCACGCTGATCGACGTCATCAATGTGCAGGATCGCCTCGATAGCGCACGCTTGCTGCTGCTCCAGTTGCGCCAGGAATATGCTGATGCGATTGCACAGCTGCTGTTCGAAAGCGGCGAACTGGTCACGCGCGATGCCGAAAGCTACCAGGTGGACATCCCGATGCTGACGGGCGCAGGGCTTGCGAAAGCGATGCGATGAGCGAAAACGACTCAGCCACCAATCAAAAGCTGTTTCGCAAAGTGGCGCTCGCGCGCCTGTCGTCGCCCGACCGGATGGACGCCTTGCTCGGCATAGGCCGCCCGCTCACAGTGCTGGCATGGGCCGGCGCGATTGTCGTGGCGACAACCTTCCTGATCTGGGGTTTTCACTGGCGTATCGAACAAAAAATCGGTGGGCGCTGCATCCTCATCAGTCCAAGCGGTATCGCCGAGGTGACGGCAAGTGCAGGCGGAGTGGTTGACGGACTTAATGTAAAACTTGGCGACCAGATCGCAGCCAACCAGGAGGTTGGCCGGATTGTCCGTCCGGAACTCGAAGACCAGATCAAGCAGGCACGCGCACGTTTGGCTGAGCTCGAACGGCGCCGGGAGGAAATCGAGCGTTTCCGGCAGCGTGCCGCGGGCCAGGGGCGCGTGGCGCGAACGGCAGAACAGGCTCTGCATGAAACACAGAAGCGGCTGGCCGAAGAAAAACTGAAGGCGATCGGGGCGAGAGTCACGGCCGAACGTGCATTGGTAGCCGAGGGTCTGATCACTCGGCGAACGCTATTGGACACTGAGGAAGCCTATGCCGCAGCGATGCTCGAGCGCGAACAGTTGGCGGATCGCGCAGCACAGACGGGTCTTGGTTTCGTTGAGCAGGAACGGCAGCGCGAGCGCGAAAAGGTAGCGATCGACTTTCAGGTCAATGAGACGCGCCGGAACTTGGAGGCCTCGCTCGAAATAGTGCGGCAGTCGGCACCCATCGTGAGCCCCTTCGCTGGACGTGTGGTCGAGGTGAAGCTTGGCAACGGCGTCGCAGTCGGATCCGGCACGCCGGTCCTGCTGATCGAGCGCACCGACGGTGCGCAAGGCGACATCGAGGCGGCAATCTACCTGGCGGGAGGCGAAGGGAAACTGGTCGCTTCCCATATGCAGGCCGAGATCGTCCCGGATTACGTGAAACGACAGGAATTCGGCTTCCTGCGCGGCCGCATAGAGTCGGTCTCCGACTATCCGGTAAGTTCGCCAGGCATGCGCCTGCTGGTGCAAAACGACAATCTGGTACGCGAACTGTCGGGCTCCAAGTCAGCCATATTCGCCCGTGCCCGACTGGAACGGCAGTCCAGCGGTGGATTTGTCTGGTCCGCAGCGGCGTCAGCGCCTCCCGAAGTGCGCACGGGAGCGCTATGCCACGCTGAAGTCACGGTCGGCGAGAGACCGCCGTTCGCCTTGCTCATATCACGCGGTAAACAATGGTTACGCAAGCTTTGACTGGCTTTGTCGGCAGGTTGCGCAACGCGTGGCAGTCGGGCGTCGCGAATCGTCCCGTGCGCACGCCGACCGTACTTCAACTCGAAGCGCTGGAGTGCGGCGCCGCCGCACTGTCGATTGTCTTGCGCTACTACGGCTGCTTCGTGTCCCTCGAAGAGCTACGCCAGCGCTGTGGGGTTTCTCGAGACGGCAGCAAAGCGAGCAATATCCTCAAGGCCGCGCGTTCATACGGTCTCGTAGCCAAGGGCTACAAGAAGGAACCCGCGGAACTGCGCCAGATGAAGCTGCCGTGCATCATCTTCTGGAACTTCAATCACTTTGTCGTGCTGGAGGGATTCGACGAACGCCGAGTCTTCATCAACGACCCCGCCTGCGGCAGGCGCTGGGTAACGCACGACGAGTTCGACCAGTCCTTCACCGGAGTGGTATTGACGGCACAACCCGGACCGGACTTTGAGCCTTCCGGAGAGCCGGAGAACATGTACCGGCTGGCATTCAAGCACCTGACCAGCGATCGCCCGGCGATTATCTTTCTGATGCTCGCCGGGCTGTTCATGGTGATACCGGGACTGGTTTATCCGGTACTGACCTCCGTGTTCGTCGACCGGGTATTGCTCGACGGCGACCGCTCGTGGGCCAACGCGATATTGATCGGATTCGGGCTGGCGGCAGTGCTGCACGTATTGCTGGACTGGCTCCAGCACTGGTATTTGCTGCGTCTGCAAACCAAGCTGGTGCTTCTAATGGCGAGCCGTTTTTTCTGGCACCTGATGCGCCTGCCACTGACATTCTTCACACAGCGTGCACCCGGAGAAATCGCCTGGCGCCTGATGCTGAACGACAACATCGCCAACGTGATTACCGGCGAGTTGTCGCGGGCCGCGGTAAACGCCATCCTGGCCATTTTCTTCTTCGCCGTAATGATGGGATTCGATGTCGTGCTGGCACTTACCAGCCTGGCCGTAGTGTGCGCGAACCTGATCATCTTTCAGCGCTTCTCGAAGGTGACCCAGGAGAGCAGCCTGACCATGTCGATTTCGCTCGGCAAGCTTCAGGGCACGGCGGCGGGAGGCCTCTCCGTCATCGAAACGCTGCGCGCCTCGGCCGCAGAATCCGTCTGCTTCGGAAGATTCGGCGGTTCCCTGGCGCAGTTCATCGAGGCCCACCAACGCGTCGAAATGCTGAGTCTCGGATATCGGCAGGTGCCCGCGCTTCTGATGTTGCTCAGCGAAGCATTGATTCTGTGTTTTGGCGGCTATCGAGTGATCGAAGGGCATATGACGATCGGGATGCTGATCGCCTTCCAGGCGCTTTCGGTCAGCTTCATCAGCCCGGCCATGGCGCTGGCCGGCTTGATGAACACGGTGCAGAGCCTGCGCGGCGACCTGCAGCGGGTGGAGGATGTGCTCAAGTATGCACGCGACCCGCTGGCAGAGGAAATCCCCGACTTTCGCCCAGAGGATCTGGCCGACGGTCCGGTAAAGCTTGCCGGCCACCTGGAGTTGCGTTCCGTCACTTTCGGCTACAACCCCAACGATGTACCTCTGCTCAGCGATTTCTCGATGGTCGTTGCGCCCGGAGAACGAATCGCCATCGTCGGACGCTCGGGATGCGGAAAATCCACCATCGCCAAGCTGATCGCCGGTCTCTACATGCCGACTGCGGGCGAAATTCTGTTCGACGCAAAACCGAGACATGCGTTCAGTCGGGTCCGGCTCGCGAGTTCCGTCGCGCTGGTGGATCAGGACATCACTCTGTTCGAGGGAACGTTTCGCGACAACCTGACCATGTGGGACCCATCAGCTTCGGAAGCCGACCTGATCGGTGCGGCCAAGGACGCGCTGATACACGATTTCATCATGAGCAGGCCGCAAGGCTACGATGGCACAGTCGGCGAGGGTGGGCGCAACATGAGCGGGGGACAACGCCAGCGCCTGGAAATCGCGCGGGCACTGCTGACAAACCCACGGGTGCTTGTACTCGACGAGGCCACCAGCGCACTCGATACCGCGACCGAGGAAGCGCTGGAACACAATCTGCGACGAAGGGGATGCTCCTGCATCGTCATCGCCCACCGTCTCAGCACCGTGCGCGAATGCGACCGCATACTGGTTCTCGATGAAGGGCGTTTGGTCGAGCAAGGCACGCACACCGAGCTCATGGCAATTCGCAAAGGTCTCTATCGCAGCCTACTGGAGCAGGCATGACCGACCACGCCGCTACAGCAATCGAGTCGTCACTCGCCGAGACCCGGAACGGCCTTGTTATGGACGATCCGGAGCTGGTAATCGAGGTTACCGAAGGCTATTTCGACGTGTTTGCGGTCGGATCGGAGTACTCAGGCGCCGCAGGTTCCCTGCATCATGTGCTGCGTGCGACGGCGAACCAGCCGGTAATTTCCGGCATCGTTCCGCCGCCAGGCGTCGAGCGGTTCCTGGCGGTCCCCGGCTATGGAGTGCAGCTGCAGACCACCACGATGGAAGGCTGGCTTGCCTACATCGAGGATGGCGCACTGGAGGAAACACTGGAGTTGCTGCATGAGACCATCTGGGACTGGTCCGCGCAGGAACTGGTGGACGGGCCGAAGGGCTCCCCCAAACGGCTGGTCAGCGGGGAATCCGTGCAGGCCGCGCAGGGAGAATGGCTGGCCTGCGACCATGGACTGGTGGTCGTACAGGCGGTTTCGGGCAGGATGCAGTTCCTCGGTTCGAAGCTCGCCAGGATCGAAGCAGGCGATGTGGTAGTAATGAGCCATCACACTTGGCTGGCGGCGGAACAGGATTCCACCGTCGCCGTGTCAGATCTCGACGCGATCGACGATGCGACAGTCCTGCTCAATGCCTTCAGAACCAGTTCGCGACTGCTGCTGCTGAAACGTTGCGAAGCGTTCCTGGCCACGGAACAGGAGGGCGGCGCAGCAATGCGCCGAAAATTCGAAGGTATTTCCTCGGTAACCGAGGATGGCGTAATCCAGATGCGGCGCTTGCTGGAGCCGAATGCCAGCAAGCCGATACCGCCATCCACCTCCCAGACATCCGTCTTTGCCGCCGCCAAGCTGGTGTGCCAACCCCTTGGCATACAACTGGTGGACATCGGTGAAGGAAAGGGTGACGCGAGCGCCCGTGTCGCCGCCATAGCCAATGCGTCGGGAATTCGCATCCGCAACGTCACGCTGTCAGGCGAATGGTGGCTCAAGGATAACGGGCCGCTTCTGGCTTTTCGGGCCTCCGATGAAGCGGCACTCGCCCTGCTTCCAGGACGCGGGCGCAGCTATCAGGCTCTCGATCCAGTTTCCGGCCAATCGATTCCAGTCGATGCCGGACTGGCTGCAGACCTGAAACCCTTCGGCTTTTCGTTCTACCGGTCCTTCCCCAATCGTCCGATCGGCGTATTGGACCTTATGGCATTTGGCTTGCACGGACGCGGACGAGACGTTTTACCTGCTCTGGGCGTCGCGACGCTGATTGCGCTAATGGCCATGCTGGTCCCGATCGCAATGGCCGAAGTGATCGACCACGTCATTCCATCGGCCAAATTGTCGGTATTGACCGAAATTGGCATGATCCTGTTTGTGGCTGCAATCGTGCAGACCTTGTTTGAGTTGGCCAAAGGGCAACTGCTGGTTCGCGTTACCAGCCACGCCGAGCACGACATCCAGGCGGCCGTCTGGGATCGACTGCTGGGAATGCCGATCGAGTTCTTCCGGAAGCACGCAGTCGGCGACTTGACCATGCGGGTCAATGCGATCAACACTATTTCCAGGATGCTCTCGGTTTCGACCCTTACCGGCCTCATCAGCGGCGTATTCGGCCTGCTTGGTTTCATTTTGCTGTTCAAGTTCAGCGCAATTCTCGCACTGATCGCGCTAGCACTGATACTGGTAGCGTTCGTCATGCTGGGTGTATTTGCGTGGTGGACCTTCCACTCGCTGCATACGGTCGAGTTGTCGATGCGCCGCATGATGGCGCTCGTACTGCAACTCGTACAAGGAGTATCGAAACTGCGCACAACAGCCTCCGAATCGAGGGCGATGGGAATTTGGGCCGACGCGTTCTCCAGTCTGCGAAAGATCCGCTTGCTGATCATGAAACTCAAGTCGCAGCAGGAAGTGATGCTGCGCGCCTACCAGCGTCTGGGGCTGTTGATCATTCTCGCCGCCATGGCAGCAATGGGTGCAAAGCAAGAGGGAGTACATCTGAGCAATGGCGAACTCGTCGGATTTTTCGGCGCTTTTACCGCCATGTTCCACGCGCTCATAGGCGTCTGCGAGGCCGTCATCGGCTTGTTCATTGTGTCGCCCATGTACACCATGGCGAAACCGATACTCGAACAGCCGCCCGAAGTCGCTGAAGGCCTTATCGATCCGGGAGAGATTTCCGGGGCAATCGAAATCAGCCAGGTTTCGTTCGCCTATCCCGATGGGGAGCCAGTTCTCGACGATGTGTCGATCTCCATCCCGGCGGGTAGCTTTACCGCCATCGTCGGTCCGTCGGGGTCGGGCAAATCGACGCTGCTTCGCCTGCTGCTTGGGTTTGAAGAACCCTCGTCCGGCGCGATCCTGTTCGACAATCACGCACTCCACGAACTGGATCGTCAAGCCCTCAGACGCCAATTCGGAGTGGTCCTACAAAACAGCCCGCTCCTCGCGGGCGATATCTTCTCGAATATTGTCGGGGTCAAAGGTGGCACCATCGATGATGCGTGGGAGGCAGCACGGCTTGCTGGTCTGGAGCAGGATATCCAGGAAATGCCGATGAGCATGCATACGGCAGTCAGCGAAGGCAGCAGCACCTTGTCTGGAGGACAACGGCAGCGAATCTTGATCGCCCGCGCCCTCGCAGGCGGACCGAAGATTCTGTTCCTTGACGAAGCGACCAGCGCTTTGGACAATCGGTCACAGGCAGTGGTTTCCGAGAGCCTGCTCAGACTCAAGGCGACTCGGATTGTCATCGCACACCGCCTGAGTACGATCGCCGAGGCAGACCAGATAATCGTGCTCGACGGTGGGCAGGTGGTACAGCAGGGACGCTATGACGACCTGATTGAGGAAGACGGACCTTTCGCCGAACTTGCCCGCCGCCAAAACGTGGGAGCGGACGCGGACGAACGGAAAGGACGACGCAAGAAGAAGTCTCGACGCTAAAGTGTGGAATAGTTCCTTAGTCATTTGTGTTTTGTTGAGGTATCATAAAAAGTGATCCGTGTTGGATCGCATCACAATTTAGAAAAAGGAGAAATTCATGAGTAAAGGTAGATTGTCATGAGTGTCGATCCAACCAAGAAACGGCAAGATCAATCCGAATTGGACGACTCTGACCTCGAGAAAGTAGCCGGCGGTGCGGGCGGTTTCTCTGCAAAACTGAATGATGGCTATTTCGACGGAGGCGACTCCAATTCGGATGACCATCACAAGGACAAGAGCAAGGACAAGGACAAGAGCAAGGACAAGCACAAGGTCAAGGACAAGCACAAGGTCAAAGACAAGCACAAGGTCAAGGACAAGCACAAGGTCAAGGACAAGCACAAGGTCAAAGACAAGCACAAGGTCAAGGACAAGCACAAGGTCAAGGACAAGCACAAGGTCAAGGACAAGCACAAGGTCAAGGACAAGCACAAGGTCAAGGACAAGCACAAGGTCAAAGACAAGCACAAGGTCAAGGACAAGCACAAGGTCAAGGACAAGCA
>Ga0209343_10005647_pt1 | contig 15073 bp, 16 predicted proteins | sample RifCSPlowO2_02_FD_184026 | JGI IMG/M metagenome (GOLD analysis project Ga0209343, IMG submission 184026) | Groundwater microbial communities from Rifle, Colorado - Rifle CSP2_plank lowO2_0.2 (SPAdes) (version 2) | ecosystem: Environmental > Aquatic > Deep subsurface > Groundwater | place... | reverse complement strand
CTTCGTACTTAGGTAGAGAAATTACTGAAGAGAGAAAAATTAGACTTTTGTTTCAAAAATTCAGACAACTGAAGGTATTTAAATGCGCCTGTGAAAAAGTCGGCTTGCGGAGTTTTGTAATTCAAAGTACCCAAGCAAAGTCGCTAGAAAATGAAGCTTCGGGAAAGAAAATACTTGATAAATTCGCCGATGTGTCTCAGAGCCTTAACGGCATTGAACTCTTGATTATTGTCAAAGCCAAGGCGGGAGATTTGGCAGGCGCGATCAATTTACTCAATGCGAGATATCTGCAAGATCGTTCCGAAGCAAGCAATATTTTGGGTCAATATTTAGACGCGGAAAACCTCACAGTTAAAAAACAAGTAAATCAAAGTTTGAGGGAAATACTCCGTGGAGGTTTATTTTTCTTTATACCCACGTTTCTGTTTTTACTGGCAGCGTCTTTTATTTTTTACCGTATTCTTCGCAAATTTATTTTTGTACCCATTTTAGATTTATCAGCGACGGCTCACAAGGTCAAAGTCGGCGATTTTACGGCGCGCGCCAGTAAAATTTATTCGGATGAATTCGGCGAGCTGGCAACCACTTTCAATGATATGACTTTACAGCTTGATACTTTATATAAAAATCTCAAAAAACAAATTAAAGAAGGAGAAGTCAAAAACCTTAAATTAGCTGAGGCCAACAAAAAGCTCATTGAACTTGATCAACAAAAATCGGATTTTTTATCGATTGCCGCGCACCAACTTCGCACACCTCTTTCAGGCATAAAATGGACGCTTTCCATGCTCCTCTCTGGGGATTTGGGAACTTTAAATGACGATCAAAAGACTTTCTTGATGAAGAGTTATGAGAGCAATAACAGAATGGTCACACTCGTCAACGATATGCTAGTCGCCGATCGGATCCAGCTGGGAAAAGTCCAATATGGTTTTAAATATATTAATCTAATTGATCTGATGGATAATATACTTTTCGAAATCAATCCCGTCGCATCTAGGCGCAATATTTCTATTAAATATAAAAACAGATTTGCGGATTTGCCGCATGTCTATACCGACCCAGAAACGATGCGCGTAGTGTTGCAAAACTTGCTCGAAAATGCAATTAAATATACAATAGAGGGAGGCAAGATCGAGATTGATGTATCCAGGAAAGGCGAGTACTTGCTTGTTTCCATCTCGGACAATGGCATTGGTATACCAGAGGATCAAGTCAAAAATGTTTTTACCAGGTTTTTTCGGGCAAGCAATGCTGTGAAGAAAGAAACTGATGGATCTGGTTTGGGATTATACATTACCAAGACCATGGTTGAAAAAAATGGCGGAAAAATTTGGTTTAATACCGTCCTGAATAAAGGAACGAACTTTTATTTCACAGTTCCTTTGCAAGATAAGCATTAAAAATATGAAAAAAATTTTAATAATTGAAGATGATGTTTTTTTGGGAGATGTCCTGACGGAAAAATTAGCCAAAGACGGTTTTGAGATCATTATTGCCCGTGACGGAAAGGAAGGATTTGAAAAAATAAAATCCTCCAAGGCGGATCTGATCTTGCTTGATATTATAATGCCCAATATGAATGGATATGAAATCCTCGAAGCCAAACAAAAGGATCCGTCTATTGCGAATATTCCGGTCATCATTATTTCCAACTCCGGACAGCCGGTGGAGATCCACCGCGCGCTTGCTCTCGGAGTTAAAGATTATCTCGTGAAAGCTCAGTTTGATCCGGAAGAAGTTTTGACAAAGATTAAATCTTTATTTATAAAAAATGAAAACCTTTCTTCACTTGATTCACTGGATGACGCAATGAAAGAAAAAAAAGTGAAAACGGTGAATCTTGAGGGTAAAAAGATAGTCTGGGTTGAAGACGATCAATTTTTAAACGATATAATCGCCCGCAAGCTTTCTAAAACAGGATGCGTTTTTTTTAATGCGACTAAAGGCGAGGAAGCTCTAAAAATCATCAATAGAGAAATTCCGGATATTATTATGCTCGACATTATTCTCTCCGGCATGGATGGTTTTGAAATTCTGCGCCGGATAAAAAGCGATCTTCTAACTAGGCGTATACCGGTCATTCTTCTTTCTAATCTAGGACAAACCAGCGATGTGGAAAAGGGTAAAAGCCTCGGCGCGGCGCGCTTTGTGGTTAAAGCTACGGTGACGCCGAATGAAATCATCAATCAGATAAAAGAGGTTCTGGATGCCAATAAAAAATAAGATAATATTATATTTTGTAAGAGTTGAGAGCAGTAGGTATAGCATTGAGCCTTTATTATGATAAATATGGAACTTTTTGTGTTTACAATGCTGGTTCTGGGGGTTGGGGTTGGCTAAATTATACTTATAGCAGTCCTTATGGGGTTGCTCAACAGTTGGTGAATTTAGGATATTTATGGGGAGTACCTGTAGATCCTACGCAAGGTGAATCTGGTGGATATATGGTAGTCTGCAGTCCAGATAATTTTACTTTATATGCTACCCTAGAACGTGCTTCTGTAATGCCAAATTGTTCAATGAATAGCGTGACTGATTATGATACAGCTTATGGTAAAAACTATTGTATTTCTCAATAAATAAAGTTTGTCGGTATTCTTGCTCGCAAAAGCAAGTAGTGTGGTATAATATCCAGGTCGGGCATTAGAAATTTTTAAGAGAATTTATTTATGATTAAAGGAGACCATTAAGAAGTGAATGAGCCCAGTAAACCGGAGATAAAAAAAAGCGGTGGCTTTTCGTGTTCTTATTGCGGGGATGCCCCGATCAATCATTTGCTTTCTTTTCTAGAGAGTATTTTTTCGGTTACGCTGGATAATCATGCCAAGAAATTTTTTAAATATGTACCTCGTTTCGTAAAAGATTTTGTTGATCTAGTTCCTGAATTTTTATTTAGGACTCTTGCCTTTTTTAAACTTGTTGAATTCTCTCCCTTTATTGATAAAGCGTACACCTTTCGTTCTAGAATCATCTGGGAAGAAGCCAAGCGGCGGGGGATAGTGATGGAGCAGGTGATCTTTCGCAGCCGACCTCTCGACTATTACCGCGCCATTTTAAACGGCAAATTTTTTTATTTTGAAAGTATTCCTATTCAGAGTGAATTTTTGGATACGGCTCAAAACTGGGATGACAAGGTTATTCTCAAAGGAGAACTAAAAAAACACCACATTCCAATTCCAGATTATTGTGAACTTTCTTTTTTCGGTTTCAAAAAAAATACAGAAAAAATATTTTCTAAACTTGCCAGATATAACAAAACTCTGATTGTCAAACCGCGAGTGGGCTCCCGGGGCAGGCATACCATTACCAATATCCATACTTTGGAGCAATTTCAGGCAGGCATAAATGTCGCCGGAGAGATATGCTCTTATCTGATTGCCGAAGAATATCTATCGGGTAGTGTCTGCCGGGCGACTTTGGTGAGTGGCATGCTTGCGGGATTTTATCGAGGTCAAGCTCCGACTTTGGTGGGCGACGGCCACCAAACGATTCAAGAACTGATTGACAAAAAAGATAAAAAAAGGCGGAACCGAGTCGAGCCCATCCGTCTGGGCCAGGAACTGCATGATCATGTTGGCCGCTTTGGATTCAAGCTCCAAGATATTTTAGGGGCCGGAGTAACTTTACCGCTTTCACATCGCATCGGCAGATTGTTCGGCGGAGAGACCGAAGAAATGATTGACAACCTGCATCCGAGCTTTGTTCCGATTTTTGAAAGGGCGGCGAAAGTCTTAGATTTATCAGTGGTCGGTTTCGATGCGATCATACCAGACCCGACCAAAGAGGCATCCTCCCAAAAATGGGGGATTATTGAATGCAACACCTTGCCGTTTATCGATTTGCATTATTTTGCCTTAAAAGGCAAGCCGAGAAATATTGCCGGAATGATCTGGGACAACTTTTTTAATGCGCCACGGTGAAGGCGATAACTTTTCTTGCTCCCGCTTTTTTCAAAATCTTTTTTGCTTCTGTTAATGTCGCGCTGGTGGTCGTGATGTCGTCTATCAAGATTATATTTTTCCCTTTTACTAAGCTTATATTTATATTTTCTACGGCGAAGGAGCCGACAATATTTTTCAAGCGCTCGGAGCGATTGGATATACGCGCCTGATGCTCTGTTTCTTTTGGTTTAATTAAAATATTATTTTCTAAGTTAAATTTGTTTTTTGTATCTACGCCATGGCGTAGATTGTTTATTTTGATTAATTCTTTACAGATTAATTCCGCTTGGTTGTATCCTCGTTCGCGATACCTTTTCCTTGAGAGGGGAATCGGAATCAAAATTACATTAGTAAAATTTTTCATTACGGACAATTCCGATAATTCTTCTAAAATTCTGTCATACAAAACTTCCGCGAAAATACCGGCCAGATTTTTCTTGCCTTTATATTTAAAAAGCGCGAGTGCTTGTTTGATCGGCGGGTGACGATAATCATACAAAGGAAAAATCCAATCAGCGCTTTCGCGTTTGGCCTCCGGCAAGTTAGAAATACAGGCGATGCACAAATCTGCTCCAGGAAGACCGCAGAAGAGGCATTTCTCGGGAAAAACCAAATTTAATATACTATTTAATAGAGTGTTTAAAACATTCATTCCGTTAGAAATTTATTCTTAATATTTGACGGTTAATTCGATTCATAGTATTTTTAACGAGACGAGTTGTATGCTATAATCTTAGCACAAAATGGACAACCATCATGAATCCAATCAATGACATAATAAAAAAAATATTTGGCCGAATAAGCTCTTTGACTGGCGGGAATGTTGGCGCCGCCGTCGGTATTGATATCGGTTCTTCGGCGATAAAGGTAGTAGAAATTAAAATAAAAGAAGGCAAGATAGTGCTTGAGACATATGGATCGATCGCTCTCGGTCCCTATGACAGTCTGGATGTCGGGCGGGTAACCAATCTGCCGGTGGAAAAAATAGCCGAAGCCCTTCAAGAAGTTTTAAAGCAGTCCGGAGTGACTGACACAACGGGAGCTTTTTCTATACCGGTGCAATCGAGTTTAATTTTCACTATTGAATTACCAAAGAATGTCAAAAAAAGCGAAATATCAACCATTATTCCGATCGAAGCCCGCAAGTATATTCCATTGCCGATTACGGAAGTTTCACTCGATTATTTCATCCTGCCGGAGAGAGAATCTTCTTTTGAAGAAATGAACGCCGCCTCTAGCAATTCTGGCACTCCGCAAAAAACGGCCGGAAAAACCAGTGTGCTTATTGTCGCGACTCAAAACGACGCAATTTCCAAGTATCGCTCAATTGTTTCGCTCAGTTCCCTCACTGCCGCTTTTTTTGAGATTGAAATTTTTTCTTCCATTCGAGCGAACTTTGAAAGGGAACTTTCTCCGGTTCTCTTGATCGATTTCGGCGCCTCCCGTACCAAGCTTTCCATTGTAGAATTCGGTATGGTTAAAAATTATCATACGATAGACCGGGGAGGAGCCGACATCACCGACTCGATCTCAAAGTCGCTAAGTCTCTCTTTTGCGGAGGCGGAGAAGATGAAAAAGGAATTTGGTCTTTTTGGCAATCTAGCCGAAAAAACCTTAGCGGATATAATTAAAATTCATATTGACTATATTTTATCCGAAACGAATAATGTTTTGTTGGAATATGAAAAGAAATACAGCCGGACGATCAGTAAAGTAATATTTACCGGCGGTGGATCGCTTTTGAAAGGACTCGCCGAAGTGGCGGTCAATAATTTCCGCGCTGAGATAGAAATCGGTCATCCGTTCAACAAAGTCAATGCTCCGGAATTTTTAAGAAAAGTCCTGGAAACTGCAGGTCCAGAATTTGCCGTGGCGCTGGGGTTGGCTTTGCGCAAGTCGCAGTGAAACACTAAAAGTTATGCACATAATCCTTTTGTTATCTGTCGTTTTGTAATATAATAGAGTATGATGGATCCCGTACGAAATCTTGCTAAAAAAGTCTCGTGTAAGGGATAGGTCAATTTATTAACCTAATGGAATTTCGTACGGGATGGAGTCTAATTTTCAAACGTCATTCATACCCAAGAAGCCAGTAGTGATAGAACATCCCAGTTCGGGAAGGTCTATCGGGTTTTTTACTATCATTGCCCTTTTTCTCTTGCTTTTTGTAATTCTGGCGACCGTCGGTCTTTATCTATACAAAGGGAGTTTAGTTAAAAATATTGCTAAAATGGAAAATGACTTGACCTTGGCCAAGAATCGTTTTGAGGCTTCAAAGATCACCGAACTTAAATTATTAGACAAACGTCTTACTGCCTCAACTGAAATTTTAGGTAAGCACATAGCTGTCACCCCTATTTTCCAGACTCTTTCGGCGATTACGATGAAAACTGTCCAATATACCAAATTCAGTTATGATTTAGGATCCCCCACGGGGAGCCAAACGCTTGGCTCCAGAGATGCGCCGGGCGCAAATGGCGCAAGAGGAGCAAGAATAGTTATTAAAATGAGTGGTATGGCTGCAGGTTATCGTTCGGTGGCACTTCAATCCGATCTTTTTACCATCAAAGATGAGGGCAAGAATCTGATTGATCCGGTTTTCTCCAACCTGACCTTGGACGACAAGGGCAATGTTCTGTTTGATTTAGAGTTTTCGGTTGATCCGTCTTTTGTGGATTATAAACGAACGGTGGAAATGGCGAGTTTAGAAAGTTCCACTTAATTTTTATGATGCGATTTATTATGCCAGTCATTTTAATAGGAGTCGCGATTGCTCTTTTTTTCATGGTTACTAATCCTATCTATGATGATATTAGAAAATTGCGGGCGCAAGTAGCATCGTATGATGAGGCGCTTTCCTATTCTAAAGCGCTTGAAAGTGAACGAGATAAATTAACAGCCAAATATAATTCCATAAATCGGGACGATTTAGCCAAACTGCAAAAACTTTTGCCCGAGAATATTGACAACATTCGTTTAATCTTAGAAATAGAGCAAATAGCGTTGCCGTACGCTATGGCTTTGAAAGATGTGAAATACAACGCAACGAATGATACGGCCAAAAGTGCGGGAGCTACGGGGACAGCCGGAGCGCCGGCTGTGGTGCAAGGAGGGCGCGCGGCCCAAGCCGGGGGCAAAGATTATGGAGCCTGGGATTTGTCTTTTTCCACCACCGGCACATACGATAATTTCCTTCGCTTTACCAGGGACTTGGAGAGCAATCTCCGAATTGTGGATATATCCTCGATCCAATTTTCTTCGGGTGGCAGCGCAGGAAGCGCGGGCGGCGGCGGGCCAAGCGCTGGTTCTTCCTCTTCTTCCTCTCCTGAAACTTACAAATACGATTTTAAAATTAAGACTTATTGGCTCAAGAATTAAATTAAAAAATAAAAATGCCAAAAATAAAAAACATCTTAATATTTATAGCAATCGCCGCCGTTTTTGTTTTGATTTATATTTATTTTATAAAACCAAAACCGCAGGATACCCTGATTTCTTCTAATCCTAACGCTTCGGCGACTGGAGCGAGTTCTGCCGGCACGATAACTTCCGAGGAGAATTCAAAAATAGCTCAAGATTTCCTGAGTTTACTGTTGAATGTAAAAAAAATAAGATTGAATGACGCAATTTTTGTTGATAGTGCCTTTACTAGTTTGCATGATTCAAGCATTACTCTGGTGCAGGATGGCAATGAAGGTAGAATAAATCCTTTTGCTCCGATTGGCTCTGATGCTGTAACTATACTTCCACCAACCTGTACAGCATTACAAGTTTTAAACACGATAACGAATACTTGCGTCACTCGCGCAATCTGCACCTCCTCACAGTTCTTGAATACGACAACGAATACCTGCGTCGCTCGTCAAACCTGTACATTGCCACAAGTCTTAAACCCTTCGACGAACACTTGCGTTAATCCTCCTTCCAATTAATTATGAGTTTTTTAGAAGAGTTAATTAAAGAAGGCGTAATTGACAAAAGCCAAATCGGCGAGATAAAAGAGAGCGCAGAGGAGAAATACAAGGGAAATATCGATGAAGCTTTGATCGCCTCTGGCGTAACCGAGGACAAAATTCTAGAGGTCAAAGGAAAGTATTTGAACATGCCCATCAAAAAGGTGGGTATAGAGGATTCATCTTTTGACGCGCTCAAGTATATTTCCGAAGATTCAGCTATGCATTATCACTTTGCTCCGATTGTGCTTCGGGATGGAGTGCTCGAAGTGGGCGTGACCAACGGTGAGGACGTTCAAGCGCTCGATGCGCTTCAATTTATTTCCGCTAAGGTCGGCATTCCTTTCAAAATATACCTCATTTCGAAAAGCGATTACGAGACTGTCTTGCAGAGCTACAAAGGCATCGGCAGTCAAGTTAAAGAAGCGCTTAGCGAATTGGAACAAGAGAAATTGAACGAGACCAAAATCCAGACGGACGAGAATTTGAGCAAAGAAATTAAAAATATAAAAGATGGTACGGAAGAAAAAATAGTGGAATATGCTCCGGTTATCAAAATCGTGGCCGTAATATTGCGCAACGCCATCGACGGGGGTGCCTCGGATATACATATTGAATACACCGGAGAAAAGGTGAAGGTTCGTTTTCGAGTAGATGGGATCTTGCATACCACTATATTATTGCCGTCAAATATTTACAGTGGCATAGTGGCGCGCATAAAAATTTTGGCAAGGCTGCGACTCGATGAAAGAAGAAAGCCCCAAGACGGAAGTTTCAGCGCCAATATCGATGACCGCAAGATTGATTTTCGCGTTTCGACGATGCCGGCATACTACGGCGAGAAAGTTGTCATGCGTGTTTTAGATTCGGAGAAAGGAGTTAAGCCCCTCGACCAATTAGGGTTATCGGAAACCAATCTGAATATGATTAAAAAGGCTTTAGAAAAGCCCTATGGGCTTATTTTAATTACCGGCCCGACAGGTTCTGGAAAGTCGACCACCTTGTATTCGATGATGAATGAGTTGGATAAAGAAGTAAACAATATTGTTTCGCTCGAAGACCCGGTGGAGTACCATATGCCAAGCATCAATCAGTCGCAAATGATGCCAGAGATCGGATATACTTTTGCTTCAGGCCTTCGCTCCATCTTGCGTCAAGATCCGGACATTATCATGGTTGGAGAAATACGCGACAAGGAGACAGCCCAGCTTGCTGTGCAGGCGGCCTTGACTGGGCACTTGGTTCTATCGACTTTGCACACCAACAATGCTATCGGGGCGGTGCCCCGATTGGTGGATATGGGCGTTGATCCGTATCTGATCGCGCCGACTTTAATTCTCTCGATCGCCCAGCGTCTCGCTCGGGCGACCTGTCCTTCTTCGCGCAAGCTTGTGCCGATGGACGATAGTGTTAAAATGCAGATTGAAGAACAGATAAAAGATTTACCAGATGAATTTAAAAAAGAGTTGGGAATCCAAAGCGCCATGGATAAAATGTACGAAATGGTTCCTTCGGCAGAGTGTCCTTCAGGCACCAGAGGTCGTATCGCCGTGTTTGAAATGTTCAAAATAGACAAGGAAATGCAGAATGTTATCTTAAAAAATCCCACTAACGTGGAAATTTATAAAACGGCGCGCAAAAAAGGGATGCTGATGATGAAAGAAGACGCTATGCTCAAATTCCTGCAAGGCATTATTCCTTTCACTGAAGTGTATAATTTTAGCAATGAGAATGAATAATAGATTTGCAAAGTATTTTATAGTATAATAAGGCGATATATGGAAGGAGAAAAAAAGAAAATTTTAATAGTTGATGATGACAATTTTATTTTGGATATGTATGCTTTGAAGTTTAATCAGAACAATTTTGAAGTTTATACAGCCGAAAACGGTGCGCAGGCGATAGAAAAAATTAAAGACGGGCTCTCTCCACTGGTAATGCTAATCGATGTGATTATGCCGGAGATGGACGGTTTTGAGATGTTGGAGAAAATAAATGCTGAAAAATTATCTCCAAATTCTATCAAAATAATTTTGTCGAACAAAAACGAGCAGAAGGATGTAGAGCGGGGAAATATTTTGGGGGTGGCGGGATATATTATCAAGGCAAATTTGACTCCACTTGAAGTCATCAATCAAGTAATTGATATATTATCAAAGAAAACTACGATTCCAAAATCAATATGATGGATCCCGAACGAAATCGCGGACGCATAGAAAATAAAAAAAATTATGAAATTGATAACAGATATTATAAATAATAAAAAGGACGAACAAGCGTAAGCGTACGCGTCCTATTTCGTACGGGATGGATTACAAGAAAAAACTTGAAGAACTTATTTTAACGGTCATCCGCGAAAATGGATCAGACCTGCATTTTGGCACCGGGCGGGTACCCTCTATTCGAGTTGCGGGAGAACTGATATTTCTCGCCAAACAGCCGGTTTTTACGTCGGAAGATACGCTCGGAATTTTAGGGGAAGTATTGTCTAAGGACAAACTGGTCAGATTTGTGGAAAATCAGGAAGCGGATTTCTCCTATGATTTTCACGGAGAAGCCCGGCTTCGAGGTAATGCTTTTTTCCAAAAAGGTCTGATCAGCGCAGCTTTTAGGTTAGTGCCGAAAGTCCAAACGCTAGCCGAACTCCATCTGCCGCCCATTTTGGCGGATATCTCCCGCAAGAAACAAGGGTTTTTTCTAGTGGTTGGTCCTGTGGGTCAGGGAAAATCAACCACTATTTCTTCAATGGTTGATTTAATAAACAACGAGCAAGCAAGAAATATTATCACGATCGAAGATCCGATTGAGCATGTATATATTCCTAAAAAATCCATAATCAATCAGCGGGAAGTCGGCATTGATACCAAAGATTTTCACATTGCGCTCAAGTCTGTTTTTCGCGAGGATATCAATGTCATTTTAATCGGAGAGATGCGCACTCCGGAAACCGTCGCTACGGCGGTAACGGCGGCGGAGACGGGACACTTGGTATTTTCCACCCTGCATACTAACAATGCTTCGCAGACCATTGATCGCATCATCGATTCTTTTCCAGGGGACCAGCAGGACCAAATTCGGGTTCAGCTAGCTTCCTCTCTGCTCGGCATTTTTTCTCAACGTTTAATTCCACGAATTACCGGCGGGCTTATTCCCGCTTATGAGCTTCTTTTAAACAACAATGCGGTGGCAAACTTGATTCGAGAAAAGATGACCCATGAAATAGATGTAGTGATCGAAACTGGAAGCGAGTCGGGTATGATTGACATGAACCATTCACTTCTCGAATTGGTCCGCGCCGGAGAAATTACCATCGAGAACGCTTATCAATATTCGCTCAATCCCAAAGGACTTGAAAGAATGATTTAATCCCGTACGAAGTTTGTTTTATATGTTTTTATGGGAAGAAAAATTTTGATTATTATTTAATTTAAGTAAAACCAATAAATACACTTTTACTTCGTACGGGATGCTATTCAAATATAAAGCGGTTGACCAAGAGGGTAAAAATAAAGAAGGAGAAATTGACGCGCCGAACCGCGATATGGCGATTAGCGGTTTGCAGCGCCGCGGTCTGGTGGTTATCTCCATCAAGGATGACAAAGAGAGTAAATCGATTTTATCGATGTCCTTCTTTGAAAAAGTTTCCAACAAAGATATGGTCATTCTCTCTCGCCAGATCTCGACCTTGTTTGACGCGCAAGTATCGGCGCTCAAATCTTTTACGATGCTGGCGGCGAATACCGAAAATAATTTGCTCGGTTGCAAGTTGATCGAAGTGGGCGACGATCTGCAGGCTGGGTTCTCCATCTCCGGCGCCTTGGCCAAGCATCCGGACATATTTTCCAATTTTTATATCAATATGGTCAAGGTGGGTGAGGAAACCGGAAAGCTCAATCAGACATTTCTATACTTGGCGGAATACCTTGATCGTCAGTATGCCCTTACATCCAAGACTCGAAATGCTCTCATTTATCCGGTCTTTGTGGTTATTACTTTCTTTGTGGTAATGACGCTGATGTTTACGATTGTGATTCCCAAACTCTCCTCTATTATTCAAGACTCGGGCCAGGAAGCGCCCTTTTATACCAAATTAGTTATTTCCATTTCTAATCTTTTCGTTCACTATGGTTTTTTTGCACTGATTTTCTTGTTACTGCTCGGCATTTGGGTTTGGCGATTGTCTTTTACCGACCGAGGGAGGCAGTATCTGGATTCACTCAAGCTCTCCGCTCCCGCTATCGGCAACTTATATAAAAAACTCTATCTTTCTCGAATTACTGATAACTTAAGCACGATGCTCCAGGCCGGCGTTCCGATTGTCCGTTCGATAGATATTACCGCCGAAGTCGTCGGCAGCCGGGTCTATAGGAATATCCTCGCGGAAGTGGCGGACGGGGTCAAATCCGGACTCACGCTCTCTGTCGCCTTTGCCAAACATACCGTAGAAATACCCAGTATCCTGGTGCAGATGATTCAAGTCGGCGAAGAAACGGGTTCGCTCGGAAATATTTTGAAAACCCTGACCGACTTCTATAAACGCGAGGTGGACGACGCGGTGGACACCTTGGTGGGGCTGATCGAGCCGGTGATGATAGTGGTGCTCGGTTTCGGCGTGGGCATACTCTTGGTTTCTATTTTAGGTCCGATTTACAATATGGCAGGGGGGATTAGTTAGGTTCTAGGTGCTAGTGAATAGGTTCTAGTAACAACCCCTCCTAGCCTCCCCTTATCAGGGGAGGAAAAATTCGGGAGTCCCCCTGATAAGGGGGATATAGGGGGTTGAATCAGCCTGTGGATAACCGTTTGTGATACAATACAAACATGCACGTTAGAAAATGCGACATTTGCAAAAAAGAAGTAGATAAAGACATTATACAGACCGTCTATAGTTTTCATGTTCGTAAAGATTTCTGTCTCAAGTGCGGCAAACCCATTTTTGATTTTTTGAAGGAGAATAAATTATTAACTAATGAATAATAATATGATAAATAAAAGAAGCGATAAGAGCGACAAAATGACTATAGACAAATTGGCAATAATGGTTGCCAATGGTTTTGAAGAGGCAAGTAGAAATCTAGCAAAGGTTGAAAATAATTTACTCTATCACATCGGAGATCTTGATAGAAGGCTCGATGTGATATGTCTATGAATAGAGTCAAATATACAGACCATGACGAGCTGAAAAAACGAGTAACTGTATTAGAAGCTAAAAGCTAACAACCCAGAAAGCTACCTCTGTGGATAACTCACTTGCCTTTATTTTTCTGTCTATATGATATAATAAAGAGATTAGAAATGCCTGCCCGACTAGAACTAGTCATTCAGGCGGGAGTCGAAAAGTTTTTATTATAAGTTTTAATTATTAATAATTGAATATATTATGAAAATGAATCTAAAAAAAGGTTTTACGTTGATCGAACTCTTGGTCGTCGTGGCTATCATCGGTATCTTGGCGTCGGTGGTGTTGGCAAGTTTGAATACGGCGCGTGCAAAGGCAAAAGATAGTGCGGCTTCAGTGCAAATTGCTTCTCTTCGCGCGCAATCAGTAATATATGCTGATAATAACGCTGGTTCATACGCTGGTTTTTGTGCTGCTACTACTGCCAATTCTGGAGCATTAGATATACTTACAGCAGCAAGAGCAGCCAATTTAGGAACTTCTGATTGTGACGATGCGGCGGGATCTTGGGCTGCTTCTGTTTCTCTCTCAAGTTCCACTAGATGGTATTGTGCTAGTGATACAGAAGTCAAAACTCTTTCTGCAGCAAAAGGTGCTGCAGCTACTTCTTGTATTTAACCTCCAGACAGCCTCCAGACAGCCTCCAGCGCCTCAGGCGCTGGAGGGAGGAAGCAATAAGTATTAATACAAAACAGCGCCTAAGGCGCTGTTTTGTATTTGTCTTAGATATATTATACTTGTCCAATGAGAAAGCAACCTATTGTAACAGGGGAATATTATCACATATACAATCGAGGAGTAGATAAAAGAGATATTTTTAACGATAAAGAAGATTTGCATCGTTTTATCGAAAGTATTTGTGAATTTAATCAAATAGACGGTATAGGAAGCATAAGAGATTTAAGAAAGTCTAAATCAGAGTCTAAAGCTCTGCATCTGCCTATTTCAAAAGATCCATTAGTTGCTATTGTTGCGTATTGTTTAAATCCAAATCATTTTCATTTCATACTGAAACAATTAGTAGACGGGGGAATAGCAAAATTTATGCAAAAGTTGCAAGGAGGGTATACATATTATTTTAACGTAAAAAATTTTCGTTCAGGGTCACTTTTCCAAGGAACTTTTAAGTCACATCTTATGAACGATGAAAATTATTTCAATAAAACCTTAGGGTATGTGAATAAAAATTATGCAATTCATACCATACCAAAGAACAAACAACACTTAGTTTTTGCCAGTGATATTGAGTATGAAAATAATAATTTTAATTTTATTTCAAAAATAGAGGGGAATAGAATTTTAGAAATTTTTAACGGAAATAAGGATTTTAAAAAACATTGTGATGAAATTGTAGAAATTATAAGACAAGAAAGAGGAAAAACCTCTCTTTTAGAAGAAGATAATTTACCAGACAGAGTCTAAAGCTCTGTTTAGCTCTGTTTAATAAACTTGACTTAAAAGTTTAATCTTAATATAATTACTTTCTATAAATGAGTGATCCTAAAAATGAAAAATTGGCGAATGTACGGGGCGTTGTGACCGAAGCGTTGCCTAGTACTTTGTTTCGGGTGGAAATTCCTGCCCGCAATATTTCCAGTATAACTGATGCAAGCGTGGAAAATAAAAATGCTGATGAGGTGGGGGGGAAGAAAGAAATTCTTGCCTATCTGGGTGGCAAGATGCGCATGCATCGGATTAAAGTTTTAATTGGAGATTCTGTCGAGGTCGTTCTCGATCCTTATGGCGGTAAGGGAAGAATCGTCAAAAGGTTCTGATGGGCTTAATAGCTCATATTAAAACATCAGTGAACTAAATCTGTATTTGCTTTGCTTCCATAGCGAGCCGATTAGCTTTTAATATATCACTTTTCATTTTAATTAGCTTGTCATGTAGGGTTTTTGGATTCAATTTTTCGTGTTCAATTTTTAATTTTGTTTTAATTTCTTCAGACACCCTTTCATTTTCACAAAGTCGTTGGTATGGCGTCATGCCTTTCT
>Ga0209343_10005644_pt1 | contig 15080 bp, 6 predicted proteins | sample RifCSPlowO2_02_FD_184026 | JGI IMG/M metagenome (GOLD analysis project Ga0209343, IMG submission 184026) | Groundwater microbial communities from Rifle, Colorado - Rifle CSP2_plank lowO2_0.2 (SPAdes) (version 2) | ecosystem: Environmental > Aquatic > Deep subsurface > Groundwater | place: Rifle... | reverse complement strand
AGGTCGTCATGCAGGCATTTTTCCAAGCGTTGGTACACAACCTGAAGAAGGCCGTGCGTTGGCTTGCACCCGCGTTCGTTACTTGAGGGAGAAGCGTGCCTGACATACGAGAAAAGAAGGAACTCAGGCGGAGAAAAGAAGAAACGGAACAGAAAATTGAATCAAAGACAAAGAGATTGAGCCTCGCTCAAGACCGACGAAATCGATCTCCTTGTTTTCAGTTCAATTATTGAGTTCGGCAACAGTCCCTATGCTATAGTGTCCCTGTGAAAAACAAAAAAGCCAAAAAGAAGGGCGAGAAGAAGCACTTTATCGCCGCCATCCGCGGCGTTTTAAGTGTGAACTCGCGCGCGATTGGATTTATTTCACCCGAGAGAATTCTCGGAAAGAAAGTTCAGGCAGGTAAGGGCGAAAAATTGGGTGAGGATGTGATGATTGAGACGCCGAATTTGAATACCGCCCTCAATCGCGATGACGTTGAGGTGGAAATGCTTAAAGGAAAAGTGCGCGGACGTCGGGTTGGTCGCGTCGTGAAAATCATCCGGCGAAATAAAATGCGTTTCGTCGGGACAATAGAAGAAAGGGGTACGCGTCTTTTTCTTATACCTGACGACTTTCGCATGTACGCGCCTATTGGTATCCCGAAACCCCCGCGTGACGCACAAAAAGGATACAAAGCCCTTGCCGAAATCAGAGAATGGAAAATTGGCGAAGAGCCAGCCGGCGAGATTCTCAAAGTAATCGGCGAAAAAGGCGAGCACGAAACGGAAATGGAGTCCATCATTCTGGAGCGCGGGTTCAAGAGCGATTTTCCGCGCGGGGTGGAAATCGAGGCGAAAAGAATCATCGAAGAAGCGACGCGGCTTATCAAAGAAATTGGCTCCCCTATTTTGCCGAATGAGATACGGAAACGGCGTGACTTCCGCGCGACTACCCTGTTTACCATTGACCCGGCGAACGCGAAAGATTTTGATGATGCTCTTTCATTCCGCAGGTTATCCGATTCGGAGGTTAAGGATAAAGGATTAAAGGTTAAAGATTCCATATACGAGATTGGAATTCATATAGCGGATGTATCTCACTACGTGAAAGAGGACAGTGCGCTTGATTGCGAGGCGCGCGAGCGCGGCACATCCGTGTATCTTGTGGACAGAACAATTCCAATGCTTCCGCATGCGCTTTCCAACGATTTGTGTTCTCTCAACCCCAAGGTCGACCGTCTCGCGTTTTCCGCCGTCTTTGAAATGGACGGTGAAGGACGCGTGCTGGGCAGATGGTTTGGCAAAAGCGTCATTCACTCGCAAAAGCGGTTTACGTATGAATCGGCGCAGGAAGCTATTGACGGCGCGTCTGCCAGGTTCAACCTTGCACCTACAGAAAGGTTGAACCGCGCGGACTTCGGAGAAGAACTTTGCACGCTGAATTCCATCGCCAAAAAGCTCCGCGCCGAGAAGACGCGGCAGGGCGCCATCGATTTCGAGCAGGATGAAGTTGGTTTCGAGTTGGATGAAAGCGGACGTCCTGTCCGTATCTTCAAGAAGAAACGACTTGATGCGCATAAGCTGATTGAAGAATTTATGTTGCTCGCAAACCGCGAAGTCGCCCGCTTCTTTTATGAAGCGGCATCGAAATCCGGCGGAAAGCTTCGGTTTATTTATCGCATTCACGATGTGCCGGACCGGGAAAAATTGGACCAGCTCCGAGTGTTTGTGCGGGCGCTTGGACATGAACTTCCGATGCAAAAAGATGGGGGCGTGCGCGGCAAAGACCTTCAGGCTTTGTTTACCGCGATAGAAGGACATGCCTCTGAATCTCTCATCAAAACCGCCGCCATAAGAAGCATGGCCAAAGCTATATACTCTACCGCCAATATAGGACACTTCGGCTTGGCTTTTGAATACTATACTCACTTTACCTCGCCAATAAGGCGCTATCCCGACCTTCTCGTGCATCGCTCGCTTTTTTCGATTCTTGAGCGGCACAAGTTTGACCCTCAAAAGTTAGCGGAGCTTGAACGAATGGCAACGAACGCCACGCAAAAAGAAATTGCCGCGGCGGAGGCCGAACGCGAATCCATCAAATTGAAACAGGTGGAATATATGAAAGAGCGCATTGGCAGAGAATTTGAGGGCATCATTTCGGGAGTGACCGAATGGGGTATCTACGTTGAGGAGAGGGAGACACGGACGGAAGGTATGGTAAAACTTCGCGACTTAAAAGACGACTACTACGTTCTCCGAGAGCGCAGTTATGCGGTTGTCGGCGAGAGGACAAAGAAAAAATACGCGCTTGGCGACAGCGTACGCTTCAAGGTGGTCGGTGCCGATATAGAGAGAAAGACGCTTGATTATCGGCTTGTGTAAAATGTCATGAAGGAGGGTCTTGAAAATCAGGGACCGCCATATCAGCCGGAGGTACTGCCGCACAAAGTTGCGAAAGAAAGCGGGTTGAAATTGCTCAAGAAAAAACTTTCCAAAGAATTGATGCTCGATGATTCGGGTGAAATGTTCATAACGGACAATACGAACTTGAAGGAAATCGCAAGGACTGCCTCACATATCGCGAGCAAACTAAGGCGCTTTAGGCAAAAGCTGGAACACACTGGTGACCCAAGGTCGGAAACAGCGGCAAGAACAGAGGAATTGCTGGCGCGTGTAGTTGACAGGTGCCTTTCCCTTTCCGAATTTTCTGAGACAATCAGAATGTCTGAAACTGGAAAAACTGCCGTTGATGAACAAAAACGTGGCCTCTATGCGCTTGCCGTAAAACAGCTCGCGGAGGAACTCCCCGAACTTTTGAGCAATCTCAAGGACATCCCTGTTGAATCCGGGTTAAACCCGGAAACGATACGAAACGCCGTGAAGAAAACGCTCGTGTCGGTTACAGCCATCGGTACGCTTGGCGCTCTTCTGGGGGGGGATGCGCACCAAGAGAAATCTTTCTTAGAAAAAACCCCGAGAAGTTTGCGCCAAAAGGCGGCACCATCAGAAAAGACGGGCGCGAGTAGTCTTCTATCCAGACCGCGACAAGGAGCGGAACAGTGGCCGACGCTCGGAGGGGGAGGAATAGAAGGAGAGCCCGGCAGATTTGAGGCCCCGGAACCGATAGCAAGAGTCAATGAAAGATTTTGGAGCTCCATCGACGACCCGCTCTGGATCACGGATGTGGCGGAGCGCACAGGCGAGCATACGTTCCGCACAATAGAACCGAGACTCATTGCGACTGGAGAGAAAGTGCATGCCGACGTGGAGCTAAAACCGATCTCAGTGCGGAAGGGATATGAAATGTCGCTCCCGGCCCCGCTTGGGTTTGCGGCAGGAGATGTCAGGACAAAGCCGGTGGTTTCTTTTACTGTGAACGAAAACAAATCGTCTATCACTTTTCATGAGGACAATGATTCGGTAAACGTCTTTTACAAAGTCTTTGGGGCAGAGCAAGAATACCAGAGTGGCATACCGAGAGGTTCTGAACTCAACAGAACCGAGGAGACCCGAGAGGTCATCGAGGAATTACGCGCTTCCTTTCACGAAAACGCGCCGCGCATTCTCAATCGTCATTTGAAAGATTTTACATACGTGGTGAGCGATGAATTGCAACGTATCCTGGAAAAGATGCCCGGGAGCATGGAAGAAAAGGCCGGGACTCTCAAGGTCGGCAGCTGCAATACGCTTTCCGCATACGCCGTCGGACTTCTCAACGATGCCGGCAAACGCGCTTTTATCGGAAACGGCTTTTTGGAAGACGAGGATTATATTGATGGCAAGAGACCGCACAGCAAGCTCATTCTGTTCACAGACGGCGGAACAAGACCGATGACCTACGAGACAACCGCCGTTCCCGAAAAACATTTCGTGCATCTGACGTTTACCGCCGAAGATAAAGCGGCGCTTGATGAGGCCGCTTCCGCGGCGCGCAGCAGCAAGACATCGGACGAGCAGCTCACTGCGTATGAGAATTTCAGACAAAAATTGAACGAGATTCTGAAAAAGAGCGAATATGAAAGATTCGTCTTTACCGGCGACCTTCCGGAAAGGTCCGGCTCGATGTATCAAACCGTGTCAGGATTGTGGGAAAAATTGGAAAACTACATGTCTTCGCTACCGAGGGGCAAGGAGATTGCAGTGGGTTGGGCAATGGCCGTGGCAATTGACCTTGCGGGGCTGCTTGCCATCATAGCAGCGTGGAAGACGCTCAAGAAAACGAAACATGCAATTGCAAAAAAGTTGGAGGAAGAGACTAGCAAAGACATCATCGGCGCCTTTCGATCTATCGCGCAAGGCGGGACAATCGCGACGAACGAGAAACGTGACGCGCCGGAAGAACAGATTATATTGAGACGCCTGCAGGGGTTGTATGAGCACGAACCTCATCTCGAGAAAATGTATCCGCTAACGGAGGTCGAAAAGTTGCCTCCGGAAAAAAGGCGAGATTATTACAAAATCATTCTCATGGCAAGAATGTTCGTCAGAGAGCCGTGGAAAATGTTTGGTATGGCCTCATTTATCGCGAACCGAGCCAGTTTTGCGAAAGAGCTGGAGCGGCTCAAAGCCGATGGTGTGCCGGTGGAGGGGTGGATGGACCGCATCCGAGAATACTACGCCGATGAAGAGAGACGGAAAGAAATAGAAAGCGCGATACCCCAAAAAGCTGATGAGATTATGGCGCGAGGAGTGAAGTTGGCAGTCGAAAGATTGGAAAGAACGAACGGACTTGACACAAAAAATCTCTTTAAGATTTTGGGGATCGGTCCAGCGGACGAGAGCCAGACAAAAGGCAAGCAAACCCCCTCCCCTGCGGGGGGAGAATTTTATGAACATGTGCCGTATTCACCCGGTATGGACACACGGACAATTGATTGGAATGTGTACGCCCGCACCGGGGATTTGGTGGTAAAGACATTCGCGGAGGCCAAACACGATAGAAAAGTCTCGGCAATTGACGTGGTCATTGACGTAACGGAGCACGACGACTTTGAGCTGGACAGATTTACGGCATTGCTTCTCCACACGCAAAAATACAAGCGATTGGATATCCAATCAGTTTCATTCACGAGCTACGACCGCGTTGTCTTCCGAATTGATGGGAAGACCATCGCAAAAATGATGGCGGAGGGTTCGACGAGCGTCCGGTATTTGATTGAAAAGATTGAGAAATTGAATCTTGAGTATAATCTTAACCTCTTTAAGAGGAAAAGTTTGCGGGGGGGCGCGGAACGTCTTAGAAATGCGCTTAGCGGTTTGCCTCCTCGGAGGCTCGGACTTAAGGAAGATGCCGCCGTGCTCGGCATTGGAGCGCTCGGAGGATTTGACTTCACGAAACACGGCAAAAGGATTGACACATTTCTAGTGTTTAAGCGCGACGTCGAAAAGAGTCAAGGATGATTCAAAATGAACACAGTAGGACTTACGCGTTTGGTGTCATTCCCGTGAAGCTTGTCCTCGCGAAGACGGGGAACGGGAATCCAGAGTAGTGTTTTACGGCCTGGATTTCCGCCATAGCCTGCCTTCGACCTGATCGGGGGCGGGAATGACAGAGCGGCAACACAGCCATAATTCGTCAAACGCGTAAGTCCTACACAGGATGGAATTGACACTGGCACATCTTGAAAAATCCCTCCCCTTCCCCGCCCGGCGCCTCGCATAACAAAAGCGGGGGTAAAAGCGTTTGAAATTAGAGCTATGAACACAGCAGATATATTCTTCTACTACGACGGGTGGTCAAACGGCCCTGCGCCGAAATCGAAAGATGCCATCGCGCAAACGCAACCGCGCAAGCGGAAAAAGCGCGAGAGTATCGCAAAATTGGGCAATGGTCTTTTGCACTAAGAAATCGGGTCGGACCGCGCGGGAAATGCGCGGTTTTTTTACCCCTAATCAAACGAATGTTTGGTGGGGCTTCACTAAACGCTAGCAGCTATACGCTAAACGCTCATTTAGCTACCGCCGCCGCCTCGTCAAATGCGATGGAGAGCAGTTTGGATACCCCGCTTTTGTCCATCGTAACGCCATAAATGACGCCGGCGCGGGACATTGTCTCGCGATTGTGCGTGATGAGAATGAGCTGCGACTCCCGCGAGAGATTTTCCACCATATCGCCGTATTTCTTTGAATTCGCTTCGTCAAGCGCCGCGTCGGTCTCGTCCAAGATGATAAACGGGGGCGGCTTTACCTGCGACATTGCAAAAAGGAGTGCTATTGAAGTGAGCGCCCGCTCGCCGCCGGAGAGCATCATAAGTCCTCTGATCTTTTTTCTCGGAAGATTGACCGTAATGTCAATACCACTCTCTTTATCCTCCTCTGGCGGCGAAACATGTTCCGCCTCAAGCAGGGCCTCGTCAACCTCCCACCGCTCTTTTCGCTCCTCCGTGACGACGCGAAGCGAGGCGGCTCCTCCTCCAAAAAGAATGGTAAAGAACTTCTGGAACGCGTGGTTGATTTTCAGAATGCCGCTCCTAAACTCCTCATTGAGCTTCTTTGAGAGTTCGGCAATTACCTGCTTCAGATTTTCAGCGCTCTTTTCAAGGTCGGCAAGTTCCCTCGCGAGAAACTGGTCGCGCTCGCTTGCTTCTTCAAACTCCTTCGTGATTTCCGCTCCGCTCCCGCCGCCGGCATCCTCAATGCGAATTTTCAGGCGTTCTATGCTCCTCCGACGTTCTTCCTGTTTTGCCCGATCCTCAAGAACTTTCTCGTGCGAGTTGAGGGCAGCGTGCTTCTCACCGTCCAATACATCCCGCCCGAAGAGCAGGATTGCTTCAGTTTGTTCTCGCTTGAAATCCGCTTCTATGTGTTCAAGCTCGTGCATGCGCATGCGAAGGCCGTTTAAGATGCCGCGCAGCTCGTTTTGGCGCGCCATAATCCGAAAGATATTTTTTTCCGCGCCGCGGCTGGAATCTCTCTCTTGCTCAATCGCGAGCCGGAGGGAGTGCCCCTCGCGTTCCGCTTCTTTCTCCGCGGTGTGGACGAAAGCGAGTTTTTCCTCCATTGCTTTTTTCTTCTCGGAGAGAGCCGCGACTTCTCTTTCCACACCGCGTGAAGGAGAGGATATTTTGTTATGATGCCGCAGAAGAAATTTCCGCATGGCCTCCTTGATGCGCACCAGTGTGTGCAAAAGGACGCCAAAGTCTTTCTCATTCTCATCGATTGAAACCGCCTCAATCTGCCGCGCGAGGCCCTCAACTTCAGAGAGGGGCACCATTGCCGCGTCGGCTTCCCCGTCGCCCTGCCGCAAGAGCCGCGTGCGTCCGGCAATCTCTCCTTCAATCCTGCCCAGCTCCCTCGAGAGCGTCTCCCGCTCCGTGCGAAGAGCGCGGAGCCGCTCCTCTATGGCGATAATTGCCTTCGCGCGCGCGTCTTTCCCGCGCTCGGTCTCAAGGATATTCTTGGCGGTCAAGAGTTCACGCTCCAGCGTCTCTAATTCTTTCTTGGGTTCTTTTTCCCTTTCCGCTATCCATTGTTTGCTCCCGGTGATATACGCATGCTCGGATAAAAGGTAGTCGCCGTAGAGAGCGCGCAACTCGCCTTTCAACGCCTTGGTTTTTTCTATTTTCTCTACCTGCTTTTTGAGAAACGCGAGATGCGGTGCGAGCTCCCGCCGCAGCGACGCAACCTGCTTTAAGTTCTCTCCGGTTTTTTGGAGCTTCTTTTCAGATTCTTCGCGCTTCCACTCAAATATCTTGAGGCCGAGCGCGTCCTCAATAATCTCCCGACGCTCCCGCATATTCGCGGAGAGTATCCGGTCCGCTTCCCCTTGTGAAATAATATGATGTCCGGAAGCGCCGATGTGCGCTCCGGAAAGCAATTCCACGATATCTCTTAAACGGCAATGGGCGCCGTTTATGCGGTATTCGCTCACCGCGTCGCGGTAGATAACGCGCTCAATGGAGATTTCATCGGCATCCATGGCGAGAAGCCGCTTTCGGTTATCGAGCGAAAGCGTTACCAAGGCCCGATTCTGCCTCGCAAGCTCGCTTGAACCATTCCAAATGAGGTCTTCAGTGCGCTTGCCGCGCATGCTCTTGATTGACTGCTCGCCTAGGACAAAGCTAAACGCCTCCGCGATGTTGGATTTCCCGGAACCGTTCGGCCCCACGATTGCCGTAATGGGGGCGTTATAGAGGATTTCCGTTTTTCGAGCGAACGACTTGAAACCGGAAAGTTCAAGGGATTTGAGGTACATGACAGAATAGTTAGCAGAGGGTGGTTAAGTAGTCAGAACTCATCTCAAAATATAGGTTCCTCAAAGCAAGCTTCGAGGTAATTGTTGAGTTCGTTTTGCTCACTTCTTTTCCGGAGAGAGCAAGCTGTGAGGTATCGAACCTATAGTAGCTCCTTACAGGAGCTGTCCACTCATTGGGTCTTTTCTTGCAAGGCCTCGAAAAGCCCTCAATGAGTCTTGCGAAGCTCCATGTATTCGCTTCTCACCTCGGCTCCTGCCTGCGCCGAAGCGGCTCCGGCAGGCAGGCGGAAATGAAAACGCAAAACCGTCTTCGTTTCTCTCGCTCTACGTCGCTAATAAACCGCCATGAATAAGAAGAATACAGGTGCTTGGCTACTGCGGCGGTTTCGTCCGGGCTGCGCCTTGCCCTTTTGTCTTTGCGTACTTCAAATGCTCCTCATCCTCCAGGGCCTCGGCGAGCGGGCGCACGGACGGAAACCGCCTCGTGACGCTATTTATTTTCAGATGAATTCAAGTAGAAATATCTGCCGCAGGCTCTATCATATCATCTTTTGACCAGCTTATGTCTCTGCTCGCGCGGCGGATTCGGTTTTTGCGCGCTGTCTTTGCCAAACCAGCAAAAAGAGATATGATGAAGCCATCATGGACAATGTTTCGCTTGAAAACAGGCGCCACTCGCTCGCCCATCTCCTTTCGGCGGCAGTGTTAGAGCTTTTTCCAGGCGCAAAAAACTCGATCGGGCCGGCGATTGACAGCGGATTTTATTATGACTTTGACGATTTGAAGATTTCCGACGCCGACTTGCCGAACATTGAAAAGAAAATGAGGGAGATGGTTAAAAGCTGGGAGACATTCACCGAGATACCGGTAACGGTTGATGAAGCAAAGAAAATCTTTGCCGACAACCCCTACAAACTTGAGCTTATTGGCGACATCGCCGCCAAAGGAGAGAAACTAACCCTCTATTACTCCGGCCCAGAGTCCGGCGTTCCTTCTTCTCACGATTCATTATTCATACTGCACAATTCATCATTCATAGATTTATGCCGCGGCGGGCATGTGACTAACCCTAAAAAAGATATTCCGGCAGACGGTTGGAAACTTGACCGCATTGCCGGAGCATACTGGCGCGGGGACGAGAAGAACAAAATGCTGACGCGAATCTATGGCCTTGCTTTCTCCGGCAAAGAAGAGCTCCAGGCGTATCTCAAACAGCGCGAAACGGCGGGAAGGAACGACCATCGAAAACTCGGAAAGGAGTTGAAAATTTTCACGTTTGACGATGATGTTGGTCCGGGGCTTCCGATGTGGCTCCCAAACGGAACCGTCATCATTGACGAGCTTGAAACGCTTGCGCGGAAAACCGAAGCCGCGGCAGGATACTCACGGGTCCGGACCCCCCATATTGCCAAGGAATCAATGTACACGAAAAGCGGCCATTTGCCGTACTACGAGGACTCGATGTTTCCCCCGATGGAATATGAGGGTGGAAAATATTACCTCAGGGCGATGAACTGCCCGCATCATCACAAGATTTTCGCCGCGGAACAGCGAAGCTATCGCGACCTGCCCCTCCGTCTTGCCGAATACGGCACTGTCTACCGCCACGAGAAATCAGGCGAACTCTTCGGCCTCATGCGGGTGCGGATGCTTTCAATGAACGACGCCCACATATACTGCGCGGAAGAACAATTTGCCGATGAATTTAGAGCCGTGAACGACATGTATCTTCGCTATTTCAAGATTTTCGGCATAGAAAAGTACCAGATGCGATTCTCCACCCATGACCCGAAGCGATTGGGAGAAAAATTCGTCAATGAACCGGCGCTGTGGGAAAAAACCGAGAACAGGGTGCGGCAGGCGCTCACCGAGTCCAAAATCCCATTCGTGGAAGTTCCAAACGAGGCGGCGTTCTACGGGCCGAAAATTGACGTGCAAGTATGGAGCGCGATAGGCCGGGAGTTTACGCTTGCCACAAATCAAGTTGACTTCGCCCAACCGCGCCGATTTAACTTAACCTACACGGATCGGGAGGGGAAACCGCAAACACCGCTTGTTATTCATCGCGCCCCGCTCGGCACCCACGAACGCTTCATCGGATTCCTTATTGAGCACTACGGCGGCGCGTTCCCCTTTTGGCTTTCTCCCGTGCAGGTAAAAATTCTTCCGGTAAGCGAGAAATTTCTTTCCTACGCCAAGACGGTGCATGAAAAACTGAAGGACCAAAATATCCGCTCGGAGTTGGACGAGTCAAACGAAACGCTCGGCAAGAAAATCCGTCAGGCCAAACTGGAAAAGATTCCGTATTTCATTGTCGTCGGTGAAAAGGAGGCCGCAGGAAAAACCGCCACGCTTGAAAGCCGCGATGCGGGGAAGATAGGAATGTTGCCGATAGAGAAATTGTTTGCGGCGCTGAAGTGACTTAGGGCGCGGATAAATTATATCCGCTCGAATTCGCTCAAATCGCCTTTTAAGGAGGAAAATACGCTGTCGCGTCTTCCGGAGTCCCGTATGCCCGAGCGTTTCGCCTTTAAAATCTCTCCGATAAGTCTTCCCGCGCTTTCATATTTTTCCGCGATATCTGTCCTGCCGATTTTTTTAGCGTACGCGGCGAAAGTTTCGCATTGGGAAATAATCTCTTCCAAAATCTGAAATTGAATGGGATGTATCGCCAATTCCCCGTTTTTGCCCTGAAGCCATAGTTCGCTAAGTTCCAGCAACGTGCTACGGTCCGTCCCGACGATAACGTGTGGAATATTTTTCAGTTCCCCCTTTATGTCAACATTCTCGGCGGCAAAATATCGGATCGTAGCGAGATTGCCAGCGTCAATTTCTCCTTTAATCCTCCTCAATTTGCCTCTTGTCTCATGGGAATAGGTAGCATCCACAGCCAGGGCAAGAAACGAGAGGGAGCTGTCTTCTTTCTGATACTCTATCAGCTCGTCCACTCCGTTGATAATGTCATCGTACCTTGATGTTTTTAAAGTCGTGGCCTCGGCGCCGAACCAATTGCTCTGTTCGCCATGTTCATGCAGAATGGCTTCAAACACCTTCGCCCACTCGGCATTTTTAGCCGTCTCAGAGGAATTGCGCTCTAAAAATTGCCTCTCTCGCTGTTCCACATAACGCCGGTCTCTTGAGAGTCTTTCCGAGCCGTACAAATCGACAAAATCATCAATCTTGATTTCATCGCGGGCGATGACGGCTTTGGCTCTCTCCAGAGCTTTTTTCATCAGCGCATCGCCTTCCTCCAGGATAAATGACTTTTCAAATTTCATATATCAAGCGTGGCCTTAGTAGCATTTGATTGAATAAAGCTTTTGCGCGACGGCACGTCCTCCCCCATCAGAATGTCAAAGATTTTGTCGGCCTCCTGCGCGTCTTCGATGGTTACCCTCTTCAGCGTCCTCTTCCCCGGATCCATGGTGGTCTCCCACAGCTCTTCGGGATTCATTTCTCCGAGACCTTTGTATCGCTGGATTGAAACTCTAAGAGAGCGTTTAGTGTTTAGCGTGGAGCGTTTAGTATCGGTTTCCGGAGCATCCGCTTCAACTTCCGTTTCTTCCTCATTCCCTTCCCCTTCTTCAACTTCCCTCACTTCAATTCCCTCTTTCTTCAAAAAAGCGTTTTTCTCCTCATCCGAATAGAAGTAGTAAAATTCTTTGCCGCGTTTAATTTTGTAGAGCGGCGGTTTCGCGATGTAGATGTACCCTCCGTCAATAAGCTGCTTGAAATAGCGGAAAAAAAGCGTGAGAAGAAGAGTGCGAATGTGCGCCCCGTCAACGTCGGCATCGGTTGCGATGATGACTTTGTGATAACGGAGTTTGGAGATGTTAAAGCTTTCCGCTATGCCGGTCCCAAGCGCGATCACGAGGGCTTTGATCTCGGCGAATCCGAGTATCTTATCAAGCCGCGCCCGCTCCACATTAAGGATTTTGCCTTTGAGCGGAAGGACTGCCTGCGTCCGGCGGTCGCGGCCCTGTTTTGAGCTATTATGAACGAACACGCCGCTTGCGAGCGCAAAATTGTGAGTTTGCGGCACTTCAATGTCATACACGTCGATTCTTTCCGAGAGTGGAACGATTTCCTTAATACGATGGTTGTAATTCACAATCGCCTCCTGTAATTTGCTCCAATCGCCGTCGAAAAAACGGCTGGCGACAGTCTGTAACCGCATCAGACTCCTATCTTTCCGATCCTTTCGGAGTTTAATGTATTTCCATTCATCAACGACACCAGATTCCCTCCAGATTTCATGAAGGACTTTGAGCGCCTTGGCGAGGTACGTTCTGTTGTACGCTACTTTTCGCTTCTCGCGAAATTCAGGCGTCCACTGTTTCTTAGTTTCTTCTCTTCGCCACTGAAGAAGCGCCTGGTTATTCCGCTCTGCCTTCGCCAAAGCACGCAACATCTCTTTTTGATTTGGATGCGTGCGGAAAAATTGTGCTACACGTCGTGATTGTGCTTTTCTGTTTTCTTCGCTTCTCCAGTACTCGCTTGCGACACGCTTAAGGAGCGTGTTGTTCTTTTCCCGATACACGGCATTGCTGCGATAAAAAGCGAGAAACTGTTCCGTCATGTATTTTTTGTACTCCGGATTTTTCCATTGTTTCTTGGCATTAGCGCTGAAGAGCTCACGCTTTTCAAGACTTTTCTCCCGTGCCAGTGCGCGATATTTAAGAGAACGTTTAGTTTCAATTGACTTTAATTTGACATCTGGTCGGTGTAGAGCGCCTTTCATGTAGGCGTAATGTAAAGCCATATGCTCCTTATAAGTAACTCGTTTGATGTTAGTCGGATTATTGTTTCTTTTGTTAAAATCTGCGTGATGCCGATGATTCCCTGATACTGATGAATAAACTCCTTTTTCAAGGTTGTACATATCCGAAATAATATGCGTCAAAATCCACTTCCTGGCTTTTGGATCAAAAAGCATTTCATAGCCGTCGAGTTGAGTACCTTCGCCTTTCTTTGAAGTCTTGCGATAAAGCGGTGCGAGACTATCTTGTGGTGTCAGGGATTGAGCTTGTTTGTATGTCCCATCAACCAGTCTGAATAAGTGGTCGGGAGTACATACCAGTTCCTCACCAGTATCAAGAATAATTTTAATCACTCTAGTATTACGCTTCGTTCTCCTGGGGTGCAGGATGGGGGCAACGCCAATATGACCATCTTTTTTGATGGTGTAACAAAAATTTTGCTTGCCGTGCCTGTCCTCTTTAACAATATCCTCAAAAGATATTTCTCGCCCATCTACTAAAGCAATCTTTGTTTCTCCACTCCAACATCCTCCGGCACTGTCGCCTTCCACCAGAAACAACTCCGCATCCTCCGCGTTTTTGGTTTCGCAGTCCGCGAGTTTCCCCGGAAGAGTCATGCCTTCCAGAGCGCCTTTGCGAAGCACGCTGTCCTTCGCCGCTTTCGCCGCCTTGCGGGCCTTGAGCGCCAAAATCACTTTTCCTATCATCGCTCGCGCGTCATCGGGATTCTCTTCCAAAAACGCGGCAAACGATTCACCGAAGGCCGCGGCGACGGCGGATTGCGCTTCCATGCTCCCAAGCTTCGCCTTGGTCTGGCCTTCAAACTGGATTTCGCGGAGCTTCACCGATATAACCGCCGTAAGCCCCTCCAAAACATCCTCGCCGGTAAAATTTTCTTCGCTTTCTTTTATAAAATTGTTTTTGCGAGCATAGGTGTTAAGCGTTCGCGTGAGAGCCGTCTTAAAGCCGGTAAGGTGGGTCCCGCCCTCCGGGTTGTAGATGTTATTCGCGAACGGAAGGACACGGGACGAAATGTCATCCACATACTGAAGCGCTATCTCCACTCCCTCAATACCGTCAGCTTTTCGCTCCGCGTAAAAAATGTTCTTGTGTACCGCCTTAAAATGCTCGTTGTAATGCTTGACGAGCGAAAGAAGCCCTCCTTCAAAATAAAATGTTTCCGACGGCGCTTCGAGCCCCAATTCACGAAAATAAAATACGTCAGCAAGGTCAATACTTCCAAGATTTCTCGCGTCAAGGATGCTGATGCGAAGACCTCTCACCAGATACGCCTGCTGGCGCATGTGATTTACGATTCGCGAGAAGTCAAATGCAATGCCTTCTTTGAAAATTTCAGCATCAGGTTCAAATTGAACGATGGTGCCGTGCAGAGCCGACTTGCCGATTTTCTTTACCGCCGCCTTGCGCTTGCCTTGCTTGTACTCTTGATAATAAACGCCGCCATCGCGATGCACCACCACCTCCATCCAGATGGAAAGAGCATTCACGACAGAGGCGCCAACGCCATGGAGCCCGCCGGCTACTTTGTAACTTGCTTGCTCCCCGCCGAACTTGCCTCCGGCGTGGAGCGTGGTCATGATGGTTTCAAGCGCCGAGACTTTCGTCTGCTTATGCATGTCAACCGGAATGCCGCGGCCGTTGTCTGCGACGCGCACGCGGTTATTCGGGAGAAGCACAATCTCAATATCATTGGAAAAACCGCCCATCGCTTCGTCGCGAGAGTTATCAAAAATCTCGGTAATGAGATGGTGAAGGCCGTCCGGGCCGGTTGTGCCAATGTACATTCCGGGCCGTCTTCTCACCGGTTCCAGTCCTTCCAAAACGGTAATGGACGAGGCGTCGTAGTGGTGCCCGCTTCCGTTCGGTTTGCTGGTTTTCTTATTCTTAGCCATATTTCAAGAGACAAAAAGTAAAAAGGCTTTCACCTTTTTGTCGCTCCATTCTACCAGATTTTCCGTCTAAAACATAGCCCAGACTTCTCTCATACAGAATGATACCGAAATGAGGAAGCGTTCTCACGCAAAATGAGCCCGAAGGCCCATTTTGGACAATCAGTCATACTGGCGTTTGTATGGACACCCATATGAACGACGATTGCATAGAGAGTATCGCACAATTACAAAC
>Ga0209343_10005641_pt1 | contig 15082 bp, 14 predicted proteins | sample RifCSPlowO2_02_FD_184026 | JGI IMG/M metagenome (GOLD analysis project Ga0209343, IMG submission 184026) | Groundwater microbial communities from Rifle, Colorado - Rifle CSP2_plank lowO2_0.2 (SPAdes) (version 2) | ecosystem: Environmental > Aquatic > Deep subsurface > Groundwater | place... | reverse complement strand
GCCGTCGGCACCGGTCACGCTCAAGGTCGGCGTCCAGGTGCGCGCCAGCAGCGCTTGCAAGGGGTCGCTGGTGGTGGGCAGCATGGTCTGGCTGCTGCCGCCGCAGTCGGCATGCGCCCACGGGAAACGCTTGAACAGTTCTTCACCCAGAATGGCGGCGGTGGCCTTGGCCTGGGCCAGGCGGTCCGCGGGCACTTCACAATGAAAGCTGGCGGGCAGCAGGCGGCCGCTGGCGCTGTCTTCGAGCCGGTCCAGCAGATGGCGCAGGATGCGAAAGCTAGACGGCACCAGGCCGCTGGCATCGCCCGAGTGCACGCCCTCGGTCAACACCTCGACCCGGAGCGTGCCGCTGGCCATGCCGCGCAGGCTGTTGGTCATCCACAATTGGTCGTAATTGCCGGCGCCAGAGTCCAGGCAAATCACCAGACCGACATCGCCCAGGCGCTTGCGCAGCGCATCAATGTAAGGCAGCAGGTCGTACGAGCCGCTTTCTTCACAGGTTTCCACCAGGCCCACAATGCGCGGGTGCGCGGCCTGCTGGGTTTTGAGCGCCTGGATGGCGGTGATGGCGGCATAAATGGCGTAACCGTCGTCGGCACCGCCACGGCCGTACAGTTTGCCGTCTTCATACTTGGGACTCCAGGGCCCCAGGTCAGCGCGCCAGCCGGTGAATTCGGGCTGTTTGTCGAGGTGGCCGTACATCAGCACGGTCTGGCCGGACACCGCCTGGTTGCTGTTGCCTGTTGATGCCGCCACTTCAAAAAACAGCACCGGCGTGCGCCCGGGCAGGCGGATGATTTCCAGTTTCAGGCCCGCCACCTTTTGCGCCTGCACCCATTCAAAGGCGTTCTGCACCACTTTTTCAATCAGGCCGTGCTGCGCCCAGTCGGCGTCAAACATCGGCGATTTGGCGGGAATCGCGATGTAGTTGGTGAGTTGGGCCACCAGGTCGGTGTCCCAGGCCTGACTAACCTGGGTCAGGGCCAGGGCGGGGTTCAAAAGCGAGGGTGTGATGCGTGCGTTCATTGGGGATTCCTTGCGTGATGCGTCAACCTGATGGTCAGATCATGCCATGACTCGCCGGGGCCTGATGCGGCATACCCGTTGATGCTGTGCTCGCGGTTTCTGGCAACGCTTTCAAGGACCGACGCCGCGCATTTATCTGGCTCCAAACAGCAGATTGGGCAGCCACAGCGACAACTGCGGAATAAACGACACCAGCAAAAGCACCAGAATGTTGCCCGCCAAAAACGGCATGATTTCCTTGATCACGGAAGACAGTGGCGTTTTGGCGATATTCGCACAAACAAACAGACAAATACCGACCGGCGGCGTGGTCAGACCGATCATCAAATTCAAGACGGCAAAGGTCGCAAAATGGATCGGGTCGATGCCGACGCCAACCGCGACCGCCAGCAAGGGAGGGAACAGAATGATCAGCGCAGCGATGGTCTCCATGAACATGCCCACGATCAGCAGCAAAATATTGATCAGCAGGATGATCACGTATTTGTTGGTGCTGATGGACAGCATGGTCCTGGCAATGGTCTGTGGAATTTCCTCGTTGGCCATGATCCAGCCAAACACATTCGCCACGCCGACCAGCGCCAGCAGCGCAGCGGAGGTAATGGCGCTGTCGATCATGATTTTGGGGACATCGCGCAAGGTGATTCCCTTGTAAATGTAGACCCCGATCACGAAGGCATAAACACAAGCCAGGATGGCGGTTTCGGTCGGCGTCACCACGCCGCTAAGCAGGCCACCGATGATCAATGCGGTCAGCATCAGGGCCCAGAACGCCCCCTGAAACGAATGCCACAACTCTTTCCAGCCTTTCCATGGCTGGCGCGGGTAATTATTTTTCACCGCGATGATGTAGCAGACGAGCATCATGCCCAGACCAAGCATGAGGCCTGGAAGCGCACCGGCCATGAACATGCGACCCACCGAGACGCCGCTTAATGCACCCACAATGATCATCGGCACGCTGGGCGGGATGATGGGCCCGACGGTGGATGCGGCCGCCGTGATGGCGGCGGCAAAGCTGACCGGGTAGCCTTCTTTCTTCATGCCCGGGATCATGACGGCGCCGATGGAGGCCGCTTCAGCCACCGCCGTTCCGGAAATGCCGGCAAACAGCATGGACCCGGCCACGTTGGTCAGACCCAGTCCACCACGGATCCAGCCCACGCCGGCACTCGCGAAGCGGATGATGCGGTCGGTAATGCCGCCACCGTTCATCAGGCTGCCTGCCAGGATGAAACCCGGGATGCACAGCAGGACAAATGAATCGACCCCGGAAAATATTTTTTGCGAGAAAACCACCAGGGGGATGTCAGCATAAAAAACAAGATACGCGGCCGACGACACCCCAAGGCAGATGGCAACCGGCACACCGATGACCAGGCACAGGACGAAGGTTCCAAACAGAATAGCAATTCCCATGTCAGACCTCAGTGTGTGGGGGGAGTCAATTCTTTGCCGGGGACGGCAAACAGAATCTGAATAAATTTGACCAGGCCAAAGATGCCAAGCAGAACAGCAAATAACAGCATGGCGCCAAAGATGTATTGCATCGGTGTCTCAAGTGTTGGCGACGTCTGCATGGCGCCAGACACGGTGAACTCCCAGGCCCCCGGCACCAGAAAGAAGCCAAACAGGGAGACCAGCGCCGCCGATACCAGTTCGCAAAATCGGCGCACCGACTTGGGCATCAGCATCAGCGCCAGATCCACATTGACCAGGTCGCCCGTGAGCACCGAGGCGCCCACACCCAGACCCACGATGTAGAGCAAGGTGACGCGTGACGCTTCTTCGGTCCAGAGCGGGGGTTGCGCCATGAAGGTGCGGCCGAACACCTGAACCACGACAGCGACGATCATGAAGGCAAAAACCAGAAAGATGGCCGCCTTGATCAGTTGCTCCAGTTTTTTCATCGCTATGGGCATTTCAATTCTTTCAGTTGAGGCAGAACGATGTCAACCTGCCCGACCTGCCAGCGGCGTTTCGGGCCAGTGACACGTTAGCGCTTAGTCGGCATACAGCTGCTGGATGATCGGCTTGATTTCTTCCTTGGCCGCGGCCAGCACGGCTTCTTTGGCCTTCTTGGCAAAGCCGGCCTGGTCGGTTTCAACAAAGGTCATGCCTTTGGCCTTGAGTTCGGCTTCCAGTTTTTGTTCGTCAGCCAGCATCAGGCTGCGCTCGTAAACCTGGGCGCGCTGGGCGGCTTCCTGAACGGCTTTCTTCTGCTCGGCATTGAGCTTGTTGAAGGACTTTTCGCCAATCGCCAGATAGATCCATGAGCGGACGTGCTCGGTGCGATTGACATATTTCTGGACCTCAAAGAAGCTGGCCGACTTGATCAGCGCCAGCGGGTTTTCCTGTGCGTCAATGACACCGGTTTGCAGTGAGGTAAACACTTCGCCAAATGCCATGGGTGTCGGCTGTGCACCGACGCCACGCCAGAATTGCATGAACACCGGCACATTGGGCACCCGCATCTTCAGGCCCTTCACGTCATTCACTGATTTGACGGGGGTTTTCGAGGTCAGGTTGCGCGGGCCGCGCGCAAAGTAGGCCAAGGCGATCACCTTGGCTCGCTCGGCAACTTCTTTCTTGATCTCTGCGCCCAGCGGGCCATTCACGGCCTTGTCCATTTCAGCCATATCTTTGAAAGCGTAGGGGATGGCCAACAGGGCGGCTTTGGGTGCCCAGTTTTGCAGTGATTCACCCGTGATGGTCATGTCGGCAGTGCCTAATTGCATGCCATTGATCAAGTCCATTTCCTTGCCCAGCGAGTCATTGGGGAAGACCTTGACTTCCACTTTGCCGTTCGTCAGCGTCTTGACTTCTTCTGCAAACTTGAGCGCCGCCTTGTGCCAGGAATTCTCTTCGTTGGCAATATGCCCCAGCTTCAGCGTGACGTCAGCGGCGTGCAGAACGCTGGAACAGGCCAAGGCCGCAGCGGTCAGTGTGACGGCGCGAACCAAATTTTTGTTCAATGAAAACATTTTTTCTCCTGATTAAAAGTTAATGAAACAACGGTTTTTCTGTGGCCGTACAAACACATCCAGCGCATCCAACATGCTCAAAATAGTTCCGCAGCGAAGTCAGCCGGAATGGCTGATCACCAGCGCCTCGCCACATCCGTTGCAGCCGATTTCAAGGTAAGCTGGAACCACCAACTCCACGGACTCGATTTTTTCCATAACTACCATGGTGCCATGGTGTATTACTTGCGACGAACGGATGTTAATCGGCAAAAAATACACAATGCATCGGGGTTTATCCCTATATTTTCCCTATTTATTAACACACTACCATGGTGTAATATGCTGAAAAATTCAACTCAACCCTCTGACATGCTGACCCGAAATTCGACCCGCAAAAGCAAAAGCGACCCTGTTGCGCCTGACAGCGTGCTGGTCGACGCGCTCAGTGGATTCAGTCTCGATCCACGGCGCTCGTACACAGCACAAGTGCATGCTGTGCTCCAGCAGGCCATCGTGCGTGGCAAGCTCTTGCCAAAAACGGCGCTATCGGAGGCCACCATTGCATCGTTGATTGAAGTCAGTCGCACTCCGGTTCGTGAAGCACTGGCGCAACTGGCAGATGAGCAACTGGTATTGATCTACCGGCAGGTGGGAACCATCGTGGCACCGGTGCGCCTGTCCTTGCTCGAAGAGGGGCGCTTCGTGCGCAGCACGCTGGAGTGCGCCAACCATGTCCAGCTGGCGCAAAACATCACCACCGAACAATTGACCGAGTTTGGTCAGATCATTCAGCGCCAGCGTGATGCCGTGTCGAATGGCCGACTCGACCAGTACTCGGAGCTCGATGAATTGATGCACAAGCGATTGTTCGAGTTTGCAGGCCGGGAACACGTCTGGCCCATGCTGGAGCCATTCAAACGCCAGTTTGACCGGGTGCGCTGGCTGCTGCTGGGTGTGTCCGGCCACGCGGAACGGTCATTGCGGGAGCATGAGCAGATCCTGGCGCAAATGGCGGCACGCGACGTGGCGGGTCTGGGCGCCACTGTGGCGGCACACATCAATCACATTACCCAGCACCTGGCGGCCTTGCGTGAGCAGGCGCCTGCTGCCTACTTTGTCGATTAACCAGATTCAGGAGATTTTGCTTGAAAATTGAGCGCATACAGACCATCGTGACCTGCCCGGGGCGCAACTTTGTCACGGTCAAGATCATCACCGACGAAGGGGTTTGGGGACTGGGTGATGCGACCCTCAACGGTCGCGAACTGGCGGTCCGGTCGTATCTGGAGGATCACGTCTTTCCCTGCCTCATTGGCCGGGATCCGCGCAACATCGAGGACATCTGGCAATACCTTTACCGCGGTGCCTACTGGCGTCGTGGGCCGGTGACGATGACCGCGATTGCTGCCATCGACATGGCGCTGTGGGACATCAAGGGCAAACTCGCGGGCATGCCCGTTTACCAACTTCTGGGCGGCAAGAGTCGCAACGGTGTCATGGTTTACGGCCACGCCAACGGGCGCGACCATGAGGAAGCCGTTGATGCGGTACACAAACACATCGAAGAGGGCTTCAAGGCCATTCGCGTGCAGTCCGGTGTGCCCGGGCTGGCCAAGACCTATGGCGTAGGCAAGGGCAAAGGTTTTTATGAGCCGGCCGAAAAGGGTCTGCCCCCTGAGGAACCGTGGGATACCTCCTTGTATCTGCGCCATACGCCCGAGCTGTTTCGCAAGGTGCGAGAGGCCGTCGGTTTTGATCCCCATCTGCTGCACGATGCACACCATCGCCTGACACCCATTGAGGCAGGACGGCTTGGTAAGGATCTTGAGCCCTACCGCATGTTCTGGGTTGAAGATGCCACACCGGCAGAAAACCAGGAGGCTTTCCGCCTGATTCGCCAGCACACCACCACGCCGCTGGCGGTGGGTGAGATTTTCAACTCCATCTGGGATTGCAAGGACTTGATCAGTGAGCAACTGGTCGACTACATCCGCTCAACCATTGTGCATGCCGGTGGCATCACCCATGTGCGGCGCATTGCCGACTTTGCCGCCTTGTACCAGGTTCGCACCGGGTTCCATGGTGCCACCGACCTGTCTCCTGTGTGTATGGCCGCTGCTGTCAATTTTGGCCTGTGGGTGCCCAACTTTGGCATACAGGAGTTGATGCCGCACACGCCACTCACCGACGAGGTTTTCCCGCATAACTATCGCTATGAAGACGGCTATTTGGTAATGGACGACGTACCGGGCCTGGGCGTCGATATCGACGAGGAACTGGCTGCGAAATACCCCTATGAGCGGGCCTATCTGCCTGTTGCGCGCTTGCGCGACGGCTCCATGTGGAATTGGTGACATCATGAACAACATTACTCGGGTCTCTACAAACGCGCTGACGCAGTTCGCGCACAGTCTGCTGTCCACAGCGGGGATGGCAGACGCCAAAGCGGCCACCGTCGCGCGACTGTTGGTGCAAACCGACATGATGCAGCGCCATACCCATGGTGTGGCGCTCATTCCCCTCTACCTTGACCAGCTTCGTAACCAGCTCATGGAGAAAGACGGCTCGCCCGAGGTGGTGAAAGACACCGGTTCCACCGTGGTCTGGGATGGCCGGTATCTGCCCGGACTCTGGCTGATGGACCAGGCTCTGAATCTGGCCTTTGAGCGGGTTCCCGAGCACGGTGTTGTCACCTTTGCCATCCGCCGCAGCCATCATATCGCTTGCCTGGCAGCGCTGGTCAAGCAGGCCACTGACAAAGGTTACGTGGCCATTTTGGCGACGTCCGATCCCAGCGGAAAATTCGTGGCGCCCTTTGGTGGGCGCGACCCGGTCATGACACCCAATCCTTTTGCGATCGGTTATCCGGGCACCACGGGTCCGGTTTTGGTTGACATTTGCGCCTCTATCACCACCGTGTCGATGGCCAGAACCAAAGCCGCAGCTGGGGTGAACTTTGACTATCCCTGGCTGATGGATAACGAAGGCAATCCGACGACTGATCCGCGGGTGCTGGAGCAGACCACACCGCGTGGCTCCCTGATGCTGCTGGGGGGCGCGGAATACGGCCACAAGGGTTTTGGCCTGGCACTAATGGTTGAGGCTTTGACGCAAGGCTTGTCAGGCCACGGACGCATCGATGCCCCCAATCGCTGGGGCGCCAATGTCTTTCTTCAGGTGCTTGATCCACAGGCGTTTTCGGGTTCCCAAAGCTTTTTGTCGCAGATGGACTTCATCGGGGATGCATGCCGTGCCAGTACCCCCGTGAAGGACGGTGGTTTGGTTCGACTGCCAGGCGACCAGGCGAACCGCAACATCTTGCGCGCTCAAAGTGACGGTATTGTGTTGAGCGAGGCCACACTGGGCAAGCTCGCCTCGTGCGCCGAAACGCTGGGCGTAGCCCCGATGTCAGCCGGTTGATGATGGCCGTCAATCGTTAGCGTCTTACTTCTATGTAGCTGCTGGTGAATCATGATTATTCAATCGACGTCTCAAACTGCTGGCGATACCCAGCTCATCAGCCAACGCGCTGTGACCATCGTTGATTGCGATCATCAATCACGTGCTTCGCATCCCAGTGTCCACACTACTGTCCAAGACGTGTTGCGTGTGCAGGGCACCAGCGTCGTAGTCGGCTCATACAAGAAGCCGCGGGAGGTCGATCTGCTCAGAATTGGCGCGCCAGAAGAGGCGCCGGAGCAGTTCCGCAACCTGCTTTCCGGCAACACTGACGCCATCAAGATGCTGTTTGAGCTTGAGGCGCAGGCCTGACCTGCAGCGCCAGCCATAAGGATGCGACATGCTTGATATCTTCAACCTCAGGGGCAAGGTCGCCCTGTTTACCGGCGCCAGCCGCGGTCTCGGCAAAGCCATGGCCATTGGCCTGGCCCAAGCGGGGGCCGATGTCGCCGTGATCGGACGCCATCATGATCAGGACGTCCTTGACCAGATCACCGCAGCCGGACAACGCGCCCGTTTTTACGAATTCGATCTGGCCGACATTGACGGCATTGCCGGTCTGGTGGCCCAGGTCAAGGCCGACTTTGGCCACATCGACATCCTGGTCAACAACGCGGGCGTGCAAAGCCGGCACAAGGCTGCCGAGTTTCCGCGCCAAGACTGGGACTATGTCATCGGCGTCAACATGAGTGCGGTCTTTTTCTTGTGTCAGGAAGTTGGCAAGCTGATGCTGACGCAAGGCAAGGGAAAAATCATCAACATCGCCTCGCTGTTGTCGTTTCAGGGTGGGCTGACCGTGCCAGCCTATGCAGCCAGCAAGGGCGCGGTAGCGCAATTCACCAAGTCGCTGTCCAACGAATGGGCCAGCCAGGGTGTCAACGTCAACGGCATTGCGCCGGGTTACATGGACACCGACATGAACACGGCGCTGCTGGCAGACGCCAACCGCAGTCGCCAGATTCTGGAACGCATCCCCGCCGCGCGCTGGGGCCGACCTGAGGACATGGTCGGTGCAGCGGTGTACCTGGCCTCAAACGCTTCCGACTATGTCAACGGCACCCTCATCACCGTTGATGGCGGCTGGATGGGACGCTAGGGCTAGGGCATTGGGCCACGGCGCTGTCTGTAAAAAAACGGTATTTGGTATCCCTTCATACACATAAAGCAAGGAGAGTTGGAAATATGTCTGCGCAAAATCCTGCCGAGCGTTTGTTGCGATGGCTGATGGTTCTGATCATCGGCGCCATGACGGCGCTGGTGTTCTTGAACGTCGTACTACGTTATGGTTTTAATTCAAACCTGAGCATTACCGAGGAACTCGGGCGTTATCTTTTTGTCTGGTTGACCTTCCTGGGGGGAATTTCCGCGTTCATCCGCAACCGACACGTCAGGGTAGATAGCTTTCTGCGGCTGATGTCGCCCAAGCTTCAACATGTTGTCGGGATCCTCAGCAATCTGGCCATGCTGGCCTGTTGCCTCCTGATCGTCATCGGCGGCTGGCAGTTGACCAAAGCCAATATGAGCAACTATCTGCCCATCAGTGACCTCCCGGTGGCCACGCTTTACTTTGCCAGTGTGCCGTTCAGCGTCATCGTCGGCGTCATGTTGCTGGTGCGTCTGTGGCGCCAGATCGCTCAATCCGGCAAGGGGGCATCCCAATGACCATCCTGGTATTTTTGGGCACGCTGCTCGGCTGCATCTTTTTGGGCATTCCGGTTGCGTTCTCGCTGCTGCTGTGTGGTCTGGCGCTGATGGTGCAGCTGAACATGGTCGATTTCCAGATCATGACGCAGTACCTGGTGACCGGCGCCGACAGTTTCCCTCTGCTGGCCATTCCGTTCTTTGTGCTGGCCGGTGAATTGATGAATGCCGGAGGCATCTCCAAGCGCATTGTTGACCTGCCGCTGAAAATGGTCGGCCACAAAAAAGGTGGTCTGGGTTACGTGGCGATCATCGCCTCGGTGTTGATGGCCAGTTTGTCGGGCTCGGCAGCGGCCGATACCGCCGCCCTGGGCATGGTCTTGTTGCCAATGATGAAGCGGGCCGGTTATATACCCGGCGACTCTGCGGGCCTGATCGCCACCGGCGGCATCATCGCCCCGATCATCCCGCCCTCGATTCCCTTCATCATCTTTGGTGTAGCCAGCGGGGTCTCCATTTCGAAGCTGTTCCTGGCCGGTATTGCACCCGGCATCATGATGGGTGTGACACTCGCCCTGGTGTGGTGGTGGCGGTCCAGCAAGGCCAACATGGTGATGGCCGACAAGGCCTCCAAGCAGGAAATCTGGCAGTCGGTGAAGGAAGGCTCATGGGCCTTGCTGTTGCCGGTGATCATCGTCGGTGGTTTTCGCAGTGGCGTCTTCACGCCGACCGAAGCCGGTGCCGTCGCCGCCATGTATTCACTTTTTGTGGCGCTGTTTGTGTACCGGGAAATGAAGGTCAAAGACCTGTTCGAGGTGCTGTTTGCCGCGGCGGAAACCACCGCGATCGTGATGCTGCTGGTGGCTGCCTCGGCTGTGTCGGCCTTCCTGATCACCATTGCAGAAGTGCCGCTGATGGTGGTTGACCTGATGCAACCGCTGGTGGATTCACCCACGCTGCTGATGCTCGCCATCATGGTCTTCATCATGGTGGTTGGCATGGTGATGGACCTGACGCCCACGGTGCTGATTCTGGTTCCGGTGCTGATGCCCTTGGTCAAGGAAGCCGGCATCAACCCGGTTTATTTCGGCGTGTTGTTCATCCTGAACTGCTCGATTGGTCTGATCACTCCGCCTGTGGGTAATGTGCTGAACGTGATCACTGGCGTGTCGAAGTTGCCGTTTGAACAATGTGTCAAGGGGGTGTTGCCGTACCTGGCAGCCATGCTCGGCTTGCTGCTGTTGTTCACCCTGTTCCCGGCACTCATTCTTGCCCCTTTGAGATGGATCTCATGAACCGGGCATTCTGAATCCTTTCGTGAGGCATCGGTGTTGTGTACCTCAGGAATGGATGTTTTGTAAGGTGTGTTTTTTAATTAATTGAGGAGAAGTGAAATGAAGTTTAAAAAAGGTTTGTTTGCATCGCTGTTGGCCCTTGGCCTGGTCGCAGGAACTGTCGGCACGGTCAGCGCCGAAACGCTGCGCTTTGCATCGGAGGCACCGCGCACCGATACCCAGTCGATTGCCGGTCAGCGTTTTAACGAGTTGCTCAAGGCCAAGACCAACGGCGCGCTTGACATCAAGATTTTTGCTGACAGCTCCCTCGGTGCGTTCCAGGCAGCGATTGCCGGCGTGCGCGGTGGCACCATTGACATGGCCGTGTCTGGTTCGGCCAATTACGGCGGCATGGTGCCGCTGCTGGGTATTTTCGACATTCCGTTCATGTTCAAGGACACCGCGCACGCGTACCGGGTGCTGGACGGCAAGGTGGGGCAGGACATGCTCGACAAGCTGGACGCATTCGGCATGAAGGGCCTGGCGTTCTGGGACAACGGCTGGCGCGAAATGACCAACAACGTTCGTCCGATCACCAAACCCGACGATCTCAAGGGCATGAAGATGCGCACCACGGGCAGCCCGGCGCACATCGAAGCCTTCAAGCTGTTGGGCGCGAACCCGGTGCCAATGCCGCTGGCCGAGCTGTACACCGCTCTGGAAATGAAGACCGTGGATGCACAAGAGCACCCGCTGGGCGTTCTCTGGTCGGCCAAGTTATATGAAGTTCAGAAACACCTGAGCCTGACCAACCACGCCTACAGTGCCCTGGTCCTGTCGATGAACAAGGCCAAATATGACGCTTTGCCGCCAGCCCATCAGAAGGCTTTGGTCGAAGCTGCCCGTGAAGCCGGTCAATACCAGCGCCAGCTGAACAACGATGGCATGGCCAAGATCGTTGCAGATTTGAAGAAAGCCGGCATGCAGGTCATCGACAAGGTTGACGGCAGCCCGTTCCTGGAAGCTACAAAGTCAGGCCGTGAAACCTTCGTCGCCAAATTCGGTGGTGCGGATGTGATCAAGGCGATTGATGCCGTTCGCGACGCCAAGTAATCCTGCCACCAGGAACAGTTAGTCAGGTCCCCTCACGCCGCGGCGGCCAATGGGTCCACCGTGGCGCATTCATCAAACCAAGGAACAGAAAAATGATATTCGGCAACGTCAAGGACCTGGAGTCCAGCTTCAACTGGCTGCCAAAGCCGCTCAAAATCGCTGTCGAGCACCTCAAGACGACGGATTTCGCTGCCTTGCCAGTGGGCAACTATGAGTTGCAAGGGAGGGACATTCATGTTCAGGTGATTGATATGCACACTCGCCCCTTTGCCGACACCCATGCCGAAGTTCACCGGGAGTACGTTGACGTGCAATTTCTGGTGCATGGTGCCGAAAAAATTGGGGTCGCCACCGATACCGGCAATAACCAGGTGGGCCGGGATAAGCTGGAAGCGCACGACCTGCTTCTCTACACCGGCATGGAAAACGAATCCACCCTGACCATGACACCCGGCAGTTTTGCCGTGTTTTTGCCAACAGACGTGCACCGGCCGGGTTGTGCCGCTGACCAGCCACAGCCCATTCGCAAGGTGGTGGTCAAGGTACGCGTATCCCTGTTGTCCTGATTCAGGTCATGAAAACCATTCGTTGGGGAATGATCGGTTGCGGTGCCGTCGCCGAGGTGAAGAGCGGCCCGGGTTTTTACAAGGCCAGCCATAGCGCACTGGCGGCCGTGACCAGCAGAAATGCGAAACAAGCGCAATCGTTCGCCGTGCGCCATGGTGTGGCCAAGGCCTATGACAGCAATGAAGAACTGCTGGCCGACCCTGACATTGACGCCGTCTATATCGCCACACCACCGTCATCGCACAAAGCCTTGTCGCTTCTGGTGGCCAGGGCCGGCAAACATGTTTATGTCGAGAAACCGATGGCCATGCGTTTTGAGGAATGCCGCGAAATCGTTGACGCCTGCGAGCAGCAGGGTGTGCGCTTGTTCGTCGCGTTCTACCGCCGGGCCATGCCGCGGTTCTTGAAGGTCAAGGAATGGATCGACAGTGGCGCCATTGGTGAGGTCCGAACGGTGCGCGCCGTGCAGCATCAGCCACCCGCGCCGGAGGACCTGTCGCGGGCCACACTGCCATGGCGACTGAAACCCGAAGTGGCCGGTGGTGGCAAGTTCCTCGACATGGGCATTCACGAACTTGACTTGTTCGACTTCCTGTTTGGCGCCATTGAGGAAGTGCATGGCATTGCCAGCAACCAGGCCGGCTTGTATGACGTGGAAGATACCGTGACGGCGACTTGGCGGCATGCCAGCGGTGTGCAAGGTTGCGGCACGTGGTGCTATGTCTGCGGACAAGGCGAAGATGCCATCGAAATCGTCGGCTCCAGCGGCACCATCAGCTTTGAGTTTTTCTCCGACAAAGCGCTCAAGCTGGTGAATGCACAGGGCGAACAATTCATTGAAATCGTCAATCCGGCGCATGTGCAGCAACCGTTCATCCAGAGCATGGTTGACGACCTCAATGGCGGTGCGCCATGTCCCGGCAGTGTGGAAAGCGCGGTGCGCTCGAGCTGGGTGGCCGACCAAGTGCTGCAGGGCTATCGCCAACAACGGGGCTACTGAGCCCATTTTCCCGCAACGAATCTATTGGAACAGACCATGCCAAACATCTCCTTCGAAGACCTGAAAGCCGAATTCAAGCGCGTCCTGATCAAAAAAGGCTGTGATGACGCCACCGCCGACCTGTCGGCGCAACTGATGACTGAAACCAGTTGTGATGGCGTGTACTCGCACGGCGTCAATCGTTTTGCCCGCGTGGTCGAATACATTGACAAGGGCTATATCGACCTCAAGGCCAAACCGACCAAGGTGGAGGGCATGGGCGCCTTCGAACGCTGGAACGGCAACCTCGGTCTGGGCAATGTCAACGCCAAACTGGCGATGGACCGCGCTATCGAACTGGCGCGCGAAAACGGCATTGGCTGCGTGGCGCTGGCCAACACCAACCACTGGCTGCGCGGCGGCAGCTACGGCTGGCAGGCCGCGGACGCCGGCTGCGTCGGTATCTGCTGGACCAATACCCAGCCCAACATGCCAGCCTGGGGCGCGCGCGACCGGCGCATCGGCAACAACCCGTTCATCATGGCCGTGCCGCGCGACGGCGGCCATGTGGTGGTGGACATTGCCATGGCGCAGTTCTCTTATGGTCAGATGGACAACAAGGCCTTGCGCGACGAAATGCTGCCGGTGCCGGGGGGGTATGACGAGCAGGGGCAGCTGTCCTGCGATCCGAAAGAAATCGCCAAAACCTGGCGCGTGCTGCCCATTGGCTACTGGAAGGGCTCGGCCATGTCGATTGTGCTGGACCTGGTCGCCACGGTACTTTCTGGCGGGCGCTCGGTGTCCAACATCGGAAAAATGAGCAGCGACGAGTACAGCCTGTCGCAGATGTTCATCGCGCTGGACGCCACCCGCATCGCTGGCCAGGACTACCTGGCCGCAGCGGTCAACGAGGTGATCGACAACCTCCACGAGTCCACACGTGTCGACGCGGCAAAACCCGTGCTGTATCCCGGCGAGAACTCGCTGGCGATCCGAAAAACCAACCTGGCCAATGGCATTCCCGTCGATGACGGAGTGTGGGCCAAGATCCAGTCACTTTGAATCAAAGGAATTGCCATGCAAACACGCGCTTGCGTTCTCTACGCCCAGGAAGATGTCCGAATTGAAACTTATGAGATCGGCGAGATGGGCCCGCAACAGGTTTTGGTGCGTATCGGCGCCGGGGGCATCTGCGGCTCTGACATCCACTATTACTGGGAGGGTGGCATCGGCACCATCCGCGTCACCGAGCCCATCACCATGGGCCACGAAGTGGCCGGTGTGATCGAGGCGGTTGGCGCCAACGTCACCCGGGTGCGCCCCGGTGACCGTATTGCGGTCTGCCCGAGTCGACCCTGCGGCAAGTGCAAGTTCTGCCTGGATGGTGAGCAGCAGCACTGTCTGGAGATGCAGTTTTTTGGCAGCGCCATGCGCACGCCACACACCCACGGCGGTTTTCGCGACCGATTGATTGCCGAGGAATACCAATGCGAGCCCATGGGTGACAAGGTGTCGCTGGGCGAAGCCGCCTGCACCGAACCGTTGGCGGTCGGCGTGCATGCGGTCAATCAGGCTGGCAACCTGATGGGCAAGCGGGTGCTCGTGACCGGCGCCGGACCCATTGGTGCCTTGCTGATTGGCGCTGTCCGCGTGGCCGGCGCCAGTGAGATTGTGGCCATGGACATCTCGCAAGCCCCGCTCAAGACCGCTCTGGCAATGGGCGCCCAGGTCGCCATCAATGCGGCACTGGAGCCCGATCGCCTGATGGCTGACTACTCGGCCAACAAGGGATATTTCGACGTGGTGTTTGAGTGCACGGGTGTGGGGGCGGTCCTCAAGCAGGCCTTTCCGGTGATCCGTCCGCGTGGCACGATTGTTCAAGTGGGTGTGACCGGCAGCGCCGACATCCCGGTCAATGCACTGGTTGGCAAGGAAATCCGGCTAATCGGCACGCACCGTTTCCACCACGAATACGCCGTGGCAGCCAGCCTGATCCGTGAACAACGCATCGATGTCAAGCCGGTCATCACCAAGACTTTGCCGATGGAACAGGTTGC
>Ga0209343_10005637_pt1 | contig 15085 bp, 13 predicted proteins | sample RifCSPlowO2_02_FD_184026 | JGI IMG/M metagenome (GOLD analysis project Ga0209343, IMG submission 184026) | Groundwater microbial communities from Rifle, Colorado - Rifle CSP2_plank lowO2_0.2 (SPAdes) (version 2) | ecosystem: Environmental > Aquatic > Deep subsurface > Groundwater | place... | reverse complement strand
AGAATTACAGCAGGTACCTTACGGCCAACTAGTAAAGTGGCAGAGAAAGGCATATCTGTATTTTTATATCAAAAATTTTAGGCTCAAAGATTTGCTTAGATTCCTTTGGAAAACAAAAAAAGCGATCGGGTTTTTCATAAAAAACCGTAAACATTAAGAGGGATTCTATGGAAAATTTCAAAATTTATCCAGGAGTAGAAATCGGCAAGAACGCCCGGATCGGAGATTTTGTAGTCATCGGAGTGCCTGCGAAAAAAACCCAACACAAAGGAATTCATACATTAATCGGAGCCAATGCAGTTTTAAGAAGCCATACCGTAATTTATGCCGGAAATAAAATCGGGAATAATTTCCAAACCGGCCATGCAGTAACTATCAGAGAAGACAACCAAATCGGAAATGACGTCAGCATCGGTACGCACAGCGTTGTTGAGCACCATGTAAAGATCGAAAACAAGGTAAGGATTCATAGCCAGGCATTCGTGCCGGAATTTACCATACTTGAAGAAAAATGCTGGCTCGGGCCGAAGGCGACACTCACTAATGCGCTGCATCCTTTTTGTCCCAAGGCAAAAGAATGTCTAAAGGGCCCCAGAATAAAAAGGGGGGCGAAAATCGGGGCTAACGTTACGATTTTGCCCGATTTGACTGTTGGCGAAAATTCATTGGTAGGCGCGGGTTCCGTAGTTATCAACGATGTTCCGGCCAATACGGTTGTGGCGGGTAATCCTGCCAGGCTGGTTAAGAAAATCAAGGATCTTAAGTGCAGGTATGACTTAATAGAAAAACCATACTTTTAACCATGTATATACTCGGACTATCATTAAACGGCCATGACACAGCGGCCTGTTTAATTAAAGACGGACAAATTATCGCCCTCTGCGAAGAGGAGCGGCTCGCCCGCGTGAAACGGATAACTGCTTATCCTTTCCGCGCCATTGATTATTGCCTCAAAGAAGCAGGGATCGGTATCAAAGATATTGATTACACCGCTTGCAGCTGGGATAGCAGAATAGAATTTAACAAATTTTTGTTGGGACATTCGCTAAAGTTTTTTCCTAAATCATTGCTGCATTTCCGCGAAGGCCTGCGCGGCTGGCGCGCTCGCAAGTCCAGGGCAGGATATTTACAAAGGAAATTCGGGATAAAATCCTACGCGGTCAACCATCACCTGGCGCACGGCTCCAGTAGTTTTTTTGTTTCACCGTTTAACGAAGCGGCTATATTAACCCTTGACGGCGCCGGAGAATTTGATACGGTTACTCTGGGGATAGGTCAAGATAAAAAGATCCGCACCTTAGAGAGTATTGTGTATCCCCATTCTCTGGGGTTACTTTATGACGCGGTTTCTATATATCTTGGCTTTACGGAATTGGAAGGAGCGGGAAAGGTCATGGGCCTGGCCTCTTACGGTAAGCCACTATATCTGAAAGAATTTAAAAGAATCGTTAAATTTAAACCCGAAGGTAAATTTGAATTAGATTTAAGTTATTTTCAATATCATCTGGCGCGCCGGGCGCAAAATGAATGGGTAACGGCCAAATTCCTTAAGGCATTTGGCCTGGCTAGGGAAATAGACGGGCCGCTTGATCAACGGCATATGGATATAGCCGCCAGTTTGCAGCAGATTGTTGAAGAAGCCATATTTCATCTGGCAGAGCGGCTCTTTGAGCTCACCGGGCAGAAAAATCTTTGCATCAGCGGAGGAGTAGCCTTAAATAGCGTAGCCAACGCTAAGTTATTGGCTAATTCGCGGTTTAAAAAATTTTATATCCAGCCCCTGGCTAACGACGCTGGAGGGGCATTGGGAGCGGCCTATTATCTCTATCATCAGATTTTCGGACAGCCGCGCTCCGCGGTAATGGCCCACGCCTATCTGGGGCCTTCTTTTACTGATGAAGAAATTGAAACAAGCTTAAATTCATTTTCCGGATTGAAGGTAAAAAAATTAACTAACATAGAAAAGGAAACTGCCAAGCTTCTCTCCGAAGGTAAAATTATCGGCTGGCTGCAAGGAAGGATGGAGGGCGGGCCGCGCGCGTTAGGCAACCGCAGCATTATCGTTGACCCCCGTAATCCTCAAATGATGGATATTTTAAATAAACGGGTAAAATTCCGGGAGGCATTCCGGCCTTTCGCGCCGTCAATTCTGGAAGAATATAACTTTGAATATTTTAAAACCGACTATCCTTCTCCGTTTATGCTAATGGTTTATGAAGCAAGGGAGGATAAGCGTCGCCTGATACCGGCGGTTGTACATGTTGACGGAACCGGCAGGGTCCAGACGGTTAATCGAAATGACAATCCCCGTTACCGCAGGTTAATTGAAGAATTTCATAAAATTACCGGCGTGCCTGTGCTCTTAAATACATCATTTAATATCAGAGGAGAACCCATAGTCTGCACTCCCGAAGACGCCATAGTTTGCTTTTTAGGTACAGATATGGATTATCTGGTTTTGGGAGATTTCCTGGTGAACAAAGAATGACAAAACAGATTTTTAAGAAAACGGCGCGCAAAATCGCGTTTTTTACTCAAAACATTCCTAAGGAATTAAAAGAAGAGGCGCTGAAAAAACTTAGGCAAAGATATTTCTATACCAAAGTCGTGGACTTAGAAAATACCGCCCTGCCTAAAGAGAAACTTGACCTTTTGTTCGTCTTATTGCCTAAAAACAACCTCTTTTCCAAAATAAAATGCGCGGCCGTTTCTTTAATGATTCCGGCTAAAGAAAAATTAATTTATCGGCAGAAAGGACCGCATTCTAAGCTTAGCTTAAAAGAAGCAATATTATTCCGTCTAAATGAGCCGGCGAGCTTTTTCCTGATAGCAATTCTTTATTTGTTTATCTTTACACCATGTTTTATTTATCAAGAGGCGCGTAAATTTAAATTCAGGACTTTTTTACTGGGTATCTTAAAAATTTACGCCTTATTTTTAAGCATGAAAATTTTTAAAAAACGCAAAAAAAGGAAGGTCGGTCACATTCTGATTGTCCGCAATGACGGCATTGGCGATGCTGTACTTTCTTTAGCTGCCCTGCGTTCAATGAGAAACTCATATCCCGGAGCTAAAATATCCGTATTGGCCAGCGCATTAAATCAGGAAATCTTTTCGCAAGATAATCTGGCTGATGAAGTATTAATTTTTGACCATAAAAGTTACTTGTTAGATAAGCTTAGGGCTATCGGGCTTCTCAAAAAAAGAAAATTTGACCTTGCCTTAGACCTTAGGCACGGCGATACGCTCACGGAAGCAATAATTATGTTCCTTTCCGGTATTCCGGAAAGGATAGGTTATTCTATCGGCAAACACGGATTCTTATTTACCCGGCAGGCGTGTTTGGAAGACCCGGACAATACCCATGAAACCGATATCACTTTGAATATCGCTAAGGCATCCGGCGCGGCAAAACTCCAGAGAGAATTTCTATGGACTGTTGGGCAGGCGGAAAAAGATAGCGTTTCTAGATTTTTAAAGGAAATGGACATCGGAAACGAGGATTTGCTTATAGGCGTTAACCCAGGAGGGAATAATCCTAATCAGCGTTGGGAGACAGAGAAATTTTCCTCTTTATGCGATAGGATAATTGAAGCTTTCCGCGCTAAAATTGTTTTTACGGGAACTTTTCAGGAACAGGCGATTATTAAACAGATTATGGATAACATGCGGAAAAGCGGGGCCGTTTCATCAGCCGGAAAATTAAATTTACGCGAGCTCTTTGCCTTGCTTGAACGCTGCCGTCTTTTTATCAGCAATAATACCGGTCCATTGCATATGGCTTGCGCTTTAAAAATATCCACTATATCTATTAATGGCCCGACGGTTTTTAAGCGCTGGGAACCTCTGGGGAATAAAAATCTGGCATTAAAAAAAGAGTTATCCTGTCAGCCCTGCGGGCTACCGGAATGCCGTCAAGCGCGATGCATGCAAATGATCAGCGCTGATGAAGCATTTGCATGTGTGTCAACCCAACTTAAAAAAAGATAAATGCCGAAAAATAAAGTTATTTTATTTAACCCTTGGCCAAAAAAATTAGCTGACAAAAACAAGCAAAGAGTGCATATCTATCCACCTTTGTCGTTACTGGCAATTGCCGCGCCTTTAAATGCTGCTAATTATAAAGTAGAGATTATTGACGCGGTGATAGATTCTGAATATAAAAATAACCTGCTTAATTTTCTGGATCAAGAGACGCTCTGCCTGGGGATCACCTCCATGACCGGATATCCTATTGTTAACGGGCTAAAGATAGCAAAACTCGTGCGCGGGGAGATGCCGGATTTACCGATCATCTGGGGAGGATACCATCCTTCAATCCTTCCGGAACAAACCGCGGAAAATGAATTTGTGGATATCGTTGTCCGTGGGCAGGGAGAAACTACTTTTTTGGAACTAGTTGAATTATTAAGCAAGAATAAACCAATAGAAAATGTATTGGGGATAACTTATAAAAGGAATGGGAAAGTCGTGAATAATCCTGACCGGCAATTTGAAGATATTAACCGCTTTCCACCCCTGCCTTTTCATCTGGTTGACGTAGAAAAATATATTACATCTTCCGTGGGCAAGAGAACTATCGGCTATCGCACCAGCCAGGGATGCCCCTACAAATGCGGGTTTTGCGTTGAGCCGAAAGTAACGCAAAGGCGCTGGAGCGGCTATAGCGCTCAAAGAGTCCTGGACGATATTGAGGGATTCGCGCGCAAATATAATATTGACGCGGTTGAACTCCACGACAGTAATTTTTTCGTGGATAAAAACAGGGTCAAGGAGATATTTCAGGGTATCCGGCAAAGACATTTAAATATTGAATTTGGAGCGCTTGGTGGAAGGGCGGACGAATTATTACGCTATGACGATAAATCCTGGCAGGCGATAAAGTCCGGCGGATGCCGCGATATCCTCATCGGCGCTGAATCCGGCAGAGACGAGCTTTTGGAATTAATTAATAAGCAGTGGCAGTCGAAAGATACCTTAAAAATTAAACAAAAACTCAGCCATTATAAGATCAGGGCGGGTTTTTCCTTCATTATCGGCCTACCGCATAATCATGGGATTAAGATTACCTGCCGTGACGAGCTGTTTTCTGTTTTGGATTTAATCGACCGCATCAATAACATAGATAACCTAAACCGGGCATCAATTATGGTTTTCCATCCCTATCCCCAGACCGACCTTTTTGATTTAGCGGTAAAAAACCGCTTGATTAAGAAAATCCCCGTAACCTTAACCGAATGGGGAAGTTTTGATATTAAAAACCGGCTGGTATCAAGAAAATACCGACAGATCACTGAACAATTAAATTATTATATCTTGCCATACTTATTCAATTTATTTAAGGCGCCGGAAAGAGGATTCCGGCTTTTCGCACATAACCTTTTTAGGAAAGCCGCTCAAGCCCGCTTTCGCAATAAATTCTTTTTACTGCCGCTGGAATATTATTTATTAACGCTCTGGAGGAAATTAAGAATAAATGTCAGGTAAGATTGTGCTTTTCCGTCCGCGGCTGAACAAAAAAGGGGAAGAACCCTTAGTCACGCCGCTTTCCTTATTGTCGATCTCCGCCCATTTAGAGAAGCAGGGCTACCAGATCAAAATAGTAGACGCTATGGTTGAGCCGACATACGAGCAAGAAATAATCTCGGAAGCCAGGGGCGCTATCTGCCTTGGGATTACCGTCATTACCGGTTATCAGATATTTGACGCGGTCAAAACGGTAAGAGTGGTTAAAAAAATATATCCGGATTTGCCGATTGTTTGGGGAGGATGGCACCCTACGGTTACACCTCACCAAACGATACAACATGAATGCGTGGATATAGTTGTAAAGGGGTTGGGGGAGACTACCTTTAAAGAGCTGATATACTCCCTGGAGGGAAATGTCGGACTTGAACGGGTAAAAGGGATCCTTTTTAAAAAATCAGGCAAAATCATTGAAAATCCTCCCAGGCCGCTGGATGAAGTAGAGTTCTTGCCGCTGCCTTATCATCTGCTTAATGTGGAAAAATATATACGGATAAGCTATATGGGTAGGCGCACTCTTGACTACCGTTCCTGCTATGGCTGCCCGTTTAACTGCCATTACTGCGCCGACTCACTGATGAGCCAGAGAAAATGGCTGGCTAATACTTCGCAAAAAGTCCTGGATGAAATGGAGGATTTGGTAAATCGTTACAACGTAGATGCCTTACTGCTTTTAGAAAACAATTTTTTTGTGGATAAAAAAAGGGTAGAAGAAATTTGCCAAGGTATTATTAAAAGGAGGCTCTCTTTGCGTTTTGGCTCGGTCAGCGTCCGGCCGGAACAGTTCCATAATTATGAAGGCCGCCTGATTGAACTTATCCATAAGGCCGGATTCCAGCAGCTTTTAGTTGGCACAGAATCCGGTTCGCAGGAAATTTTAGACCTGATAAATAAGCAGGCCAAAGTTGAAGATACGATTCGACTGAAGAAATTGTGCCGGCCTTATGGCATTGAGCTGCAAATTTCTATTCTGGTCGGCCTGCCTTTGGAAGGGATGGGCATTAAATATCAGATCCGGGAAGCAATTAAGCTTATCCGCCGCCTGCAAAAAATTGACTATAACCAAAATTTTTATTTTAGCATTTATATTCCTTATCCCGGAACCAAATTGTTTGACCTTAGTTTAAAACTCGGTCTAAAAGAGCCGAAAACGCTGGAAGAATGGGCAGAAATTGATGCCACCAAGGTCAGGACCCCCTGGGTTCCTAAGCGCTATGAAGGAATCGTAAAACAGTTAAATGAATATATTTTTCCCTATATCTCCCGGCAGTTCGCGGTTGACTGGGAAAATATTTACCATGGTCGCCTAAGGTGGCCAAAACGACTGGGGCATAAATTGTTTTCCTTTTTAGCGAGGCTGAGGCTTAAATACGAATTCTTCGGTTTCTCTTTAGATTACAAAATGTTATTGCTCTTTAAAAAATTAGCCAATAAAAATGCAGCAAAAAGAGTTTTATGACAGAGTTTACATCAAAAGCCTAGATATAGAAGAAGAGGCGGGCAAAAAAGCTCAGGATTTGACCATGCAAGCCCTGCCTGATATTCATGGCAAACGCATACTAGAGGTGGGATGCGGCACTGGCAGCAAGTTTGAATTCCTGATTGCTGATAATGACTATTATGGAATAGATATTGCTGAGGAGGCGCTTGCCAGGGCTAAGGCCAGAGGCATAAAAGTAGTGATGCGCGATGTGCAAAAACAGCTTCCCTTTAAGGATAACTTCTTTGATCTGGTTATATGCAGCGAGGTCTTTGAACATATTCTTGAACCCCTGGATACTTTGAAAGAGTGCTGGCGCCTGCTTAAAGATGACGGTATTTTCTTTTGCACTGTGCCGAATCATTTCACTATTAAGAACCGGCTGGCTATGCTTTTAGGCAAAGGAATAGAAGGAGATATGGATTTTTTCCGCGACCGCTTCCCAGAATGGCAGTATCCCCATTTAAGATTCTTTACCTGGAATGGTTTCCGCGAATTTCTAAAAACCGGGGGGTTCCATATTCTCAAAAATTATTCTTATCTCTTGCCGCATGTCCCGCATTTAGTTTCCACAAAAAAAATTCTCGGCGTTGAATTGTTTATGCCTGTTAACAAATTATTTGATTTAATCGTTTTTGAATGGCTTAGGCGCTCATATACCGCTTCATTTTGCGCCTCTTTCTGGTTACAATGCCGAAAGGACTGAATATGCGGGCCGCGCAAGTTAAAAAAATTTTAATTTTAAGAACGGATAATCTCGGTGATTTGGTCTTAAGTTTACCGGCAATTTTCTCCCTGAAAAAAGAATTACCGAATTCAGAATTAACCTTACTGATAAGTAAAAAAAATGCAGCTTTAGCCCAAACCCTGCCTTATCTTAGTAAGATAATTGCGGTTGATCTCGGGAATTTTTTTTCTCTACTGCCAGCTTTCGGTAAAATCAGGAGAAATAATTTTGATGCCGCGATCCAACTTTATACGGGAAGTAATATCAAAGAGGCAATTTTGATTTTCTTTAGCGGAGCTCAATACAGATTAGGATATTCCCGAGGCTTAAGTGGTTTATTTTTTACTAAAAAAGCGAACCTCGAACTAAACAGGAATGAAACATTTAATACAATAAGCATAATTAAAAATTTAATCCCCGGGTTAAGTTTCCGGGGCAGCGGCCTTGAGTCTGGATACATAGTCAGCAAACGCATTAATTTATTATTAGAAAAATACGGAATAAAAAACGGCGAAAAAATTATAGTTATTCATCCCGGCTCATCTGAAAAAAATAGAAATAAAATGTGGCCTGTCCAAAAATATCCGGCTTTAATACAAAAAATAGCGGCTCTTTTTAACAACAAAATTTTTATTATCGGAACTGAGGACGAAAAAGCCATTACCGAGCAAATAATCTGGCCCAAAGATAATGTTTTTGATTTAACCGGGTTATTAGATATGGCTGATTTGGTAAATTTAATCAGCAAGAGTTATTTATTTATCGGCAATAACAGCGGGCCGTTGCAAATCGCTGTGGCTTTAAATATACCCTCCGTTAGTTTAATGGGGCCGTCTTCGTATGAACGATGGGCGCCGCAAGGCGAAAAGCATATCATTATTCAAAAAAATATCGGCTGTGCCCCTTGCGAAGGAAAAAGGAGAAATTGCTTAGATAATATTTGCATGAAAATGATCAGCGTGGATGAAGTATTTGCCGCGGTTAAATTACAGTTAGATAAAGTTTCCTCGAGAGGATAAAAATTGAATAACATTAAAATGAGGTCTATATTTATTACCGGCGGATCCGGCTTTATCGGCAGTGCCATCAGTTTACGGCTGGTTGAACATAGCCGGATAGTCGCCTATGACAACTGCCTGCGCGACGCGCTGCGTTTTACTCAGCTCAAAAAACATAAAAATTTTAAATTTATTACCGGAGATATCCTTGATTACAAAAAATTAAAAAAGTCTATGCGTGGGTGCGGAATAATCATCCATTTAGCGGCAATTGCCGGAGTATCTTCATATTATAATACGCCGTTAAAAACCATGGAAGTGAATATGCTGGGCACAAGAAGCCTGCTGGAAGCAGCCAAAGAAATGCCCATTGAAAGATTTATCAATTTTTCTACCAGCGAAGTTTACGGAATAAATGCCAAAAATGTCAATGAAGGAAGTCCGACTATCCAAGGTCCGATGTCGGAAAAAAGATGGTGTTATGCCATCAGTAAGATTGCCGCGGAAAAACTATGCTTTAGCTATTATTGGGAATACGGGCTGCCGGTTATTTCCATCCGGCCGTTTAATATTTACGGACCGGGCCAGATAGGAGAGGGTGCGATTAAAATATTCGCCCTGCGGGCATTGGGAAATAAAACTATATTTGTTAACGGGAATGGCTCGCAGGTCCGCGCCTGGTGCCATATTGACGATTTGGTTGAAGCAGTAATGCTGTGCCTGGAGAAAAAACAAGCGCTTGGCCAAGTTTTTAATATCGGCAATCGCCAAGAGCCAATTTCATCGTTAAGATTAGCTGAATTAGTTAAGAAAATATCCAGCTCTAATTCCAAGATTGTTTTCCGGAAGAGCCGGCACACTGACGTAAAAATACGGATACCTGATACGTCTAAAGCACGAAATATTCTTGGATTCAAGGCCAAAATCGGCCTTAGACAAGGGATAGATGACGCTGTGCTTTGGTATGCATCGGAATATCTTAAAAGTGCCTAAGAAAATACTCGTCACGGGAATAAACGGATTTATTGGCTCTCATTTAGCGCCAGGATTGTTAGAAAAAGGCTACCGGGTTATCGGAGTCGATGTTTCTTACCCAAAAAATATTTCTAAGGAAATTAAATTCTTCCGCCTGGATCTGAGCGAGGATAAATCCTATCAGTTCCTGCCGCGAGATATTGACATTATTATACATTTGGCCGCCCTAATGGATAAAGCGCCGGCGGGAGACAGGTTGTTTGAGGTTTTTAAGATTAACTGTCTATCAACGTTAAAACTCCTGGAGTATGCGCGGAAAATCAAAATAAAAAAGTTTATTTTTTCATCAACGGCAAACGCGATTGGCTTCCGCGCGGCTGCGATTAAAGAAGGTTCCCGGGCCTTGCCCGAAGATTTCTATGGCCTGACAAAATATTTAGGCGAAACACTGGTAAACCATTACCGCAATTATTTTAAAATTACAATAATGCGCGTTTTTTTTCCATACGGGCAGAATCAGACAGACAGCGCACTAATTCCCAGATTATTGGGAAATTTTAAGAAAAACAAGGAAATCATTATTTATAATCAAGGCCGTAATCCTGTATTATCGGTGATATACATTGAGGATTTAGTTTCTGTGATATTAAAGCTGATTAATGTTGATCTAAGGGTAATTAATGTGACGAGCGAAGAAAAATATAGTATATTAGAAATATGTGGATTAATTAACGAAAAACTCGGTATAAAGCCCAGATATAAATTTATTGAAGATAGGAAAAAGAAAAACATGTATGCTGACTTAACCGAATTAAAACGATTTAGTGGTTACAAATGCAAGACAAGCCTTAACCAAGGTTTAAATATTATTTTAGGAAAACTTAATGAGTAAAGGTCTTTCTATAGTCATACCGGTATATAATGAAGAAGGGAACCTAAAAAGTGCGATTGATAGCATAATCTCTGCTATCAAAGATATGGTGGCAGATTTTGAAATAATCGTTGTTAATGACGGCAGCACAGACCGTTCGCTGGAAATAGCTGAATCTGCATCAAAGCAATGCCACCAAATACGGGTCTTCAGCCACACTAAAAATCTTGGTCAAGGAACCGCTTTGGCAACCGGATATGCCCAATGCCGTAAAGATTATGTTACTTACATGCCTGCCGATGGACAGGTAAATCCCGCAGAGCTCATTAATATTCTTAAGGCTGCGGAAGACGCCGATATTATTATAACCTTCCGTTCTAACCGTTTTGATTACAGTTTTTTCCGTTTAATAAATTCATTTGTTTATATTGCCTTGAATCAAATCTTATTCGGGCTTAAATACAGGGATATTAACTGGGTGCATATGTATAACCGCCGTATTTTTGAAAAAGTAAAAATAAGATCAACGGGAGTATTCATATTAGGCGAAATATTGGCCAAGGCGAAGCGGATAGGTTTTACTATAAAAGAGATTCCCTCAACTTATTACCCGCGGAAAAACGGCAGGGCTAAGGGCGGAAGGCCAAAATCTGTGTTTACTGCTATTAAGGAAATGTTCAGGTTGTGGTGGAGGATGGAAATAATGAATGAGGCATAGATGAAAAACCGTTTATGGGCGTATTTAATATTTTTTTGCCTTGCCTTTGGGTTTATATCATTCCTGACACAGGGAATTCCTCTCCACTCCGCGGAATTATGGATACATAAACTTAATACCCTGGATAAAAACCTTGACGAATTCTTTCGTATAGGCATGTATAAATTTGACATAGAAACTCGTCCGTTTAGTTATCTGCGTTATCAGGCGCTTATTTCTCTTGTGGGATTTAATTCATCTGTATTCCACTTAACCGAGAATATACCATTCGCCGCCTTAATCGTTCTTATTTTTTACCTTACGTATAAATATACGGACAGTTTTTTGGCCGGCCTCGGGGCAGGGCTGTTTTATATGATAAATCCTATCACTTACTTTGCCTGCGGGCCGAATACCTTAAACCTTGATTTGCTGGTCCAGTTATTTTTGCTGCTTACCGCGGCAATCTTTCTTGGGCTTTATCTTCATCCCCAACGCTACCGCAATACAGCTTTTTTCTGGCAGATGTTGATGCTCTTATTGCTATTTCTGGCCGTAAAAACAAAAGCGCCGGCCAGATTAATGCCATTTGTTATATTATTTTTTATCCTCATTGATAATTGGCGCCGCGTAAAGGAATTTGCTGTCTTTTTGACCTGGGCAATTATAATGGTCTTGCCATTCCAGCAGATTTTGCGTTACCTGGGAGTTCCGGTGAATATCCAAGTTGTTTATAACTATTTTGATGAACCGGGTAAAATAATTCGCTTTTTATTTTTTACCAAAGAATACCCCAGCCATTTCGGGCCTACGCTTTTAGGTGTAATCGGCTGGCCGATAGCAGTCCTATTTTTAATCTGTCTGGCATTTAACTTGAAAAACAAAAAAGCGCTTGAAGTAACCTATAGAAATATAAGAGATGGCCAGAAAAAATATGAAGAAACCAAAAAATTTATCCTTTTTCTGGCCGTGTTTTTCTTCTGCTGCGCTATAGGAATGTGCATTACTCCTTACACCCGCAGCCCTTATTATCTTAACGGTATCCTTGTGCCGACAGTTATATTAATCGGCGTAATCTTTTATCAGTCATTCCTTTTGGCCAAGCAAAGAAAAAAACACGCTTTAATAGGCTGGATAATATTTTTTGCTGTTTTTACTACGCTAGGGGTTAATTCCCTTAAGGTGATGATTCTAAGAGGAGGGCATGTCTCTTATTTTATTGCTCAAGAAAATATTGGAAAATATTTTGAAAAAAATATACGGAATGCGTTAATTTTAGGAGAAGTAGAGCTGCTTACCCAGAGCCGCTTGAACCTGAACAATACCGAAAAATGGGCTCCGCCCGAATACAGCAGAGAACAATTAAAAAAGATAGTCGGCCACCCACTTGATTCAGGGAACATCTACATGATGATGGAAAATTATCTCAATATTGATGGCTTAATTACTGAAGATTTGGAACGCCTTAAGAAAGAATATCGCGGCTATAAGATATATTTAGTTAAAAGGGGAGAACTAAGAATAGACCCAGCGATAAAAACAGAATTTGTCGCCGTTGTCTATCCTCGGACAGATACGTTATACGATTATCTCAAAGACAAGCTGCCGTTTATAAAAGTCCATTCCCGGCACGTTTATAACATATATAAAGTGACAGAATAGGCCTATTTCATTTCCGGCAGGCTGCGCCAAATCATTTCTTTTTCACCGTCCGCTAACCGTTCGTCAATGTGGATTCCTGCTACTTCGCCAATTACCCAGCTATGACTGCCTAAATCAATAATTTTTTTAAGCTTGCATTCAAAATTCATCGGGCATTCTTGAATAATAGGACTTTTAATATATAGCCCTTTAACCGGCGTAAGTCCGGACTCCTTGAATTTATCAATTCCATCCCAGCCGGAAAAAGAGCCGCATACCCTGATGGCTTGGGTAAGCTGATTATCTATATAAGCAATGTTTACGGCAAATTCTTTTGTTTTTTTGATCAAGGTCAGGGTAAACCTTGGCCGGATGTCTTCTTGAGGTTTGTTTTCCGAGAAAATCGGCATCCCCAGCAAAAAGGGAAGCCTATTCATTACTGTTAGGCAGGAAACCGTCATGATATTGTTTTTTTTCATATCGCCCGCAGTAATCAATCCGATTACCGTAGGGAAAAAAGCCGGCCACCAGGTCCCGGAATTTCTGATATAGGCATCATTAATTCTTTTGAATATTTTTTTGTTCACCTTTTCACCAACGAAAACAGGAGTTTTTGCGTTCGGGTATACATAAATAGGTGTAAATGGTTTTTTCATATCTTCCTCTCCTGATAAATATAACTTATCTTTAGTGAAATCTTTTCAAATGCTGTTTTAGTTATATACTAACATAATCAGGAGTAGCTGGCAATTATTTTCCAATTTCAGGGTTTCCGAAAATTATTGACCTTTATGCAAAGAGTTGTTAAACTAAATATATGAAAAGAGGCGATCCTGTCAAAAATTATTATGAAAAAGAGGCGATGGAAAATTCATTGTGGGGTACGCTAAGGGAAGTTGCGCTGGCCGATAATATACTATCACTGCTGCCGCCAATGGATGCCGGCTTATCCATTATCGATATCGGATGCGGTGACGGTTTCCTCGCCCATAATTTAAGAAAATATTCAAAAAAATCAGCCTTTTTTGATTTATCATTTAACCGTCTCAAAAATGTCAAATCTAACACTGGCCAATACCGCTTGGTGAACGGGGATATTAAGTCGCTTCCCTTCGCAGATAATTCTTTTGACTTCGTTATCTGTTCGGAAGTGCTTGAACATATACATGGCTATCGCCAAGCGCTTGACGAATTAGTCAGGATTACGCGGCGCCTAATTATAATTACTGTCCCGCACAGGCAGGCTCTGGTACCGATACGCTGCCCGCAATGCAACCATAAATTTCACCTATCCGGCCATATTAATTACTTCACAGGAAATGAACTCGCAGGAGTTTTTCTGGATAAGGGCTTTAGATCTAAAATCAAGTGTTTTCATACTATTTACAGCTACAATCGCCTTACCTTAAAATTACCTCGGCTAATCAGGATTTTTTTTGACGGCCTGCTGGTATTTTTTTCGGGCCTGATTAGTTTTTTAAAACCAAACTATGTTGCTATCACGGCAGAAAAGAGGAATTAAGTGCGCTTCGGAGAAATATACAGGTTTAATAACAACTTGACTATTCTGGGGAGAATGGGTTATTTCTTTTACGGCTATCCATTCATAGGCGGTTATCTGCGCAGCCTTTATTTCAAACATTTGCTTAAATCAGTTTCTTTTCTAACCGCGCTGGATGCTGGCTGTGGAGCAGGAGAATACTCGTTCTATCTGGCAAAAAAATTCCCGCGCGCGACCATAGACGCGATTGATAAAAATATAGATTTTAACTATACGGATTACCTACTTAAAAAAACCGGCCTTAAGAATATCAATTTTATAAAAAAGGACATTCTTGAAGTAAATGATTTTGACAAGTACGATCTGATTTTTTCTATTGATGTCCTTGAGCACATCGGCCTCAACCAGAGCGCGCTGGAAAAACTATATAACACCCTTAAGCCGGGAGGGCGCCTGATTATTCATCTCCCGCAAAAAGAGTGGGACAGGGTAAGGTTTTTTGATCCGAAATACTTTACTTCATTTAATAAATTCATAAAAGAAGAACATCCCGGTCAGGTCTACGACGCGAATGAACTATCAGAATTGCTGATAAAAATAGGTTTCCAGATAAAGCGCCTGCAACAGACCTTTGGTATTTTAGGAAAATTGGCCTGGGAAATAGACCAG
>Ga0209343_10005635_pt1 | contig 15089 bp, 9 predicted proteins | sample RifCSPlowO2_02_FD_184026 | JGI IMG/M metagenome (GOLD analysis project Ga0209343, IMG submission 184026) | Groundwater microbial communities from Rifle, Colorado - Rifle CSP2_plank lowO2_0.2 (SPAdes) (version 2) | ecosystem: Environmental > Aquatic > Deep subsurface > Groundwater | place: Rifle... | reverse complement strand
GAGCCGGTCCATCACGTTGTAATGCGGGTCGGTAAACAGCTTTTTCATGGCCGCGTTGCGCACCTCAGGGGTGACACCGCGCGCGACAAAGGGCTTGAAGTCGGACTCGGTGGTGAGACGCTGCACATCGTCCAGAGACAGCGGCGCAACCTGGGCCGGGCTGGCTGGCGCGCCTGGCCCGGCAGCACCGCCCTGATTGATCGGGTCGGCGTCTGGCGTGGCTTTGACCGGCGCCGGTTGCGGGCCAAGCGCTGGGGCGCGGGTGTCGGGTGCATCCACCACCCCAGGAACCGGCTGGGTGGCTGGTTCGTCAAGCGCCTTGCCCGCCCGCTGGGCCTGCTTGCGCTGCGACCAGCGGCCCAGAAAACCCTCAGCCATGCTCACCCCCTGATTTTTTCTCGGTACTGACAGACGCGGGTTGGCCGAAGCGGTCGGTCAAAGCACGAAAGCTCTCGGGCCGCTTGCGGCGCTTGAGCTCCACCACATGGTGTTCATCAACAAACGCCTGCAGCCACGCCACCACCGGCGCTGGCGCCGGCACCTGCTCCACCGTCTCCTGTGCGTCCAGCCAGCGGCCGGCGTCGTAATAACTCAAGCTCACCATCTCGGGCTTGGCGATGGGCTCATCGCTGATGCTGGCCTCTTCTTCCATGCGCCACAGCACAAACCAGCCCGGCGCTTGCGTGCTCGCGTTGAGGTGGTAGCCTTCGGCATCGTCTTTGAACAATTCGACCCTGTAGCCCGGATGCAGCCAGCGTTCTTCGCTATCATTTTTATAGAGCAGACGGGGTACATCACCAAAACCGGCTTCATGTGGAACCACCTCCGCCAGCGCCCAGCGCCAGGGCTGCCAGTGGCTCGATGGACCGGTGGTGCGCTCGCGCCGCATGATGACGGCGACTTCAATGGAGGGACGAATGGTGGGCATAAGGTTCAGCAATGTAACGGATTGACAACAGCGCCATGGCGGGCGGGGTTATCCGAATGGGCTAAGCCTTGCTCTTGAGCAAGCCCATCAGGGTTCTGGCGTTGCGTTGCCCCTGGTCCTCGAAGTTGTTATTGAACACCGTCTGCACCGTCCTGACCTTGGTCGCCAGTTGGCGGATGTTGGTGGCCAGCTCCGCCAGCTCATTCTCCGAGTAATCGTAGTTGAACCGGTCCGACGACGCGGTCAGCCCCTTCTGGTTCCAGGTCTCGCTGTTGCGCCCATGCATCCGCACGATGGCAAGGTCCGGGTGCGTCACCTCCCATACCGCTGGCACACTGTTGGCAAAGCCCTGCGGCCCGTCGACCACCACATGAACGACGCCGAGTTCGCGCTCGAACCCCAGCGTCTGCGCCGCATGCTCGTCGTCAAACCAGGTCCGGTTGCGAAACTCCACTGCCACCATCACCGCCACAGTGCTCCCCTGCATCATCTGCACACAGTGCGCCACATGCGCATGGCCGTCGCGGTTGCGCAGCACCCAGGGTGCAAACTGAAAATGCACCGCCCTGAGTTTGCCCGCGAGCTGCAGCGGCGCCAGTGCCCCGAGGAAGCGCCGCCACAACTCCTCCCGGATCTCCGGCGGGACCTCGCGGTAATAAAACACCTTCTTGCTTGCCAGGGCCGGCACCGCCGCCAGCGCGACCTGGATGTCCTTGGGCAGCACGGTCGGTGAGGTCTGGTGTCCGGTGAACAGGCGAAACGCCTTGACGTTGAACACAAAGTCCGCCGGTGTGCGCTCGGCCCAGAGCTGGGCGTTAGTGGCGCTGGGCATGGCGTAGTAGCTGGAATCCACCTCGACCATGGGGAACTGCGTGGCATAGTGGCGCAGCCGCGCCTCGGCACTGGACGCGTCCTTGGGATAAAAGCGTCCGCAGCCAATCAGGCTTTTGTCAGTCCAGGAAGCGGTTCCGACCAGGATGGGCATGGGTTGTTACATCAATCAGGTTGCGGCCAATAGCTGGGTTAATGTACAGTACCAAGTCATCGCCCATTGTTACGCATTTCCTGAATCCCCCGCTCATGAACACCCTTGTTACCCCCTGCCTTGACCCGTTCGAGTCGCTCAACCCCGAGCAACGCCTGGCGGTCGGGCACGGCCTGGGTGAGGACAGCGGCGATACGCGCCCCCTGCTCATCATCGCCGGGGCCGGCTCGGGCAAGACCAACACGCTCGCTTACCGGGTTGCCAACCTCATCCTGCACCAGGCAGACCCGCAGCGCATGCTGCTGCTGACCTTCTCGCGCCGGGCTGCCGTGGAGATGGAGCGGCGTGTCGGCGGTGTGTTGAACCGGGTGCTGGGCCAAAGCAGCACCCGGTCCTTGCCGTCGCTGCCCTGGTCCGGCACCTTTCACAGCATTGGCGCGCGCTTGCTGCGCGACTATGCGGGTCACATTGGTCTGGATGAGTCCTTCACCATCCACGACCGCGGCGACTCCGAAGACCTGCTCGGCCTGGTGCGCCATGACCTGGGTCTGTCCTCGACCCAGAACCGATTTCCGCAAAAGGGCACCTGCCTGTCGATCTACTCACGTGTGGTCAACAGCCAAGAACCGTTCTTGCAGGTGCTGCAACAGACGTTTCCCTGGTGCGCGCAGTGGGAGAGTGAACTCAAGGCACTGTTTGGTGCCTACGTCGAAGCCAAGCAGGAGCAAAACGTGCTCGATTACGACGACCTCTTGCTGTTCTGGTCCGAGATGATGGCCGACCCGGAGCTTGCCGCCGAGGTCGGCGCTCGCTTTGACCATGTGCTGGTCGATGAGTACCAGGACACCAACCGCTTGCAGGCCGCCATCCTGCTGGGGCTCAAACCCAGCGGCCAGGGCGTCACCGTAGTTGGCGACGATGCCCAGAGCATCTACAGCTTTCGCGGCGCCACCGTGCGCAACATCCTGGACTTCCCGCACCAGTTCAGCCAGCCGTCGCGCCTGGTGACGCTGGAGCGCAATTACCGCTCGACCCAGCCCGTGCTGGATGTCTCGAATGCTGTGATTGCGCAGGCGGCCGAGCGCCATGCCAAAAAGCTCTGGACCGACAAGCCAGGCAGTACCCGGGCGCAGCTGGTGATGGTGCCGGACGAGGCCGAACAGGCGCGCTGGGTGGCCAGCCGCATCCTGGAACACCGTGAAGCCGGACTCAGCCTGAAATCGCAGGCGGTGCTGTTTCGCACCTCGTCGCACAGCGCCGCCCTGGAGCTCGAGCTCACACGTCGCCAGATTCCCTTCGTCAAGTTCGGTGGCCTCAAGTTTCTCGAAGCCGCCCATGTGAAGGACATGCTGGCGATATTGCGCTTTGCCCAGAATCCCCGGGGCCGCATGGCCGGGTTCAGGGTCGTGCAGCTCATTGCCGGCATCGGCCCGGCCCATGCCACGCGCCTGCTCGATGCCATGGATGTGGCCGCCGATCCAACTGCCACGCTGGAAGCTTTCCAGGCGCCAGCGGGCGCCGCCACCGAATGGCAGGCGTTCGTGCAGTTGTACCGCGCGCTGCGTCAGCCGCAACAGGCCTGGCCAGCGGACATGGACCTGGCCAAGCGCTGGTATGGACCGCATTTGGACCGGCTCCATGACGACGCAGTGGTGCGGCGTGCTGATGTGGACAACCTGGAGCGCATGGCCTCGGGCTACGCCAGCCGCGAGCGCTTTCTGAGTGAACTGACGCTGGACCCACCGGATGCGACCAGCGACCAGGCTGGCGCGCCGCACCGCGATGAAGACTATGTGATCCTCTCGACCATCCATTCGGCCAAGGGCCAGGAGTGGACCTCGGTGCATGTGCTCAATGTGGTCGACGGCTGCATCCCGTCAGACATGAGTACCGGCTCGGCCGCCGAGATCGAGGAAGAACGCCGCCTGCTCTACGTCGCCATGACCCGCGCCAAAGCGTATTTGCAGCTGCTGGTGCCGCACCGTTTCTATGTGACGCAGCAGTCGGCCATGGGCGACCGCCACCTCTATGCCTCGCGCACACGCTTCATCCCCGACGCACTCGCGGCGCAGTTCGACACCGTGGTCTGGCCAACTGCAACGGGTGACGGCACGTTCTCCCGATCCGCCGGGCCGGCCCGGGTGCAGGTGCGCGACCGTGCGCGCTCGGCTTGGCGGTGACGACGCTGCGCAGCGTCCTTCTGACCGGTCTGTGTGGGCAACAGTAAACAGAAAAAATGAAGGCCCCAATCAAGGGGCCTTCATTTTTATCTGAATGAACCTTATTTCACGGCTGCTTCGCTGCTTGGAGCGACAGGTCTCTTTTGAGTGAACTTGACAGCCGCTTCTGCCAACTTGCGTTTGCGCTCCAAGTTGAGCCTTTCGAGCTCCGCGTGGTTGCTTTTCTTCATGTTGGGGTCTTTACCGAATACGCCTGCCATAGTGATGATTCCTTTGGTTCAGTCTAACCGAAAGCGCGCAGCGAAAGCCGCCACAAACTCATGGCTCAGGCTTTCCACCATGGAGAAACAGTTCCTCATCAACTCTCTTGCCGGCCCGAGCGATTCCTAAGCACTGAACTTGGCGTAATACTGCGCCACAGCCGGGGTCTGGGCAATACGCTGCATATGTGCATTCAGCGCAGGCGCGACCTTTTCCACCAGATCGGCAGGCACATGGTCCAGGCGACCGGAATTGAGAGTGCGTACATCGACAAACACCTTCAGGTCAGCAACAGTGAGACGATTGTCGGCAAAGTATTCACCGCCATGGGCCTGCAACTGGCTTTGCAGCCAGCCAAGGTACACGGGCATGGAGCCATTGACCAGGGCAGCGCGAGCTTCCCTTTGGGCATCGCCCGTCATGCGAAAACTCGGACCCATCTTGACGCTGGCTTCCTCCACCACGTACATCACCTCGTCGCACAAAAGCGCCTGATACGCGTCAAAGGGGTACAAACCCGCCAGCTTGCCCGCGTATCGAAGAATCGAATCGCACTGCGTCACCTGCACACCATCCACCATCAGGGTGGGCACCTGACCAAAAGGCGTGGACTTGCGCACCTCGGCAAATTCAGCAGACGTAAAGCGGTGGTCCTCAAAGGCAACGCCGCCAATATGCAAGGCCAGACGCACGGGCTCAGCGCGGCCGCCGTGAAAATCGAAATACGTGAGTTTGAGTTTGGGCATGGTGCTTACCTGAAGTCATGAGGCAGGCCCGCAAAGGGCGATTTGCGGATTCTAGATGGGTAGGACTGCGGGAGAGAAGGGCTCGCTCAGAGTCTTCAAGACACATTCCAGTCATTCGCCGATTTCCCGCCACGGTCAAGTATGTGCCCACTACCGTCAACCATGGAAAGACAGAGATGCTATGTAGGACTTTGCAACTCGAATCGAGTTGATCTAAAAAAGAGGATTTCAAACTTCACCGCAAGCGGGTCTTGTTCATCCCAGCCATGCAGTCGGCATGGCAACGTCGCCAGCTAGAGCGCCTTCAGCTGATCACGGGTCTTCAACTCAACCTGCTCCTGAGTTTTCAGCTGATCCCTGGTCTTGGTCTGGATCTGATCCTGAGTCTTCAGTTGATCGAGCGTCTGCGTCTGGACCTGTTCCTGCGCCTTCAACTGCTCAAGAGTTTGCGCGTGGATCTGGTCTTGAGCCTGAAGCTGGTCGCGGGCCTGCGTTCTGGTCTGGTCCTGCGCCTTCAGTTGGTCACGTACCTGAGTCTGGAGCTGATCCTGAATTTTCAACTGATCGCGGGTTCGGGTCAGTAACTGCTCCTGGACTTTTTGCTGATCACGGGTTCGCGCCTGGGCCTGCTCCTGGGTCTTCAGTTGAGTGCGCGTACGATTCAGGACTTGATCCTGAACCTTCAACTGGTCACGAATCTGCATTCGAGTCTGCTGCGTGCTTTGGGTCATCGCACCAACACCCGCACCACTACCTGCGCTACCACCTCCTGCACCTCCTACACCTCCTGCGGCACCTGCACCTCCTGCGGCACCGGAAGCTCCTGCACCTCCTGCACCGGCACCTGCGGCGTAAGCCACTCCGCCAAACGCCATGGAAACAGCTGCGACCAATGTCATCAAATTAGTCATTCTTGCCTTCATTTGGAACTCCCTTGTTGAACGTGAAAATAGTGAAACCAACAGGTCGCCTCAGTCTGTGGACCGGCCATCTGCAATGCTTGCCATACTGTGAATCTTGTGTTTGACAGTCTAAATTTTTGGTGGAGCGCGTTGTTGACAAACCGCAAATGCAGAGCGGGACCAGTCGGCGTTTCGGGAAATCGAGCAAAACCTATTTGATCGCGCAGAATATCAAGGGGACGGCCTTTTGTTGGATACCGAGGATCTGTGGAATAACAAGATTCCTATGGCGGTGGCTACCAGTTCACGCCGTATCGACTACCTACTGAAATCCAGGAATCATCAGGAGTGATTTTCATACTTTGACGCCGTCGTCACGGCCGATGATCCGCAGGTCTTTGCAAAGAAACCGACGCCAGACTTGTACAGAGTGGCAACCGGACGGATCGGCGCAAATCCGCTTCGTAGCCTGGCTCCACGGCCACTGCCATTTTGAATGACCTGGATGAGTTTGCGCCTGGCCAGTTGGGTTTGCCGAAAATGGCGCCGAAGCAATCGGATTGACTGACTCCTGTCCCAAAGAGTTGTTTTCCGTTGACGGATAGGTAAACCAACAAAATTTCGCGCTCACCGGCCCGGCACCGGAACTCCGCGAAAAATCAGCGCACTGAATCGCCCACCTTGCGGTTTTGCATCAGCTGGCGGGCGTGATGCACACCGCGCAGTATTTGAATTCGGGAATTTTGCCGAACGGGTCGAGTGCGGCATTGGTCAGCAAATTGGCCGCCGCCTCGCGGTAGGCAAAAGGCATGAACACGGTGCCATCAGGCGTGCCGTCATCGCGGCGCAAACACACCGTCACCGCACCGCGGCGCGAGCGCAAACTGACCATCGCACCAGCCTCCACGCCCAGGCGCTCCAGCTCACGGCCATTGACCGAGGCGGTGGCAACCGGCTCCAGCGCGTCCAGCACCGTTGAGCGCCGCGTCATGCTGCCGGTGTGCCAGTGTTCCAGCTGGCGCCCGGTAATCAGCACCAGCGGGTAGTCCGCATCCGGTTTTTCATCGGCCGGGACCAGCAGGGTCGGCACCAGATGGGCACGGCCATCAGGGGTAGGAAATTGGTCGATGAACACGGTTGGCTGGCCGGGATCGTCGGCGCTCAAACACGGGTAGGTCACACTGCCCTCGCGCTGCAGGCGTTCCCAGGTGATGCCGCCGATGGCCGTGTGCATGGCCTGGCGCATTTCTTCATAAACGGAAGCCACGCCGCTGTGCTCACCGCGGTAGTTCCAGATCAGACCCATGCGCTGTGCCATCTGCTGAATGATCCAGAGATCGGGTTTGGCATTGCCCGGCGGATCGATGGCCTGCCGGCCCAGTTGCACCATGCGGTCGGTGTTGCTGACCGTGCCGGTTTTCTCGGGCCAGGCGGTGGCGGGCAGCACGACATCGGCCAGCCATGCCGTTTCGGTCATGAAGATATCCTGCACCACCAGATGCGTGAGCGACGACAACGCGCGGCGCGCGTGGTTCAGGTCCGGGTCGCTCATGGCCGGGTTCTCGCCCATGATGTACATGCCGCGCACCTTGTGCGGGTCGCTCTCGGGTGCCAGCGCCTTGTGCATGATTTCGACCACGGTGTAGCCGGGCTGATCGTCCAGCGTCGTGCCCCAGAATTTCTCGAACCAGTCATGTGCGGCTTTGTCGGTGACGTGCTGGTAGTTGGGAAACATCATCGGGATCAGACCGGCATCGCTGGCGCCCTGCACATTGTTCTGGCCACGCAGCGGATGCAGGCCGGAGCCCGGCTTGCCAATCTGGCCGGTCACCATGCACAGCGCGATCAGGCTGCGCACGTTGTCGGTGCCATGCACATGCTGGCTGACGCCCATGCCCCAGAAAATCATGGCCGATCTGGCTTTGGCATAGGCCCGCGCCACTTCACGAATGGTGGCCGCAGGTATGCCGCACAGCGGCGCCATGGCCTGCGGGCTGAAGGCGCGTACGCTGTCACGCAGCGCCTCAAAATTGGACACGCGTGCCGCGATAAAAGCGGTGTCGGCCAAGCCTTCTTCAATGATGGTGTGGATCATGGCGTTGATCAGCGCCACGTCGGTGTCGGCCTTGAACTGCAGCTTGCGCCACGCATATTTGTCCAGGTCCGTGCCACGCGGGTCGGCCGTCACAATCTTCAAGCCGCGCTTGGCCGCATTCTTCATCCAGGTCGCGGCCACCGGGTGGTTGCCCGCGGTGTTGGAGCCAATCACCAGAATCAGCTCGGCCTGGTCCACATCATTGACCTGGTTGCTCACGGCACCCGAACCAATGCCTTCGAGCAGCGCCGCCACGCTGGAGGCGTGGCACAGGCGCGTGCAGTGGTCCACATTGTTGGAACCGAAGCCGGTGCGCACCAGTTTCTGGAAAAGGTAGGCCTCTTCGTTGCTGCCCTTGGCCGAGCCAAAGCCGGCCAGTGCTTTCTTACCATAGGTATCGCGCAAACCTTTGAGCGTGGCGCCCGCGAGGTCCAGCGCCTCGTCCCAGCTCGCTTCGCGAAACACGCTGGCCCAGTCCGCCGGGTCGCGCGACACGGTCATGTCTTTGGGCACGTCAGCACGCCGGATCAGCGGCTTCGTGAGCCGGTGCGGGTGATGCGCATAGTCAAAACCAAAGCGGCCTTTGACGCACAGGCGGCTGTGGTTGGCCGGCCCGTCGCGGCCGTCGACGCTGATGATTTTGTTGTTCTTGACTTTGTAAGTCAGCAGGCAACCGACGCCGCAGAAGGGGCAGACCGAGTCCACGGTCTTGTCCACCGCCTGCGATCCCATCTGCGTCTTGGGCATCAGCGCGCCCGTGGGACAGGCCTGCACGCATTCGCCGCAGGCCACGCAGCTGCTGTCACCCATGGCGTCGTTGAGGTCAAACACAATTTGGCTCTGCGCGCCACGATGGGCATAACCGATGACGTCGTTCACCTGCACCTCGCGGCAGGCGCGCACGCAGCGGGTGCATTGAATGCAGGCATCGAGGTTGACCGCCATCGCCGGATGCGACAGGTCCGTTGCCGGTTGCGCGCGGCGCAAGGCCTGGAGTTCGGGACGCACCGTGACACCCAGACGTGACGCCCAGTCGCTGAGTTCACCGTGCCGTCCGACCGGGGCGTCGACAGGCTCTGCCCGAACGGGATTCCGATCATCCTGAGCTTGGCGAAGGGTCCACTTGTGCCCCACATCAGGCATGTCCGACAGCAGCAGCTCCAGCACCATCTTCTGGCCCTTCACCGCGCGTTCGCTGTTGGCCTGCACCTCCATGCCCGCCGTCACACTTCGGCAGCAACTCGGCGCCAGGGTGCGCTCACCCTTGATCTCCACGACACAGGCGCGGCAGTTGCCGTCGCCGCGCAGGCCGTCCTTGTAACAAAGATGGGGAATGTCGACGCCGTGACGCTGGGCCGCCTTGAGGATGGTTTCCCCCTCAAAAGCCTGCAGGGTCTGCTGGTCGAGCTTGAACGCAAGGGTTGGCAGCTGGACTTCAGCCCGTTTGGCAGATGCCTTCATTCAAACGATCTCCTGGGGAAAGTATTTCTGCACACAACGCACCGGATTGGGCGCTGCCTGGCCCAGACCGCAAATGGACGCCTCTGCCATCACCGCGTTCAAGTCCTCCAGCGTGGCGTTGTCCCACACCGGCGCTTCCATCAGACGCGCGGCCTTGGCGGTGCCGACCCGGCACGGGGTGCACTGGCCACAACTCTCTGCGGCAAAAAAACGCATGGCGTTGAGCGCCGCATCACGCGCCCGGTCGAATTGGCTGAGCACAATCACCGCGGCTGAACCAATAAAGCAGCCGTAGGGCTGAAGGGTGTCGAAGTCGAGCGCAATATGGTTCAGGCTGGCCGGCAGAATGCCACCCGAGGCACCACCGGGCAGGTAGGCGTAAAGCGTGTGCCCATCCAGCATGCCGCCGCAGTATTCGTCAATCATCTCCTGCACCGTGATGCCGGCCGGCGCCAGCTTGACACCGGGCAGCCGGACGCGCCCGCTGACGCTGAAGGAGCGCAAGCCGTGACGCCCGTGGCGGCCAAAACTGTTGAACCACTGCGGGCCTTTTTCAACGATGTCACGCACCCAATAGAGCGTCTCAAAGTTGTGGACCAGCGTCGGTTTGCCAAACAAACCCAGTTGCGCAACATAGGGCGGGCGCAGGCGCGGCTGGCCGCGTTTGCCTTCGATGCTCTCGATCATGGCAGACTCTTCACCACAGATGTAGGCACCCGCGCCACGGCGCAGTTCGATGTAGGGCAGCGGACAAGGCGGATCGGCCTGCAGGGCCTCGATCTCTTGCGTCAACATCTTGCGCGCGTCGTGGTATTCGTCGCGCAGGTAGATGTAGCAGGCCTCGGTGCCCGCCACCTGGGCGGCGATCAGCATGCCCTCCAGAAAGCGATGCGGGTCGCGCTCCAGGTAGCTGCGGTCTTTGAAGGTGCCGGGTTCACCTTCGTCGATGTTGACGGCCATGACACGCGGTGCGCTTTGCTCGCGCACGATGCGCCATTTGCGTCCGGCCGGAAAACCGGCACCGCCCAGGCCACGCAGGCCAGCGTCTTCCAGGGCCGCAATCACGCCCTCCGCCGGCTCTTCACCATTCACCACGGCGGCCGCCAGCGCGTAACCGGCGTGTTGCCGGTAGGTTTCGAATGCTATTAACTCACTAGCATAGTGTCCAGGAAATACGGGGGCTAGAGCCCTATTTTGTATATATTCCGGTTTGTCAGGCAAGGCCTCCTGGGCCGCTTCAAGCACCGAAGCCGTCGTTGCATTCGGAACCGCCCGTTGCCCCACCAGCACGGCCGGTGCCTGCTCACAACGCCCCAGGCACGGCGCGGCCATCACACGCACCGACGCCCCCAGCAACCCCGGCAGCCGCGCCAGCAAATCATCGGACCGCGCCATCGCGCAGCTCAGGCTGTCGCAGACCCGCACGGTCAGCGCCGCAGGGCTCTGGCCGTCGCGCATCACCTCGAAGTGGTGGTAGAAGGTGGCCACCTCAAACACCTCTGCCATGGGCAGTTTCATGTCGCTGGCCAGCGCCACCAGATGGCGCTCGAACAGACCACGGTAGCGATCATTGAGCAGGTGCAGATGCTCGATCAACAGGTCACGGCGATGGCCGCCAGGTGGCGGCACGCCAATCAGTGCGCGCACTTCCTGCAGCGAGACGTCGTCGGGCTGGCGGCCTTTGAGCTTTGACAGCCGTTGTGCCGTCCGGCGCAATTGATCCGGCGTCGCCAGGACCCTCGGCGAAGCGGGTGCAGTAATGGGTAAAGTGGGCATGGCCGACAAGCTAACCGACTTGGCAACGAATGGCAAGCCCGGTTTGCAACCGTTGACGCCAAGCTGCCGGTGAGGGTGACCGGACCTTCGTGAGCAGGCCCTGACTACCCTTTTGGCCCGCGCTTATCTTCCTCACGTTTGAGCCCATCGCGACCCTGTCCCTTGTCATTGGGCCTGCTGGCGGCAGGTGTTGGTTTTTGGCTACGCGGCTCCGCCTTGGGTGCCGGTTGGCTTTGTGGTGGCGGTGGTTTCGGCGCAGCCACCGGCGGACGAGGCTCAAGCTGCCTGGCGACAGGAGCGGGGGCGGCTTTGGCCGGTTGCTGGATGGCCGGTGCCGGTGGAACAATTTGCGCAGGTGGGGCCAGCTTGGGCGGCACGGGCCGTTGCGGCGGTGCCTGTGTCACCGGTACGGCTGGAGCGACCGGCAGCGGGACCGGCTTTGACTCGGGCGCGCGCTGCACTGGTGCAGGCGACGCAGGCACGATGGGTTGTGCGCGCTGCTGGTCGTTTTCACGCTGTTGCGGCCGGCCACGCGGCCCGGTCTTGGGTTCGGCCTGGATTTGCGGAGCTGGGGCCAGCTTGGGCGGCACGGACCGTTGCGGCTGTGCCTGCGGCGCCGGAGCCGATGGAGCAAGCTGCGGCTGGACGGGCTTTGGCTCAACCGCACGTTGCAGTGGCGGGGGCGGCGGCGGTGCGATGGCTTGTGCGCGTTGCTGGTCGTTTTCACGCTGTTGCGCCCGGCCACGCGGCCCGTTCTTGGGTTCGGCCTGGATTTGCGGAGTTGGGGCCAGCTTGGGCGGCACGGGCCGTTGCGGCTGTGCTTGCGTCGCCGGACCCGACGGAACAACCTGCGGCTCGACTGGCTTTGGCTCAACCGCACGTTGCAGTGGCGGGGGCGGCGCCTTCGGTGGCGTCACCTGCGCAGGGGCAAGCACTTTGACAACGGACCTGGGCGCATCCGCGGCCGGTTTCAGGGTCTTGCGCGCAGCGTCATCAAGTGGCTTGCCGGGCTTCAAAGTCAGTTGCTGCTGTTGCGCCGCGAATCCGACGTGTGCCGCCGGTGGCGCGCTGCGGGCGACGACGGGGCGCTCGAACACGCGGGCTGGCGGCTTGTCGGCGGGCACCGCGGCACCATGCACGCTGCGCTCGGTCGGTGCCACGCGCGGGCTGACTGCCACCGCTGCGCGGGCAACCGTTTCCCGGTTGACGCGGACCGCCGCCCGGGACACCGGCTGCGACTGCACAAACGTGGTTGTCGGCACGGCGACCACGGCGCCCGGCACCTGCCGGTTCACGTAGACGACTTTGGTCACGTTCGTTATGTTGTAGGTGTTGTTGATCACCGTGTTGTTGATCACCGTGTTGCTGCGGTTGACGTTCTCGAAATAGCCGCGACTGACCGGATAGGACGGACGAAAGACCTCGCGCGGCGCCAGCGGGAACCACGCCACACCACCGACGTTGCCGCTGGATATTGACAAGCGGAAGTTGTCGCCACCCACGAACACCACCAGTGCCGGGGCGTAGTAGGCGGTGCTGCGCACGGGACCCGGTACCCAGCCCCATGTGCCACGCAGATTCGCCCAACGGCCGTAATGGGACACTGCAAAGCCCCAGGGCGCGTCGTCGACCCAGGTCCAGCCCCAAGGGTCGATCCAGGTCCAATGCCCGTCGCGGTAAGGCGCCCAGTCAGCGGCTACGCGATTCGGAATCCAGACGTTGCCGTAGGTCGCATCAACACGCCAGCTGCCGTTCGCGTCGAGATCCTGGTAGCCGACCACGTCGCGCGACACATAGCGCGCGGAAACCGAGTTGTCGAAAGCGCGATCACGATCAGCGGCCCAGCGATCGAATTCGTCCAGGCGCGGCTCGTCCAGATACTCGTACTCGCCCAAATCGGTTCCCCGGAAGCGATAGGCTTGCCGTGAATCAACCAGATAGGCGGCGCCTTCTCCAAGCGCCTCGCCCTGGCCTTGGCGCACGATGATGTCGGTCGCATTGCCGTCCGGGTCCACCGCAATGCGGTAGCTGCCGGGCTGGCGCAGCGTAAAGGCGAGATTGGGCGTGTCGACTTCAAACACCTGGTTGGGCGCCAGGCGGCGTACCCGGACGTTCAGCGTCCCCTGCGTCAATTGCAGTTGGGTGATTTGGTCGTCCAGATTGAGCACGGAAACGCTGGTGTTGGCGTTCATGCGAATCGCAGCGCCGCCGGCTTGGACTTCGGCCCGCGCGTTTGCATCAGTCCAAAGCCGGTCGCCGCTGGTCAGCGGCCGATTGACCGTGGCCTGGACCCAATCGTTTTCGCCCGCGGGTGAGAAACTGACCGGGCCTGCGGTGTAACCCAGACGTGCCACGCGCGAGGGCGGGTCAGCGCTGGCAGCACCACTGAAGACGAAAAACGCGACACCGGCAACGAAGCCGAGCACCCGAACACCCAGAGACTGCTTTTGCATGGCTTTTCCTTCCAGGAACTAGCTGTCTGAATCGACAGCTACACCGCTATAACGCGGCGCACGCCCGATTCGACACCGTCCATTACGTCTTGTTGCAATAACGATGAACAGCATGCAGTGCGCATCGCTGTGCGTCTGTTCGGTAACGCACATGCCGGCAACACGCCGGGCGGCACCGGCGTATGACCCATCCTGTTGAACTCTACTCAGGTATTTTTCGAAATCTTGATGGACGGGAACTTGGAAGAAAAGTCCTTGTTCTTGGCCGCAATCGACACCGCCACCTTGCGCGCCACCGCCTTGTAAATGCCGGCGACCTCGCCTTCGGGGTCGGACACCACGGTTGGCTTGCCACTGTCGGCCTGCACACGAATCTGCATGGTGAGCGGCAAGGCACCCAGGTAATCCATGCCGTACTCGGCCGCCATTTTTTTACCGCCATCGGCGCCAAAAATATGCTCCACGTGGCCGCAATTGCTGCACACATGCACGGCCATGTTTTCCACAATGCCCAAAATCGGCACGCCGACTTTCTCGAACATCTTGATGCCTTTTTTGGCGTCCATGAGCGCAATGTCCTGCGGCGTGGTGACGATCACCGCGCCGGTCATGGGCACACGCTGGCTGAGGGTCAATTGAATGTCGCCGGTGCCGGGGGGCATGTCGACTATCAAATAATCCAGATCGCGCCAGTTGGTTTGCCGCAGCAACTGCTCCAGCGCTTGCGTGGCCATCGGGCCGCGCCAGATCATGGCCTCGTCTTGTGCCACCAGAAAACCGATCGACATGACCTGCACACCATAGTTTTCCAGCGGCTCCATGGTTTGCCCGTCTTCACTCTCGGGGCGGCCTTCAATGCCCATCATCATGGGAATGCTGGGGCCGTAAATGTCAGCATCGAGCAGGCCCACGCTGGCGCCCTCGGCGGCCAGGGCCAGGGCCAGATTGACCGCCGTCGTGCTCTTGCCGACGCCACCCTTGCCGGAGGCCACCGCCACGATGTTTTTGACTTTTGGCAACAGCTGCACGCCGCGCTGCACCGCATGCGCCGCAATTTTCATGGTCACGTTGACCGAAACGTTGTTGACACCGGCTACCCCTTTGGCCGCCGCGATCAGCGCCTTGCGAATACCAGGAATCTGGCTTTTGGCCGGGTAGCCCAGCTCCACGTCAAACGCCACATCACCGTCGGTGAGGGTCAAATTCTTGATGCACTTGGAGGCGACAAAATCGGCTCCGGTATTGGGATCGAGCACGCTCTTGAGCGCATCCATCAGCGTTTGTTCTGTCAAATTCATTAAT
>Ga0209343_10005631_pt1 | contig 15094 bp, 10 predicted proteins | sample RifCSPlowO2_02_FD_184026 | JGI IMG/M metagenome (GOLD analysis project Ga0209343, IMG submission 184026) | Groundwater microbial communities from Rifle, Colorado - Rifle CSP2_plank lowO2_0.2 (SPAdes) (version 2) | ecosystem: Environmental > Aquatic > Deep subsurface > Groundwater | place... | reverse complement strand
TGGTCGGAGTTGAGATCAGAATAGCAGAAAAAAAATAGCCTGTCAAGGGGTTATTTATTGTATTTTATTATTTCATCTCGTAAATTTTTCCACTCCCTGTTTTTGAAACAAATACCTCATTTCCAATTAATTTGAATTTATCTTCATAGAGATTTGGATATTTAATTCTTTCATTTGTTCCGATAATTACATATTTGATATTAAAACGTTTGATTAACTCAGAGACCTCATCTACATCTTTACTTTCGTAAATTGTCTGAATTCTGGGTGCTAATACCGAGACAACGTCGGCTGAACCACGCCACAACCATTGATGGACTAACCATCCGGCGACAGTTGGTAAGCCTGTATAACTTGAGACCACGTTGTAATCAGTATAGGAGTCACCTTGAGCTTCTAAAATTGTCGGTTGTCCGAAATCTCTATTGTTTAAATAAGTAATGATATCTTTATATTCAGGATACTGAATTTCGATCCAAGTTGAACCATCAAGATGGGGAATTTTTTTTAGGTTTCCATAAAAAGAACTAATAGCAAAAAATGGATAAATTGCTACAAATATAAATAGAACTGTAAAAAAAAGTAGATATAGTTTGCTAATGATTTTCTTAAACCCATCGTTTTTAAAAGTCATTAATGTATAAGCTGAACCCAAAGACATCATGATAAAAGCCTGATAACCAAGTTTAAACATAGTATTTGCACGAAAATGAGCGGGATAAATGTCTTTGATATAGAAGAATTCCGGTATAAGAATAAGCATAGTACCAAAACTAAATAATATTAAGAAAAAACCACTTGTAATTTTTAAAATTCCAGATTGATCAGTAGATTTACGACGATAAACTTGTAAGAAGAGAAAAATGAAATTAAAAAGAAAAAATCCCCATAATATTAATAACATCCACCAACTACTGATTTGGCAATTACCTTTTTCAAAAATAAACGGACCTATTTTTTTTAGTGCAGTGAGGCGATCAAGCGAACAATTAACGCCTATTCCTGAGACGAAGGGGGCAAAATTCAATGAGAATGGTAGAGAAAAAAAGATAAAAGATAATACCAAACTGAAAAAATAGGCAGCAAATTTTACACTGACTTTATATATGTAAAAAAGAATAAATGTGCTAAGTAGTAGATATATAGGTCCATCAAAAGCATTTGTCATATAATTTACCGCAGCTAAAAAACCGAATAAGATCACAGGTCCCAGATTAGATAGATTAAACTTATTTTTTGTCTTTTCATTTTGATTGGTAAAAAAAAGATAAAGCAGAATTAGCGTAAGTAAGACTATCGGAATATCAAAGACATGTCCATGTAAATCAGCAACAACATAAGAATAAATTGGAAATTCATGAATGGTGAATGGAATAAATCTTGTAGCGTTTGGATACCAATAGTTTCCGGGGCAAAAGAGCGTCCAGCTTTGTTTGCCAGTTTCATCAAATTTATTACAGCCTATCTTCGGATCGGTAATTTCCCACGGGGCAATGGGTTTTTCATTTGGGTATCCTTTAGTTACTGTATATACAGTATGGATATTGCCACCAAAATTAACTAAAAATACTGCTAGTATTGCTCCTGTTATTGCTAATTTCATTTTCTTGAAAGTAGTAAAGAAAATATTGTAAGCTAATGAAAACGTTTGACTGACGGCTAATGCGAAAATTGTTGCGAGAATTAGATTGTAACTGATCTGGGGAATAATATCAGTCAATTTGGTAATAGTGGCACCAATTAAATGGCCAAAATAATAGTAATTGATTGATTTTCCGGCTAACCACATGTCTTGAGGGGGGAAAAATTTAGCTCGCAGGATTGAGTTCATAAAACCGTAATCCATGAATTTTTCTAGACCTCTTATTGATGGTTCTTGAGATCTGACATATGCCCAGAATATTAACCCGACAAAAAAAAGAATCTCTTCAAAAATTAGAATTTTAACGTTTATTTCCTTAATTCTGTGACTATTTTTCTTGAAGATGAAAAAGTTCAAAACAAAAAAAACTACCAAAATTGCAAATAAACTCCATCTATCATAAGGAACAAGCTTAAAAAGGCCAAGTACGAAGGCAGTATAACTTAAAGTGAGAATGCCGATAATTTTTGCAAAAGGATAACCCAAATCAGGCAATTTTTTAAAAATAAGCGAAGTTAACGGTACAAAGATAATCCCTAGGACAAATAGGTATACATACCAATGTAATACTACGGTAAAAAAATCCGTCATATTAGAGAAAAGATACTATTTAGAAATTGAATTTACAAGGCCATTTTGATATAGTTGGCTAGTATGGATCCACGATTTGAAGCGTCAAAATACGAAAATACAATCTATAACTTTTGGGAGCAGAATGGATATTTACAATCGAAAAAAGGGAAACCGTATACAATTCTAATGCCTCCTCCAAACGCTAACGCATCACTTCATGCTGGTCATGGTATGTATACGATAGACGATATCGTCATTCGCTGGAAAAGACTTACCGGTTATGCTAGTTTGTGGATTCCTGGCACAGATCACGCTGGATTTGAGACCCAGTATGTCTTTGAAAAAGAATTGGCTAAAAAAGAACAATCAAGATTGAATTTTGATAGAGAAACGCTCTACAAAATGATTTTTGAATTTGTTAAAGACAATTCTGGTCTTATTTATACCCAGTTTAAGAAACTTGGATTTTTAGCTGACTGGAAAAGAAGCGTTTTTACACTGGATAAACAAGTTATAGCATATGTGAGTGACACTTTTAAACAAATGGTGACGGAAGGCTTAGTCTATCGTGATAACTACATCGTTAATTATTGTACGTATTGTGGGACATCATTGGCAGAGTTGGAAGTTAAGCATATCGAACGGAAAGACCCGCTTTATTATTTGAAATATGGACCGTTTGTATTAGCGACCGTACGGCCTGAGACTAAATTTGGTGATACTGCGGTTGCTGTACATCCTAAAGATAAGCGTTACAGACAATGGATAAATAAAGATATCGAAGTTGAAGGATTGTTGGGTAAATTCAAAGTCAAAGTCATCGCTGATTCAGTCGTCGATCCTACGTTTGGTACTGGAGTTGTCAAAATTACTCCAGCCCACGATCCAAATGATTTTGAAACAGGAAAAAGACACGATCTTGAAATAAAAAAAGTAATTAATATTGACGGCAGGCTCAATGAACTTGCAGGGCCTTATGCTGGACTTAAAGTAAAGGTTGCTCGTCAGAAAATCATAGAAGATTTGCAAAAAAAAGGTCTGATTGAAAAAATTGATGAGAATTATGAACATTCAGTCACGGTTTGTTATAAATGCGGGAGAGATCTTGAACCGACGATTATTCCTAATTGGTTTATAAAAGTAGATCTACTAAAAAAACCGGTCATTGATGCGATATTGGAGGGCAAAGTTCGATTTATCCCAAAAAAGTATAAAAAACAAATGCTCAGTTGGTTGGAAGTAATGCATGATTGGCCTATCAGCAGACAGATAGTCTGGGGAATACGAATCCCGGTTTGGTATAAAGTTGACAAAAATGCAAAAAATATTAATGTTTGGTGGTTGGATAAAAACAAAAAATTGAATTATGGTGATATTAGTAAATTCTTGAAAAACGGCATTACTCTTAAAGAGATAACTTCTGGTCTTCAACAAGTTTCAGCAGAAACAGGATCAAAACAGCCTTCATTTGTAATATCAAACGAATGTCCGGGTGATGATTATTTGCCGGAAACAAACACTTTTGATACTTGGTTTTCTTCCGGTCAGTGGCCACTGGTAACCCTGAAAAAAGAGGAATATAAAGACAGATTTCCTACTGATTTTATGGGAACGTTGTCTGACATTCTTAAATTCTGGATATCTCGCATGATTATGTTTTCTTTGTATTTAAAAAAGACGGTACCATTTAAAGACGTTTATTTATGGTCGATGGTTGCAGATAGCAAAGGTGTAAAAATGAGTAAGAGCAAAGGAAACGTCGTCAATCCGATTGATATGGTTAATAAATACGGTGCTGATGCGTTTCGAGCGTCACTTTTATTTGGAATTGGTGAAGGAGGCACGGTAAATTTGAGCGAAGATAAAGTCAGGGCGATGAGAAATTTTACCAATAAGATATGGAATATAGGGCGATTCATCTATATGAATCGAAGTCAAAGTTCAAAAGTCATAAGTCAAAATTTGGACCTTAAAACTAAGAAAACTACTGATGAAATGGAAACAGAATTTGGCATTTTAAGAAAAAAAATAATTAAATATATGAACTCGTATAAATTTTCCGCTGCGTTTGGCGATCTTTATGAATTCATATGGCATCGGTTTGCTGATTTTTATATCGAGCAATTGAAGGAAGCAGTAACAACGGGCGATAATCAAACACTCGAGACATTAGAAAAAGTATATTTGAATATGTTAATTATGATTCATCCGTTTATGCCATATGTCACCGAATCGATATGGCAAATCTTTAATGGAAGCAGTAGTTCAATATTGGAGTCGAAAATCAATGTTTCTTAATATATAATACATTCATTATGCCAAAGCGAACATATCAACCAAAAAAGTTAAAGCGTCTACGTAAGCACGGTTTTCTCAAACGTAATCGAAGTAAGTCGGGAAGACAGGTCTTAAAAAGACGGCGATTAAAGGGAAGAAAGAGGTTGACAGTCTAAACTTATGGGAGAATTATTTACCCTCATTTTTAAAAATCCAACAATAAATTTGTTGGTATTCTTTTACCAATTTTTGAACACTCTTCATATTCCTGGCGCATTTGGGTTCTCAATTATTTTATTAACTGTCAGTATTAGGGTAATCTTACATCCTTTTTTTAAGCAACAAATCGATCTCTCTTACAAAATGAATAAAGCAAAACCCCATCTGGATGAAATTCAAAAAAAACATAAGGATGATAAGAAAAAACTTCAGGAAGAACAGATGAAGCTTTATAAAGAAATGGGAATTAATCCGGCCTCAGGGTGCTTGTTTGCGATTGTTCAAATACCGGTTTTTATCGCACTTTATCAGGTTCTTTATTCATTTTTCGAAAAGGGAAAAATGTCCGAGACAATATTACAAATAAATAAAGCGTTATATTTTCCGGCGATGAAGATCCATAGTATTGATACAGGTTTTTTTGGACTAAATTTAGCGGCAACACCGGCAATGTTTTCTAAATATGGCTATTATTATTTGTTAATTCCGGTAATAACCGCGATATTACAATACTATCAAATCGCTCTATCTACACCACAGCAAAAGCCTGCTGCCAATAAAGAAAAAAAAGGCGGAGAAGATATGCAGCAAGTCATGTCATCACAAATGAAATTAATATTTCCTGTAATGATCGGATATTTTTCATATACATTACCAGTTGGTTTGTCCGTATATTGGAATATATTTTCAATTTTTAGCATTTGGCAGTATAAAAATAAAAAATCATAGTTTTACAGGTAGCTAGCTACTGGTGGTCAATCCCGGGATTTGACACCATTGATTAAAGATAAAATCCCGGGATTGATATACATGGATAAAAAGAAGATAATAAAAGAGAAAGTTACAGACATTTTAAATTGTTTAAGTTTTAACCCGGATATTTCTGTTGAAGAGGTAGATAATGTATATCAAGTGACATTAAAGACTGAAAGTGAAGCATCGTTACTTATCGGTCGATATGGTGAAACTTTGAGCTCGTTGCAGCGCGTCATGGAGGCAATTTTATATAAAAGTTTTGGTGAACTTGTGCCAATATTAGTCAATGTTAATGACTATCGTGAAAAACAAAAAGAACGTATTGAAAATATTGCCAAAAATATTGCAGATAGAACTATTGCCCAGAAAAAAATATCATCTTTGTCATCATTTTCTTCATTTGAGCGCAAACTGATTCATGAATATGTCTCCAAAAACTTTCCGGAGTTAGAAAGTTTTTCAGAAGGGGTAGGAAGAGATAGAAAAATTTTCATTAAACTAAAGGGTGAGGAAGAAATACACGAGTGACTAAATAGAGAATAGATCTTACTACGCTGCTTTTTCAATTACTTTGATGATTATAATCACTTGACATAAAAAATATCATTTGTGTATTGTTTAGATATGCGCCAGAATTTTTCTGGCAAAAATGTGAGAGGTAACTTTATATATAAAAGATTAGGACAACAACTTTTATCCAACCGTAAAAAACGGGGTTTATCTCAGGAAGAACTATCTACACTATCTCACGTTGACCGGACCTTTATTGGTCGAATTGAACAAGGAAGAGCTAATCCATCATTTAAGACAGTCTGCAAGATCTCCAGAGTATTGAAAGTACGGATGGTAGAGCTACTTAAGGGATTTTAATATGGACGTGGGAAGTGTGATGTAGGATGTTTGATAATGAAGTAGGATGTGAGAATTATATCTCACTTCAATATATCAATAAACCAATATTTTATCTTCCAGCTTCATACCTCTCATATCACACCTCAAAAATGAATAAATCAAGGGGGGGTTAATTTTGTATAATGATTTTAACCATGAGTTTGAAGAAGGTATTGTTAACTGTTTTAATGATGTCAATTATTCCTTTTATTATTATTTATGATTCATTATTTTATCTTATGACTCGACCGTCTTGTTTAAATTGTGGTAATCTCATTGAATTTTTGCGTAATTCTTCATTGACTGTACTTATGATAAGTAGCGTTGGTTATAAATTAAGTGGAAAAAAGCAATGAGTGAACCAGAACTCCCGCCAAGAAAATTTGATATCTCCCCGGAGGTATTTAAAGGTCAGACCGTACAAGCTTTCGAAACTGCAAAGGCTGGCGGTTTAGAGGCACTGAAAATAAAATTTATGGAAATCTGGGGACAGGCCCAAATTGCTTTGAGGAAAATTAAAGATAGGATAACCAGAAAGAAATCAGGTCAAGATAAAGATGCATTGATCAAACCGCTAGAAGGAAGATTAGACGAAACCGATAGTGAAAAGCATAACGTTTTATTAACCAAAATTCACGTTGCCGAAGCATTAAAAGCCTATAAGCAAAATCCGGCTCTTATACCGGTGGATGAGTCGGAGACAGGAGGTTTAATCTTAAGAAAATTAACATCAGCAATTGATAATCCTGACACTTTAAGTGATTCGGTCACCCCGTATTTATATAAATTAATGTATAGGTCGATAAATGAATCAATAAGTAATCCATTGACAATTCTTGATGAGGAAGAGTTTAAACACTTAAGAGAATTAAATACTGATATTTCCCAAAAAATAATTGGAGTTGTAGCATCATCTGCTCAGGAGAAGGGTATTGCTCAATCCGAGATAGTTGCATGGCTTTCAAGATTGGTTGATACACCGGCCGCCGTTGCCCAACCAGAACAATTGCAGCAAGCAAATCCACAAGAATTAAGCGCTAGAGCGGTAAGTGAAAAAGATATTGATCCACGAATGGGAGTTTTGGACGATGAAACAAGATCAGGTCTTACATATGATTGGCGAAGAATATGGACACGCTTTCCGGAAAAAAGCGATACAGAGTTACTTATGGGATTAAGTACCCCGGAGAAGCTTAACAAATATTTAGGAATGATGCTCGACGACGAAATGAAAAAAAGGGGTTTAAACACAACGGATTATGATGCACTGCCCGATCCTATGAAGGATAAATTAGGAGCAGAAATAAGTGAAGAATTTTCTAAAAGAGTCAAAATTATAATGGGTAAGTTGTTCCGAAAAGTTGATGAATCTTCTCCAGATGAGTTTTGGGAAGAAGTATCGCGTCAAGGTTCAATATGGGAAAATGTTGATTCACTCTCGCAAGCAATTCTTACGCAGATTGAAAATTTGAGATTTGTGAAATACAGCCAGGATAGTTATATTAATAAAATTAATTTTTTTATTCCATCACCCCTGGAGGAAGATGTTCTGACACCGGCTAAAACAAAGTGGGAGCATAAAGATGGCAAAAAAGGAGAATCAGAAATCGTCAGGCGATTTCGAACTCCATTTTATAATAATCACAGAACTGAAGATTTTAGTAAGTTTTTCTATGCTGTCGGCAATAGTACTAAGGATGAAATTGGCGTCAGAAAATTTCTTCACAATGCCACTGCGCTTTTTTATCAACCGGAGCCGGAAAAAGGTGGATATTACCGGCAACTGGAGATGTATGCAGAACATTTCATGCCCGGCTCATCAGTAGATATGATTGCACAACTACCAGATGCGGACGTTGTCTATTCAGCCAGTCAGCTAGAAGATAAACTTCTTGAAGCGGATTTTGCCAAATTTAATTGGGTTCATCAACCGACGTTATCGACGCTTGATCCGGAGCTTAAAATGACCGAGAGAAACCAAGCAACTCTTGATTATTTAAAAAGAATTTATCCGGATTTAGATCCGGAATCAGATTGGAGACAGAGACGGGCATTGATTATGGGAGTAGGTGATAATCATAGTATTGGACTTAAAGCCATAGAGCATGGCGCTCGAGCTGATCCAACCATGATGTCAGAATTTGGCACAGGCAGAGATGTGGTTTCATATGATAAGAAAGATCATAAGCCTTTCATGGCTCTAAATCCATTTAGTCATTATGGTATTAGATACTCGACCGATAGATCAACCTTTGGCAATCTGCTTTTTTTACCAGTAAAAGGAAAAATTGTTGAGTCGAGCTATGGCATTTGGGATCATAATCAAGCAATGAAAGAGATGAAAAAAAATATGAACTCATTTATCACCGGTCGAGACATCGAGTTGGAGGAATCGAAATGTTTAGTCGATTTTACTAATATAGGTAAAACCGGAAGCGTCTTTACTCGTGGAGGTTGGAGGAAATATCATGCCTACGAAGCCTATATGGACGGGAAAGGCGATCGACACAATATCGTCAATTCATGGAAGAATTTGGAGAATATCGGCGTTGAAGTCCTAGATGACTTTGTTAATAGAATAGGTACTTACAATTCTGAGTTTTATAAATCGGAAGGAAAGGATCAGCGTCGACAACTAGTCGACCATGTTTTTACAAAATATTTTAAAGATTCGGATAAATCAGTCGATGATATATTTAATCAACTTGAGAAAAGTGAAGATCTGGAAAAAACTTATAGAACGTTTCTTTTTCAAGGTATGACTAGGGCGATAAAACAGCGTATCCCGACTAAATTCATTCGTTATGAGAAAAATAGAGAAGTAAAAGGAAGGCAAAGGGGATATGAATTGGTTAGAAAAGAATCAGGGCTTGAACTCGAACCATATCATCAAGCAGTCCGCGATTTAGTGGCTGCAGAGGTGTATGAAAGACAAGCTGCGACAAAACAAATAAATAAAGCAATTAAGAATAAACGGGATCAAAACGGTCAATTAAGTTTAGCTGCGGCAAGGAGACTTCATGAAGATGTAATAGAATACGAGCTGACTCCAAAGAAAATACAAGAACATTTGAGCAAAATGAAAGTCGATCAAACAAGAATAAATAATGCCCTAAATGTTTATAAAGGAATCGATACATGGGCAGATAGTAAATATCTTGATAAATTTGCTAATACGTATGAAAATCGTGATTTTCCGTATGCAATCGCTGTTGAGGAGCTGGAGCGGACATTGATTTCACATTCTGCCGCAGGCGAGAGAGCTCCGGCGAGAGCATTCATGGATATAGCCAATATTCAAGAAAAGGTAACCGATGTCTTCGCCGACTATTGGGAGAAATTAAATGAAATAGCTGCAAATGGGAAACAAGATTTCACGCCTTTAGTTCACGATTTGCACGTCGCTAAATCTCAACTGGAGATTGATATAGATCCTCATTATGCGGAGGAATTTGTTCATCATATGGCTGCGGTAACAATGTCATATTTTAAAAAAGACACGGTTGCTAGGAATTGGTTAACCAAACCATTTACTTATAACAGGAAAAATTCTTTGGCAGCTGAATTTGCCGGAACCGGTCGCGGAGTCTGGGAATGGGGGGTAAAAGATTGTGATCAATTTATTTATACCTTAGAATCGTTAAATATTTTACCCAAAGATCCATTTGAAGCCGGAGTCCCACCAAAATATAAAATGGAGCAGATAAAAGTACCTATACCTCTTACAAAAAAACAAATTCCAACACCGTTTAAGCATAATGTTCGACAGCCTGATCGTGAATGGACCGGTAAAAAACTTAGAAATGAATTTGGAGCAAGTCAGAAACATATAATCATTGAGACGTTGCAATATTATGTACCGATTGCACTTGTTTACATAATGTGGCAATATTCGTTAAAGGCTATGGAAGATGCCTCTGGTGATGAGGATTAAAAATATATAATAATATTATGGTAAAGAAATTATTATTTGTAATAATCTTTATATTTTTTTACCATCAATTTTCTGAGCAAAGCTTTGCATCAAGTAAAGCATACCAATGTTTACAAAAAAATGAAAGATGTGACAATTCAATTCGGGGAGCAATTTTACATTGTTGTTCTGGTCCAGATGGATGTATTAAAGATCCATATTCTCCATATAGCTACTGTGATTTGGAGATTAAAAAACTTAAGAGTGGAGATATGTGTCAATCTTCCAGGATACCAGCTTCTTTCCCTCCATGTGAAAGTGGAAATTGTGTTAAGGATAACTGGTCCGGAGATAGCTTCTGTGATACTGTACCAAAATGTCTATCAGATGGTATGAGATGTGGTGTCTCGATACCTAGCGATTTCAGGAGGTGGCCTCCTTGCTGTAATTCCAAATGCAATAAAGATCCAAACAGCACCAATAATTATTGTGGTGATATTCCTCCCGATCCTGATCCTTTAGTCAATTGCGGTGATGCCAGAAATCCCAATGCTGAGAGATGCTGTTTTAAGATGACCGAGAAATTAACAAACATTGAAAAAATCGAAGTGCAGTTAAAAGATATTAAAGATACTTGCTATCTTGGTTTTGAGGTAGGTATGATTAAATGGAAAGGCGTGTGTCCATTTGAACTCGTTACAAATATCTTAATAACGGTAGTTGGTCTTTCAAAACATATTCCGGGTGTAAACAGAACGATCAATAATAACACTTTTGTCTACTCCATCTGTACTAACGGTAAACCTATGGTTAGTAATATAATGGGATCTCAAACCAGATCGGCTATATCAGTAGCCGATTTGGCAAGTCCTTCATGTAAATGTACGTTTTCGGCAAGCGAGAAAATGTGTATAACCTACTTTAGTGACAGTCAGTCTGCAGAACGGAAAGCATGTCTAAATTGTTTTGAAAATGGTGGCGTGTGGTCTGCTTTAGGTTGTATTTATTACTCATGGAATGATTTTGCAAGTAAAACATTATTTGGATTAGTATTAGCTTTGGCTGGTTTATTTGCTTTAAGCTGTATAATTTACACCAGCATTAGGATACAGATTTCCAGAGGTAATCCAGAGATAATCAAAAAAGCTCAAGATACTTTAACTTCATGTATAGTTGGTTTATTATTGATTATTTTTTCAGTTTTTATCCTGAAGGTTATTGGAGTCGATATTTTAAGAATTCCAAATTTTCTGAGTAAATAATTTATCTTTTGTCACCGCCGCCTCTCTGAAAAGCTTTTCCGGCTTCAATCACATTTTCTACTCCACTCGCAGCGTCTGAGATTGTGCCCGCCGGTTTAGATTTACCACCAATATTTCCTAACATTGATCTCATAATCCCAAAAGACCAGTACGCCGATGCAAATTGAGATCCTATTGGTATGGCTGCTCCAAGAGGAGCTGTCACACCACTAAAGAATAAGCCAAAGCCGGCGCCGGGTAATCCATCGCCTCCAAGGGCTTTTTTAACCAATTTAACCAGATTGGGAATCATGAATAACAGCCCAATGCCGATTATTGCATTAAAACCTTCAGCGCTCGAACTATTTATAAAAGGAGGTCGCCAAATAAAACCGGATTGTGGAGGTGAATTGACAATAAACGCACCAACTATAAGCAATATAGCTACTAATGGAAAAGCGATTAAATTGGACAATAAATTTTTTATCCAAAAGCCGAAAGCATTTTTGCCGGGAATTGCTTGAAATAGCAGTATGATTGGCGAAAATATTACTAATATCAAAATTTGAATAAAACAAAAAAATAACATAGTTGTTATTCGGATGAATAAGAGTAAACTTGTAACTATGATTGCCAAAAATACAATCATGTCGACATAATTTTTGACTTTGTTAAAGAAATCAGGAACAACATTTAATATATAAAAGATTTGCGCTGGTTTACCGAATACAGGAATCCCGCTTAAGAAATCACCCCAAACAAGTAGATTTCCCAAAGGCACTTTGGAGGATATAATAGTGATAATACCCGCTGCAATGTTTCGAACCATAATTTCAATTCCATGTGGAAGGATGCCTAAAAGTGAGCTTCCAATACTTGGAATCCATGTAGTATCGATGATAGTACCTATAAGAAAAGGGCCGGTATCCGTAAAAAGTTTTTGGATTAATTCTGTTTTGTTGGCATACATCAATCCGTGGCTGGTATCGCTCACAATAATAGAAACAATTACACCCATTAAAATATACATAAAGTCGATCATAAATCCCGCAATGGCAAATGACATTGTAATCATAATTAAAGTTGTTATTAATCGTGGTAAAGCATTTTCAAGGGATATTACGGTTTGAGGATCAATTTTCATGCGAAACATAATTGCAAAACCCATGATAAATAAAACAAATACAATTATGAGATAAGACAAATATCGAAATATTTTCCAGATATTTAGAATAGGTCTTAATGCTGCAAAACCAACACCCTCTATAGCATAGGTACGGGGTATTAAGTGAACATCGAATAGAGAATTTGTTGCATAGTAAATACCTGATGCAGGTTGATAAGCAAAAGGCATGCTGACTATCTTGCCTAAGGTTCCGAAGAAACTTGTAGAATAATATTTTTCGCTATCATTAGGATTGTCAGTACAACCTTCTCCTATTAAACTACAGATTACATACCGATATCGCTTAATTTTACTTTTTCCTTCTTTTGTTTTGTTTAGATCAGGATTATTAATGATCTGATATATGGTTTCTCGATTGTGATTAGACGAATTGGCATTTAAAAGTGTATTTCTTTCTGAATTTATGACAGAGCCAAAAATAAACAAAATAACAAACAAAATGACAAAAATAAATGCTGCTTTATAGAGAGAATTAAAAAATTTCTTAACGGCATTTATTGATAAAGAAATTATGTTCATGCTAGATTAATTCTAAAACTATTTTGCTATGATAGTCAACGCGTAGTTAATTTGAAATACCAGTCTTTTATTCCTTTGGGGAAATTAGGATTGTTGATAAATTCGCCAATTTTTTCTTCACCGGCATAGCGTTGCATAAATTGGGGGAATTGGTCATTATTAAATTGGGAGAAATTTTTAAACAAGCAATTTAAACTTTGATCGATAGTTTGGATCTCATTGACAGCGCAACCCAAATGTCCATTAGAACACTTTGTGCAATCACCTGCCCCGCCGGCTTGAGTTTTTGTCTTTGCGGAGCCTCCGGTCTCTTCTGCCCAAAGCGTTAACACAAACGCCGGATTCCAACCCGCATCTTTACTTCTTTGAATTATATAACCCCAATATTCAATTTTAGCTTTTGGCCAGGATGATGTAATTAGCTTTTGTTTATCCGTTGTAGGAATAATATTTGTATCTCTTATTTGTATCGAATAATCCAAAATTTCCGGTGTTTGATTTTGATCTAAAGATAGTAATCCTGTACATTGTCCAATGAATATACAAGATAATGTATCTAATACACCCTGATTGTTTGATTGAGAAGGTGATTGGGGTAGGTTTTGTGGTGAAATCGTCGGCTGCTGATATTGAGTTGGGAGCGGGGTTGTGGTCGTTTGTGGTGTTTGTTCACAGCTTATTCCAGTATCATAGATATCACCGCCAAGTATTCCATTTAACCACCCAATGTCAACCTGTACTCGCCCGCAAGCGACACTAGGATGGTTGATTTCATCAATCCTGTTCTCAATTTTTAGCTGTTTATTTTCGAATATCAATGTTTCCAGGAAATCATCCGGACTTAAGTCTGGCGCGCAGGGCTGGCTGATATCTTCACCCCTGACTCCGGATGAATTCTTGCACCAATAAACCCCGAATTGCACCGGTATAGTTTCATTCAGGTGGTTTGTCGCTTTTAGCTCTGCTCTCCATCGCCACTCACTTGAGTCAGATAAAGGTGCGTTTATCATGGTAAAATTGATACCTATTCCCTGGCTCTCAGCTCTGGCTCTTTGCGTCTTGAATCTTGCTGACAGGTTAATGATCAGGACCACGATAAGAATAATGACCATCGGGGTGATGAATGGTTTCAGTTTCCGGTAAAGCAGGGGTCCAAATTCGTTTGTCATATTTAAAGCTCAAAATCTTCCGGCGGGTCTTCCGGTGCTTTCACTTTAAACTTATATTCATATGATTTATCTATTTTGGTTCCGTCTGCAGCTATTGAAGTATCTAATAATATGATGCTGTTTTCACCGTCTTGCCAGGCGACATCCGGATATATCGTTAATTTATTTCCTTTTGTTTTGATATAAATATCAGTTTCCGGAGAGATTTTATAATAGAGAGTTTTCGGATTAACTGTCTTTGAAAAAGTAAATTCTATAAAAGCAATTGGCGCATAGTCAGCCTTGATGTCAAGTGGAGGTCGGGTAGAGAGTAGAGTGAATGGCGGTTCCTCGGCGGGTATGCCTGGTTTTTCTGTCGGCAATGATGCGGTTGGGATGATGATCGAAGTTTCGGGACCGGGCTGTCGATTGCTCAAGTAAATCCAAGTGAATAAGGCAATTGAAGCAAGAAAGATAAGAAGTATGGAAAATAATATTTTTTTATTCATATATTTTACCTTTATTTGTCATTCTGGCTTGCCCAGAATCAAACAAAAATTTATGGACATTTTATTTTTAATGCTGCATCAAGCCAACCAATGCCTCCATTATTAACATTATAGACTCCAAGTTGAACATGGGTATGAGGAGTGTTGGATCCCCAACAGAAATTGCAGATCTTGCCGGCTTCTTCGCCCGATGATCCGCTTTTACCAGAATATGGCATTG
>Ga0209343_10005627_pt1 | contig 15099 bp, 10 predicted proteins | sample RifCSPlowO2_02_FD_184026 | JGI IMG/M metagenome (GOLD analysis project Ga0209343, IMG submission 184026) | Groundwater microbial communities from Rifle, Colorado - Rifle CSP2_plank lowO2_0.2 (SPAdes) (version 2) | ecosystem: Environmental > Aquatic > Deep subsurface > Groundwater | place... | reverse complement strand
AAAGAAAAGAAAAAACGTTTGGAAGCGAGGGGATGGAAGATCGGCACTACCAAGGATTTTCTCGGCCTCTCCGAAGAGGAGTCCGCGTACATCGAACTGAAAATTCGGCTTGCAGAGGCATTGCGTCACCGCCGACAAGGGAAGCGGTTGTCGCAAGTGGATCTGGCCGCGAAACTTGAGTCCAGCCAATCGCGCGTCGCCAAGATGGAAGCCGGCGACCCATCGGTTTCCCTGGACCTGCTGATCCGCTCCCTCATCACCCTGGGCGCGTCGGACCGCGAACTGTCTAAGATCATCGCCACTCCGCGCGCCGCGTGATCTGATTTCCGGCAACCAAGATCATCTCGCTTGATTCTGTCAACGACTTGAACGGTTTGAACGGCTGGAACGGTTGGAACAAGTGTGGGGAGTGATGCGCTAAGGCCGGGGAACCGTTCTCTTGGGCGAAACCTTCTAAACCTACTCACATATAGCGTGATCCGCCCCGTGTGTCCTAGCGAACAGATTGTAAAGAATGTTATGTGAGACGCTGCTCCCCGTGTTTTCGTGTTTTCGCAATTGCGAAAACACAAAACAATGACGCTAACCTTTCATAAACACAATATCGCAAGTTTGACACCGGGACTGACACTGGGACTTCGCCTCGGCAAGGAATTCCGCGTCATTCATCGTTTCCTGAAACGCCCGGCACAAGAGCTGGACACGATCCGTCGGTGTTTTCGGCGGAAGTGAATATAATATGTGATCGCACTTACGTCGTGCATCACTATCTGGATCAACTTCCGTCCCAACCCGCCCAAGCTAGGCGGCCCCTGGCTCTTTCCGCCGTGGGACTTCCCTCACCTAAATGAGAGTCACCCTATGGATCACGACAGCAATTCATCTGGACACACCAAAGGTAAAGACTTGATCCCGGCGATGACCCCGGCGATTAGTCGGCCTGCGTTCGTGAGTGCTCACGATTGCGATGTCGTCGCCGGTGTAGCTAACGTAGCTATCCAGCAGGAGCTTAGCTCCATGCTCGGTAATGAACTCACGCACCGTTTGCACGAGACACTGCGACGGACAGATATGGCCGCCTATGGAACCAATATCAGCCTTAATGATTCTCAGGCTTACATGCATAGTCGTCCCCTTTCTTATTTCAATTTCATTTCGCCTAGCGGCCCCAGAATCGAAGACTCAATAAGCAAAGGCGTCGGCCGGACATGCCAGGATTTCCCACTGCTGGGAATTGCGCTTTTATATTCCCATGGTTGGGGAAGTGGGCAGGAGAATCCCGTCCTAAAGAAGTTCTCTTCATAAGATTTCCTGTAAATTCCAGCAGGTTACACTTCAGGGCCAACCGGCATGGTTGTTGCGGCTCCTCTCCACGAAGCTGGGACAGAGGCAATGCGGTTTATCTTGAGCGCGAATTTCCCTGAATTAAGGTGGACCTGGTCCCATGGTCCAGATCCCTCTCAGAGAAGCCAGAGTTGTATCCATTCGGAGCCATCCATCCGTCCCTTGGTATGAGAAAAAATGAGTTCTTCGGCAAGCTGTTAGAGGCTTAATAAACTTAGGGGGCTAGGAAATGAGGTACGCAGAGAGGGGGTATGATTTAGAAATTGATTTATCCCGAGGAGGCATTGATAGGGTAGAGACCGACCCAAGATCAATGGAGCTTTATCTGGGGGGACAGGGTACGGCCGCCAAGTTACTATGGGACAGAGTCCCTCCTGAGGCTGAACCCTTTTCTCCCGAAAATCTACTCATATTCAGCAGCGGTCTTTTAAATGCCACGCCTGTTCCCGGCGCCACTCGCACCTCCGTGAATACCTTTTCTCCCCAGACTTCGCTCATGGCACATTCGTTAATGGGATCGTATTTCGGGGTGGAAATGAAACACGCCGGTTATGACAAAATAGTCATTCGCGGCAAAAGCCCCGACCTGGTCTATCTGTGGATCAACAATGGCAAAGTGGAAATACGCGATGCCAGGCATCTGCGGGGGAAAGGCACTCAGGAAACGGCAGCGCTAATTAAGGAAGAGCTGCATGATAACAAAGTTCAGGTAGCCGCCATCGGGCCGGCCGGTGAAAATAGGGTCTATATGGCCTCCATCGATCACAGTCACGCCAGCGCGGCTCGAGGGCCAGGCCCCGTCATGGGAGACAAAGGGTTAAAGGCAATCGCTGTTCGTGGAACGCAGGACATCCATACCGCCCGGCCGGCTGAACTCTTTGAGATATGCCTCCGCCTGAGCAAGGAACTTTATGACAACCCGAACGTAGGAGACTGGATGGCGGTCGATGAGGATGACAGTTTCCACCACGACAATTTCTCCTGGGGCAATGCGCGTGTGCGGCAAAAAGTTTGGAGCAAGGAACTCCAGGAGAGGTGGACGAAGTTAAAGTATGACCACATGGACCGGCAAACGGGTTGCTATAACTGTCCGAAGAAATGCCACAATGTGATTTCCTGGCCGGGACGGAAAAGATTTTCCTATAAGTGCTACGGAAAAGATACCTACCACATGGCGGCCTTTCAGGAACTGGACTTCAGTTACGACATACTCGGCGTCGCTCAGGAGTTAGGACTGGACTCGTACTCAACACCGCAGGTGATCGCCTTTGCCCTTGAGCTTCTGGAAGCCGGCATTTTGACCGATCAGGATTTCCCGGGGATGCCGTCCGACGTCAGGAAGAGGTATTTCTACCTCCTTGATAAAATTACACGGCGCGAGGGGATTGGGGATGTTCTCGCAAACGGTGTCTATTGGGCGGCCCGCCAGATCGGTAAAGGGGCGGAAAAATACGACCACAACACCACGAAAAAATTCGAACAGCTGCCCATCAAGCTGGGAAAGGTGAACCCCGCTTATTTCCTCATGATAGCCACGGGTGAAAAGATGTCCATCACCCAGATCGAAGGGTCCTTTCCCCAGGACCCCCTTCCTACCATGGAGCAGAGACAGGAGTTTGTGAAAAACTGGGTCGCAGTCCCTCATGAAAAGTTTAAAGAATGGTTCCTGAGATGGGAAAAACGCAACGAAATATCGAACGAGGCATCTTGCGCCATCACCGATTGGAACGAGGCGATGCATTATATCGATGACAGCCTCGGACTCTGCGGATTTGTATCATCGTTCAGGGGCCAATTCGGCGGCAAGACCGGATACCACGTATGGAATATCCCCCAGCTAATCTCGCTTTCGACCGGTTTGGATTTCGATAAGGACAAACTGTGGAAAACCTTTCAAAGGATCCGGACTCTGGTCAGAGCCGTGAATGTCAGAAGGGGATTGAGGAGAAAAGATGAGAGGCCGCCTGAGGATCACTGGGCGGTGAGAGACGAGAAGTTCGAACAAAAGCTGCTTGACGACTATTATGACTTCAAGGGATGGACTAACGACGGTATTCCCACGAAAGAGACGCTGGACAAACTGGACTTGAATTACGTGAGCGAGGACTTCATTAAGCGGGGAATCCTGACAGGGAACGAAAGCACTCCCTCCAAAGAGACTTCAAACGGACAAGCGAAGCAATAGAGTCCGGAGATGGTAACCGTGAAGGCTGGTTTAAAGAAGAAGTTAGTCAAAGAAATAAAGGTCGATGTGGATAAATGCACGGGTTGCCGGTCATGCGAGATGGCCTGCTCGGCATTTCACGCTGTGCCGAAATATAGCAGCCTTAATCCGGCGCGGGCCCGGATTCGAGTGGTTATCGATGAGTCGAGAGATATATACGTTCCGATCCGCGCCGGTGAGTATACGCAAGCCGAATGTACTGGGAGAAACATTTATACGATCCATGGGAAGGAATACTCCGAGTGCAGCTTTTGCCCGGCCTGCTGCCCGTCTAGGGATTATTTCAAAGAACCCGATTCCGGTCTCCCTCTGAAATGCGACATGTGCGAGGACGAACCGCCGCTGTCCGAACCCATGTGTGTACAGGCGTGCCAGCAGGATGCCCTCACTTACGTCGAGCGGGAAGAGCTAGTTGAAGAACAAAAACCAGAAGTGAAGCTGGAGGAGATGGAGATCGTATTCGAAGCGTTGGTAAAGAAGCATGGAAAGAAGAAGGTCATGGATACCTTTACGCGATTGTCAAAGAGCTAAAGCGCTAAGGTGAAAGAAGAGGAATAGGAAAAACGGTGGAAGCTGTAGCCCCCTCCAAAGAGATCATCGACGTCATAAAAGAGAACGGCGGAGACGCCTTCACCTTGTGCTATCAATGCGGAATGTGCGATACGGTTTGCCCCTGGAACAGGGTTCGAACCTTCAGCATGCGAAAGCTAATCCGCCAGGCGACCTTCGGCCTGACTGAGATAGAAAATGAAGAGATGTGGCTTTGCACGACGTGCGGAAAATGTCCCCAGCAATGCCCCAGGGGAGTGAAAATAATAGAATGTGGGGTGTCCCTACGAAGGATTGCCACGGAATTCGGGGTCTTTCCAGCTTCTGTCAAGCCTGTCCGCCTTGCCGCCGAAAGCCTTGTTCGTAACGGGAACCCCCTGAACGAAGAACGCGAAAAGAGGGCGGATTGGGCAAACGATCTCTCTGTAAAAACCTTCACCGAGGGAATGGAGATTTTATATTTCCCCGGCTGCTACCTCAGCTATGACCCGAGATTAAAAAAGGTAGCCGCCGCCACAGTGAATATCCTCAACAAGGCAAGAGTAAATTTTGGGATATTGGGTGCCAAGGAGGTTTGCTGTGGAGAAAGCATCCGCAAGACGGGCGATGAGGACTTATTCAAACGCCTGGCCAGGAACAACATCAAAACGTTTATCGAGCATGGGGTGAAGAAGATCCTGGTTTCTTCCCCCCATTGCTACCAAACCTTCAAGAACGAGTATCCCGAATTCAGGGTGAACTTTGAAGTGGTTCATATCTCCCAATTCTTAGCCGAGCTTATCCGTGAGGGAAGGCTCGAGCCGAACAAGGAATCTGGGAAAAAAGTGACTTATCACGATCCATGTTACCTGGGTCGCCATAATGGCATCTATGACGAACCCCGAGAGGCCTTGGCGAAGATACCCGGTTTAGAGCTGAATGAGATGCCGGAGTCGCGCGCGAACAGTTTCTGTTGCGGAGGCGGCGGAGGCAGGATCTGGATGGAGACGCCGAGGCGTGAGAGGTTCTCCGACGTCAGATTACGGCAGGCCATGGATGTTGGGGCCGAGGTGCTGGTTACTTCTTGCCCGTACTGCATCAGCAATTTCGAAGCTAGCAGGGAAACTCTAGGTGTTGTCGAAAACATAGAGATCAAGGATGTCACGGAAATCATCTCGGCCTCTCTTTAGCCGCATTTCTCACGATGTAAACGGCGATCGAGAGGCAAGCTCTCCAGAGCGAGGCAATGGGCCTGTGGCTCTTGGCATGGAGCAGGGAGCTTCCAAACCCTTTGCTCTTGGCGCTTAGCTCTTTGCGATTTTTGAAACCGATGAAACCATAAGGACCGAGAGAAGTGGAAAAAGAACCAGTTGAAAGACGGCTTGCTAGCAGTCCAAGCGAACGTGATTTCGGAGATGTTATGGTTGTCGGTGGCGGGATCAGCGGCATTCAAGCCGCTCTTGATCTTGCCAACACGGGCTTCAAGGTTTACCTGGTCGAAAAAGCGCCGGCCATCGGCGGCAAGATGGCCCAGCTTGATAAGACCTTTCCCACGAACGACTGCTCCATGTGCATTGAATCTCCGAAGTTCCTGGAATGCAGCCGACATCCCAATATAGAGCTCCTAACCCGTACCGAAGTTGACAGCGTGAAAGGGCAAGCAGGAGACTTCAAAGTCACCCTGACTAAAAAGCCCCGATACATTATCGAGGACAAGTGCACGGGTTGTACGACTTGTGCGCAGTACTGCCCGGTCAAAGTCCCCGATCCGTATAATCAAGACTTATCCTTGAACAAAGCGATCCATATCTATTTTTCTCAAGCGGTTCCCCTTGTCAGTTATATAGATCCTGAAGCCTGCCTCTACCTTCAAGGCGAGCAATGCAACATTTGTATGGGAGTCTGCGAGCACAAAGCGATAGATTTTGATCAAGAGGAAGAGAAGTTGGAAGTGGAGGTGGGAGCGATCGTTCTTTCTCCGGGCTATGAGATATTCGATCCCAAGCTGAGGGGCGATTATGGCTACGGCAAGATACAGAACGTGATAACCAGCCTGGACTTTGAGCGGCTGTTAAGTGCCACCGGCCCGCACGAAGGCGAGATCAGGCGCCCTTCCGACGGGAAACATCCACATAAAATAGCCTGGATTCACTGCGTCGGCTCCAGACAGGTCAGGGTGGGCGGCAACAGCTACTGTTCCGCGGTTTGCTGTACCTATACCCAGAAGCAGGTAATCCTGGCCAAAGACCATAACGCTGAGATTCAGGCTACCATCTTCCACAACGATATCCGGTCGTATGGAAAGGATTTCGAACGATTCTACCAGAGAGCGGCGAACCTTCCCGGGGTTCGATTTGTAAGAAGCTATGTATCGATCGGAAAAGAGATCCCGGAAAGTAAGAATGTAACGATCAGATACTCTACAACCGACGAAGGGGTAAAGGAGGAAGAATTCGATTTGGTGGTGTTATCCGTTGGATTGAATCCTCCGGCTGATGCGCGCGACCTGGCAACCAAGTTCGGCATCGAACTGGAGTCTCACGGATTCTGTAAAACAAATCCTCTGAATGCGATTGAAAGCTCTCGGTCCGGAATCTTTGTCAGCGGCGCATTCCAGGGACCTAGGGACATTCCCGAGTCGGTTATGACCGCCAGCGGGGCTGATGCTCTTTGTAGTCAACTCCTTGCGTACCGGCGCGGGAAGCTGAACAGAGAAAGGATATATCCACCGGAAAAGGATGTATCGGCGGAAGAACCCAGGGTGGGGGTTTTTGTGTGTCGCTGTGGCGCCAATATCGGGCGGGTGGTGGATGTCCCTTCGGTCGTCCAGTATGCCTGTAGCTTAAAGAATATTGTTCACGCTGAAGAAAGCACCTTTGCATGTGCCGCCGATACCGCGCAGAAAATAGCTGACACGATCCGGGAAAAGGGGCTCAATCGTGTGGTCATCGCCGCCTGCACGCCCAGGACACATGAGCCGCTGTTCCGGGACACGCTACGTGAAGCGGGAATCAATCCGTACTATTTCGACATGGCGAATATCAGGGAACATTGCTCCTGGGTCCACTCGCGGGAAAAGGAAGACGCCACCCAGAAGGCAAAGGATATCGTTCGAATGTCCGCAGCTCGAGTCTCCCGTCTGGAGGCTTTACAGGAATTTGAGCTGCCGGTCGACAAAAGGGCGTTAGTGGTCGGCGGAGGCCTGGCCGGAATGACCAGTGCTCTGAGCTTGGCCGAGCAGGGATTTGAAGTCTACCTGGTGGAAAAGGACAAAGATCTGGGGGGGATGGCTCGAAGGATTCATTACACCTTGGAAGGGATGGACGTTCAAGCCTATTTAAGTGAGCTGATCGGCAAAGTCTACCGACACCCCTCGATACATGTATCTACCGATTCTACCATCACAGAGGCTTCTGGTTTTGTGGGGAATTTCATAACCAAAGTGAAGTCTGACGGATGGGTCCGGGAGATCCGCCATGGAATAACTATCATCGCTACCGGGGCTGAAGAATATAAGCCCACGGAATATCTGTACGGGCAAGATGACAGGGTGTTGACTCAGCTGGAGTTGGAGGAGCGAATCGCCAAAAGAGAAGAAAGGGTGATTGGCTCTAACGGTATGGTGATGATCCAATGTGTCGGGTGCCGGCAGGAGGACAGAAATTACTGCAGCCGCGTCTGTTGCGATCAGGCTATAAAGAACGCCTTGAAACTGAAACAGATAAACCCCAGGATGGATATCTACATTATCTTTCGGGATATGAGAACCTATGGTTTCAAAGAGGATTATTACCGGGAAGCGGCGAGTAAAGATGTGAGGTTTATCCGCTACGAGCCGGATGACAAACCCACGGTCGAGGCTGTTGAAGAGGATGGCAAGCCGATATTACGAGTTACCGCGAGCGATCCTATTTTGGGCCAAAAACTTGTTATAGACACCGATTCCGTCGCTCTGGCTGCCGCCGTTATTCCTTCGGCGACAAGTCATGAAGTATCCAAATTATTCAAAATCCCCTTGAACCCGGATGGTTTCTTCCAGGAAGCCCACGTGAAGTTAAGACCGGTCGACTCTGCCGCCGACGGCGTTTTCCTGTGCGGGATAGCGCACTATCCCAAGCATATATCGGAAACGATCAGCCAAGCGTACGGGGCTGCCGGCCGCGCTGCAACGATTCTCACGAAGGATTCCGTCGTGGCCTCCGGCGCTATTTGCGAAGTCAATGAGAGTGCGTGCGTATCGTGTGGGGGATGTATCTCCGTTTGTACGTACGACGCTATAGAGTTTCATGAGACGCCACGAGGCAAGAAGGCCAGGGTGAATCCCATTCTCTGTAAGGGAGACGGCCTCTGCAACTCCAGGTGTCCAACAGGGGCTATTTCTCTGAAGCACTTCACCGACGAAGAGATTTTTTCCCAGATCGACGCGGCGTTTCCAGCCCCGGAAGAAACTCCGCTCATAGACAAAGCAGGGATGACTGCCGCAGGAGTGAACTGAGATGGCTGCAGGGTACAAGTTTAAGCCAAAGATCATAGGGTTTTTGTGCAACTGGTGTTGCTACGCAGGGGCGGACCTCGCCGGAGTTTCCCGTTATCAATATCCCGCGAACATAAGGATCATCAGGCTGATGTGCTCCGGCAGAGTCGACCTGGAATTTATCCTTCGAGCTTTCTCAAACGGACTGGACGGCGTGTTCATGGGCGGCTGCTGGCCTGGTGACTGCCATTACATCACCGAAGGAAACTACGGCGCGTTAAGCATGATGCACCTATGTAAAAAATTGCTGCAACACATAGGGGTGAACCCCGAAAGGTTGAGGCTTGACTGGGTATCCGCCTCTCAAGGTACCCGTTTCGCCGCAGTCATGAATGATTTTTCCGGCAAGCTGGAGGAATTGGGACCTCTCGGCAAAGGCGAAGGATTGGATAAGAATGGACTAAAGCTGAAACTGGAAGCCGTTACAAACTTGATCCCCTACATCAAGCTGGTGGAGAGGGAGAGGCTCAGAGTACGTTTCGATACGGAAGAGGAATATAGCAAATTCTTCGCCAGTGACGAGGTGAACAGGTTATTTCACGAGTTGATCGTAGATAAATTGGCAACCAGCCAGATCTTGTTGCTCTTGCGGGAGAGGCCCCTCTCCGCGGGAGAAATCTCCGAGATCCTAGGTGTGGACGCATCCACAATTTCAACTCACCTTAACAATTCAGCAAGGCAGGGGTTGATCGAATTCGATGAAAGCCAAAAGCGCTTTGTTCCGGTCTAAGGCAAGAGCGCTGGAAGCGATGGCTTATAGCGTATGGCTTATAGCATATGGTTCAAGAATTTCAGCCATATGCCATAAGCTATCGGCAATATGCTTCATTCGCTCAGCAGCCTGTTAGGACAGCGGCTATGGATAACGGAAAGATCGATAAGATTATAGATAAATATCCGAGCGATTCCAGCTCGCTCATCCAGGTATTACTGGAAATCCAGAGCGAGAATCGCTGGCTTCCCAAGGAAGCATTGGCGAAGGTCAGCGAAAGATTGAAAGTCCCTCTAAACCGCATACGGCACATAACTACCTTTTATAAAGCCTTCAGCGTGGTGCCTAAAGGGCGTCATGAAATTCACGTATGTACGGGCACTGCCTGCCATGTGCGCGGTGCGAAACGCGTCCTCGGCGCGGTTCAAGACGCGACCGGACTGAAACCCGGCCTAACGGGCGAGGATTTCAGATTCAGCCTGGAGACTGTTAACTGCGTCGGCTGCTGCGCTTTAGGGCCGGTGATGGTCATCGATGGCGAACATCATGGCAAGTTGGCACCGGCCAAGTCAAAAGATGTGTTAAAAAACTATGAGTAAGGAAAGGTTATGCCAAGGATAAACTCGCCTGCTGAATTGGAGGAATTCAGGAAGGACGTCATATCAAAGAGAGGTCCAAATAAGCCTTGCATTGCTGTATGTACTGGAACGGGTTGCCTCGCTCTCGGCGCAGCAAATGTCGTTGCCGCCTTCAAAGAGGAGATTAAAAAACAGGGACTGGAAACTAAAGTGGAGGTCAGGGAAACAGGCTGCCCCGGCTTCTGTGAGAGAGGCCCCCTAATTGTGATTTATCCTGAGGAGATATCTTATCTTCAGGTGCAGCCGGGCGATGCAGAAGAGATCGTTTCTCAGACCATATTTGCCAAGAAGGTGATCGATAGGTTGCTTTATGTCGATCCCATAACCGGTGAGAAGATAGTCCATGAATCTGAGATACCATTCTACAAGAATCAGATGCGGCTCCTTATCGGCAATAATATTAAGATTGATCCTAAAAGCATTGATGACTATCTCGCAGTTGGTGGTTATTCTGCTTTGGTTAAAGCCCTTTGTCAGGTGACCCCGGAGCAAGTGGTGGAGCTGGTGAAAAATTCCGGGCTGAGAGGGAGGGGGGGCGCTGGTTTCCCAACGGGCTTAAAGTGGGAATTCGCCAGAAAGAGTCCCGATGAGACGAAGTATATGATCGTCAACGCCGATGAGGGAGACCCGGGGGCTTTTATGGATAGGGCTCTACTCGAGGGGAACCCTTTCTCAGTCCTTGAAGGGTTGACCATCGGAGCTTATGCCATCGGCGCCCACGAGGGCTATGTTTACGTTCGACAGGAATACCCCTTAGCGGTAGAGAATGTGACCCTCGCGATCAAGCAGGCTGAGGCGTATGGTTTTCTTGGGAAAAATATCCTTGGCTCAGGCTTTGATTTCACTGTCACAGTCCATCGGGGAGCCGGCGCTTTCGTTTGCGGTGAGGAAACGGCCCTCCTCGCATCTCTGGAGGGGAAGCCGGGCGAGCCAAGGGCGAGGCCGCCGTATCCGGCCGTGAAAGGGCTCTTTGGCAAGCCGACAAATATAAATAATGTGGAGACATGGTCCAATATACCCTTGATTCTCAACAAGGGGCCTGAGTATTTCGCCTCGATCGGCACTGAAGGAAGCAAGGGCACCAAGATATTCTCGTTGGTTGGTAAGGTGAACAATACCGGCCTCGTGGAAGTCCCCATGGGCATTACCCTGAGAGATATTATCTATGAGGTAGGCGGCGGCATCCCCGGAGGCAAGAAGTTCAAGGCGGTGCAGACGGGTGGTCCATCGGGAGGATGTATTACCGAGGAATACCTGGATATAGAAGTCGACTTTGACGAGCTGCGCAAGGTCGGCGCGATCATGGGTTCCGGTGGCATGATCGTGATGGATGAAGACACCTGTATGGTCGACGTCGCCAAGTACTTTCTCAAGTTCCTTTCCCTTGAATCGTGCGGCAAATGCTCCCCATGCCGTGAGGGCATCAGGCAGATGCTTAAGATTCTGACCAGGATCAGTGAAGGAAAGGGAAGAGAGAGCGACATCGCACTTCTAAGCGAGCTGGCCGAGTCGACAAGAGATGCCTCGCTCTGTGCATTGGGCGGGACCGCCCCCAATCCGGTGCTCTCGACACTGAAATACTTTCGCCATGAATACGAGGACCACATCCTCCACAAGCGATGCCAGGCCGGAGTGTGCGAAGAGCTTTACAAAGCCAAGTGCATCAATGCCTGCCCCATCGGCCAAGATGTCCCGGGTTACCTCTCTCTGGTGGCTGAGGGCCGGTATGAGGAGGCGATCTCGCTCATCTATCAGACCAACCCCCTCCCGGGAGTCTGTGGCCGGGTCTGCACGCATCCTTGCACGGACGTCTGCCTCCGGGCGGAAACCGATGAGCCGTTGAACATTCCAAAGATCAAGCGATTCGCCGCCGACATGGCCAAGAGAAAGGGCTACACCGTAAAGCTCGAGAAAGGTAAGGCAAAGGAAGAAAAGATTGCCGTTATCGGCGGCGGGCCGGGCGGGCTGGCCGCAGCCTACAGTCTGGCTTTGATGGGATATCGACCCACTATCATTGAGGAACTCCCGCAGCTGGGCGGCATGCTTCGTTACGGGATCCCCCCCTATCGTCTCCCCAGAGAAATCCTGGATCAGGAGATCGACTTCATCGTAAACGTGGGCGTTGAAGTCAAAACCAATACCAGGGTGGGACGCGACATCACCCTCGGTCAGCTTCAGAAAGAGTATGATGCCATATTTGTCGCCGTCGGTGCGCACAAAAGCCTCCCCATCCGCGTTCCCGGGGAGGATCTTCCCGGTGTCAAGGGAGGCGCGGAGTTCCTGAGAGAAGTGGAGCTGGGAATCGCACCGCATCCTGGAAAACGGGTAGCCGTAATCGGCGGAGGCGATGTGGCCATGGACATAGCCAGGACCTGCCGCAGGATGGGGGCTGAAGTGACCATTGCCTACAGGCGTGAACGCAAGGACATGCCCGCCTCCGAAGAGGAGATTGCGGACGCCATTGCGGAAAACATCGAACTCAAGGAACTCGTCGCTCCGAAGTCCATCCGCCGGGCCAATTCCGGGTTGGCCCTTGAGATGGACGTGTGCGAGCTCAGGGATTTCGACCGCAGCGGGCGCCGCAGGCCGGTCCCCATCGAGGGAGCCGTAATCACCCGGGAATACGACACCATCTTCTCCGCCATAGGGCAGACCTCGGATCTTGACTTCGCCGAGTCGCTCGAAACGAAAGGGGACACGATCGCCGTAGACCGTCATCGCCTCGTTACCAATCTCCCCGGAGTCTTTGCCGGCGGGGATGCCGTGATCGGCCCGGCGCGGATCGTGGATGCTCTGGCACACGGGAAAAAAGCCGCGGTGGAGATAGACAGACTCCTGGCCCTGAAGAGTGGCCGGGACCCCTACGCGGAAAGTTTGGAAAAGATCAAAGTGACCATGACGCTGCCCGAAGTAGTGACCGAGCAGCCGATGGCCGAGATTCCGAAGCTGTCCCCCGAAGAGCGCATCAAGGACTTCACCGCGGAGGTTGAGCTTGGCTTCGACGAGGAGACGGCGAAAAAGGAATGCGGACGCTGTCTCAGGTGTGATGTGAGCTGGATGGCGGCCCGCGACAAAAGCATGGCGGTCGCCGGCTGAGAAAGAAATAGTACGCGAGAATAAGCTTGCACTATTCACGATTAGAGAAAAAACGATGACCCTGTGTGGATCGAGAGTTAAATGGCAAAGAGCTAAGCGCCAAGAGCAAAGGGTTTTAGAAGCTCCCTGCTCCGTGCTCCATGCTCTATGCTCCATGCCAAGAGCCAAATAAGATGAGCAAGATCGTTTTACAGATTGACGGCAGGGACGTCGAAGCAGAGCAAGGGATGACCGTTTTGGAGGCCGCCCGGAGTGCGGGGATATCGATTCCGACAGTCTGTCACAACGAGAAATTGGAACCTTATGGTGCTTGCCGACTTTGCGTGGTGGAGGTGCAAGGCCGTGGTAGGACGAATCTCGTCGCTTCTTGCCTCTACCCGGCGGAACAAGCTTTGGCGGTGACAACCAAGTCCGAGAAGATCGACAAGACTCGCAAGATTCTCATAGAGCAGCTTTTGGCCCACGCTCCGGATGCCGAGATATTACAGAACTTGGCGCAGGAGTACGGCGCCGACAAAGACCGCTTTGAAAAGGAGGCCTCCTTCTGCATCCTTTGCGGTCTGTGCGTAAGATACTGCTCTGAGGTCAAGCAGAACAATGCTGTCGGTTTTTTCGACAGAGGAGCGACTCGGGAGATCCGTTTTGTTCCGGAGCTAGCCGCCAAGGTGTGCTGGGACTGCAAGGAATGTTTCGCGCTCTGCCCTACCTCATACGCACAGGCAGCCTATCATCTAACCGAAGCGCTCGCGTTTCCCTCGGCTTCTTCCCAGCTCTCATCCGCGAAATAGGCAAGGATCTATGAATACCGTTGATGAAATTCTCGATTACGCGATCGATCAGGAACAACAGGCTGCCGATTTCTATGCAAGCGTTGCCGCGCGCGCCGAAAAAGCCGGTATGAAAAAGATGCTGCTTGAATTCGCGGAAGAGGAAAAACGCCACAAGGAGCGTTTGCTTGCAGCAAAAACTGGCGAGCGCAAACTGACCCCGGAAAAGGAAGTACTGGACCTGAAGATTTCGGACTACCTGGTCGAAGTCGATGCCAGCGGCAACATCTCCTACCAAGATGCACTGATCTTTGCGATGAAAAGAGAACGTGCGGCCTTTCAACTCTATAGGGACATGGCCGAAAAAGTCCAGGATACCCACCTCAAGCAGGTCTTCCTCGGTCTCGCCAAGGAAGAAGCCAAGCACAAGTTGTTCTTCGAAACGGAATACGAAGAACGTGTGTTGATGCACAACTGAACAGTAGACGATAATTTATCCGGCGCAGCCGCATCTGGCTCAAGGACGTCTCAAGCGAGTGCTCGACGATTGGTGCCCGCCTTTTCCGGGATACCGCCTCTATTACCCGAGCCGCCGCCAATCCTCACCGGCATTCGCCTTGCTGGTTGATGCGCTGCGCTACAGGCGTTAGTGTGGCGGGGTCACCTTCGGGTGAAATTCTCAACGAGGAGTTTTTGAAACCGCTGGACCTAACGGCAAACGCGCTCGCGAAAATCTAAAAGCAATAATTTGGTTCTTAGCTGTACCGTGGACAACTCACCCAAGACTTCAAAGTGAGCCCGTTCACAACCCCAACATGACGATACCCTTCCGGCCGCGCTGGTATTTCTTCATCGCGCTGGTCTCCGTCACTTTCATCGGGCCGCTCTCGCTCCATCTGTTCATTCCGGCCCTGTCGGCGGTGAAGCAAGGGTTCGGGGTCTCGACCGGCATGGCCCAGCTCACGATGTCGCTCGCGATGCTGTCGATGGCCTTCTTCACGGTCGCGTACGGTGGTTTGTCCGACCGCTTCGGGCGCAAGCGCGTGCTTCTCGGCGGGCTCGTGCTGTTTACCTGCGGCGCGGCCGCCTGCATGGTCGCCACCAACATGCCGATGCTGCTCGCGGGGCGCATCCTACAGGGAGCAGGCGCGGGATGCGGCGTCGTGCTGGCGCGCGCCATCGCCCGCGACGTCTACGGCCAGGACCGCGTTGCCCAGGTGATCGCCTATCTCACCGCCGCCTACGTGCTCGGGCCG
>Ga0209343_10005625_pt1 | contig 15103 bp, 13 predicted proteins | sample RifCSPlowO2_02_FD_184026 | JGI IMG/M metagenome (GOLD analysis project Ga0209343, IMG submission 184026) | Groundwater microbial communities from Rifle, Colorado - Rifle CSP2_plank lowO2_0.2 (SPAdes) (version 2) | ecosystem: Environmental > Aquatic > Deep subsurface > Groundwater | place... | reverse complement strand
CGTTCTCGACAAGGTAGCCCTGGTTTACGGTCAGATGAACGAGCCACCAGGCAACCGTCTGCGCGTAGCACTGACCGGCCTGACCATGGCCGAGAAGTTCCGTGACGAAGGTCGTGATGTACTGTTCTTCGTGGACAACATCTACCGTTACACCCTCGCCGGTACTGAAGTATCCGCACTGCTCGGCCGTATGCCGTCGGCAGTGGGTTATCAGCCGACCCTGGCCGAAGAAATGGGCGTTCTGCAAGAGCGTATTACTTCGACCAAGACCGGTTCGATCACCTCGATCCAGGCCGTATACGTACCTGCGGACGACCTGACCGACCCAAGCCCGGCGACCACTTTCGCCCACTTGGACGCCACCGTTGTACTGTCCCGTGACATCGCCTCCCTGGGTATCTACCCAGCGGTCGATCCACTCGACTCGACGTCGCGCCAGCTGGACCCGATGGTTATCGGCCAGGAGCACTACGACACCGCTCGCGGCGTGCAGTACGTACTGCAGCGCTACAAAGAGCTGAAGGACATCATCGCGATTCTGGGTATGGACGAACTGTCCGAAGCAGACAAGCAGCTGGTATCCCGTGCTCGTAAGATCCAGCGCTTCCTGTCCCAGCCGTTCTTCGTGGCCGAAGTCTTCACCGGTTCGCCAGGCAAGTACGTTTCCCTGAAGGACACCATTGCCGGCTTCAGCGGCATTCTGAAAGGTGACTACGATCACCTGCCAGAGCAGGCGTTCTACATGGTTGGCAGCATCGAAGAAGCTGTTGAGAAAGCGAAGAAACTGTAATCACCCGTGCGCCCGGCAACGGGCGCTTACGGTCTGTTTATTTGCGTAGTAGTGTGTAAACAGATCGATACGTGAGGTTAGACATGGCTATGACAGTCCATTGCGACATCGTCAGCGCAGAAGGCGAGATCTTCTCCGGTCTGGTCGAGATGGTGATTGCGCACGGCAACCTGGGTGATATCGGTATCGCTCCAGGCCACGCGCCGCTGATCACCGACCTCAAGCCGGGTCCGATTCGTCTGGTCAAACAGGGCGGCGCGAGCGAGGTGTTCTACATCTCCGGCGGTTTCCTCGAAGTTCAGCCGAGTGTGGTGAAAGTGCTGGCTGATACCGTGCAGCGTGCTGCCGATATCGATGAAGCTGCTGCTCAGGAAGCCGTCAAGGCTGCTGAGAAGGCCCTGCATGAGAAAGGCGCGGAATTCGATTACGGCTCCGCGGCCGCTCACCTGGCTGAGGTTGCAGCCCAGCTGCGTACCGTTCAGCAGTTGCGCAAGAAGTTCGGCGGCTAATAAGCCACCTGCTTCATTGTGCATAAGTAAAAGGGTAGCCTTGGCTACCCTTTTTCTTTGCCTGTCATTTAGCAGGTAGCCCGGATTGCATCCAGGCTACTCAATAGGATCTGCCCTCCATGTCTCTTGATATCGTTATCCTCGCCGCCGGCCAAGGCACCCGCATGCGTTCGGCCCTGCCCAAGGTGCTGCACCCGGTTGCCGGCAAATCCATGCTTGGCCATGTAATCGACACCGCCCGCCTGCTTAAACCCCAGGGCATCCATGTGGTGATTGGCCATGGTGCGGAACTGGTGCGCGAGCGACTGGCGGCGGATGACCTGAATTTCGTACTGCAGAGCGAGCAGCTGGGCACGGGTCATGCGGTGGCCCAGGCGCTGCCGGCCTTGAGCGCCGAGCGCGTGCTGATTCTCTATGGCGACGTGCCGCTGATCGAAGTGGAAACCCTGCAGCGTCTGCTGCAACAGGTCAGCGAGCAACAGCTTGGCCTGCTGACTGTTAACCTGAAAGACCCAACCGGCTATGGCCGCATCGTGCGCGATGAGCAGGGCGTGGTTAACGCCATCGTCGAACACAAGGACGCCAGCGCCAAGCAGCGTCTGATCAGTGAAGGCAACACCGGCATCCTCGCCGTACCGGGGCAAAAACTGGGCGACTGGCTAGGCCGACTGTCCAACAGCAACGCTCAGGGCGAGTACTACCTGACTGACGTGATTGCCATGGCCGTGGCCGATGGCCTGGTCGTCGCCACGGAACAGGCGGCTGACGAGATGGAAGTGCTGGGTGCCAACGACCGCATCCAGCTTTCGCAGCTGGAGCGCCATTACCAGTACCGCGCCGCGCGCCGGTTGATGGTGCAGGGCGTGACCCTGATCGACCCGGCGCGTTTCGATTTGCGCGGCGAGGTGACGGTAGGCCGCGACGTATCGATCGATATCAATGTGATCCTCGAAGGCCGGGTGGTGATCGAAGATGGTGTGCAGATCGGCCCGAACTGCGTGATCAAGAACAGCACTCTGCGCAAAGGTGCCATCGTCAAAGCCAACAGCCATCTGGAAGGTGCTGAAGTGGGAGAGGGTGCCGATTGCGGCCCGTTTGCCCGTTTGCGTCCGGGTTCGGTGCTGGGAGCCCGCGCCCATGTGGGTAACTTCGTCGAGCTGAAGAACGCCGTGCTGGGTGAGGGTGCCAAGGCCGGCCACCTGAGCTACCTGGGCGATGCCGAGATCGGCGCGCGAACCAATATCGGGGCCGGCACCATCACCTGCAATTACGATGGTGCCAACAAGTTCAAGACCATACTGGGCGAAGACGTGTTTATCGGCTCCAACAGTGCACTGGTGGCACCGGTGATCCTGGGGGATGGTGCCACCACCGGTGCCGGTTCGGTGATTACCGCCGATGTGCCGGCCAACACCCTGGCGGTCGGCCGCGCCAAGCAGCGCAATATCGAAGGCTGGAAGCGGCCGACCAAGAAGGCCTGATGGAGTTGGCAAGGATGCCTTTACGCAAACGCTGGATAATACCGGCGCTGTTTCTCATCTGGGCCTCGCTGCCTGAGTGGCCGCAGATTCCGGTGCAGGGCGCGAGTGCCCGGGACTGGAATCCGCGCACCTTCTGGTTTGAACCCTGGGGCCGCTCCGGCGTGCACAAGGGCATCGATATCTTCGCCAAACGCGGCACGCCGGTGCGCTCCAGCAGCTATGGGGTGGTGCTGTTTCGCGGTGAGATCGCGCAGGGCGGCAAGGTGGTGGTCGCCCTGGGGCCGAAATGGCGCATTCATTATTACGCCCATTTGCAAACCATCGACGCCTACCCAGGCCAACCGCTGCTGGCCGGCAGCCTGCTGGGCACGGTTGGCGATACAGGTAACGCGCAAGGCAAACCGGCGCACTTGCATTATTCGATTGTCAGCCTGCTGCCGTTGCCTTGGCGGGCGGACGAGTCGACCCAAGGCTGGAAGAAGATGTTCTATCTGGACCCCAACCAGCTTCTGCAAACGCGCTGAATTGGCTTGGGTACACCCGCCAGATGTCGATTCCCACTTGACGAAAAAGCTTCATTAGGTTTTGATTCGCGCCATTATCTTTCGAATCGAAACTTAAGCATGTCGAAGCGCAATACACCGCAACGTCGCCACACCATTCTTGCCCTGCTCGCCGAGCAAGGGGAAGTGAGCGTGGATGAGTTGTCGAAAGCCTTCGCCACCTCCGAAGTGACCATTCGCAAAGACCTTGCTGCCCTGGAAAAGAGCGGCCTGTTGCTGCGCCGTTATGGCGGCGCGGTGCCCATGCCCCAGGAACTGATCGGCGAGGCCGCGCAACCGGTATCGGCCTACAAGCAGGCCATCGCCCGCGCCGGGGTGGCGCGTATTCGCGAACACGCGCGGATCATTATCGACAGCGGCACCACCACCGCGGCGATGATTCCGCAGCTCGGCCACAAGCCCGGTCTGGTGGTGATGACCAACTCGTTGAACGTGGCCCGCGCCATCAGCGAGCTGGAACATGAACCGGTGTTGCTGATGACTGGCGGTACCTGGGACCCGCATTCGGAATCCTTCCAGGGCCAGGTTGCCGAGCAGGTACTGCGTTCCTACGATTTCGACCAGCTGTTTATCGGTGCCGATGGCATCGACCTGAGCCGTGGCACTACCACCTTCAATGAATTGCTCGGGCTTAGCCGGGTGATGGCAGATGTGGCCCGTGAAGTTGTGGTGATGGTCGAGAGTGACAAGATCGGCCGCAAGATTCCCAACCTGGAGCTGCCCTGGAGCGGCATCCATACCCTGATAACCGACGAGCGCCTGGATGACCAGGCGGCCGAACAATTACGCGCGCGAGGTATCCAGCTGATTCTCGCGCCGCTCGAAGCCTCTTAAGGAGAAGATTATGTGTGGAATCGTAGGCGCAGTCGCCGAACGCAATATCACCGCCGTGCTGGTTGAAGGCCTCAAGCGCCTGGAATACCGCGGTTACGACAGTGCCGGTGTGGCGTTGTTGAATGAGCAGGGCGAGCTGCAGCGCAGCCGCCGGGTGGGCAAGGTCGCCGAGCTGCAGAGTGCCCTGAACGAGCAGCCCCTGGCTGGCCGTCTGGGTATCGCCCACACCCGCTGGGCCACCCATGGCGCGCCGAGCGAGCGCAATGCTCACCCACACTTCTCGGGTCAAGAGCTGGCGGTGGTGCACAACGGCATTATCGAAAACCACGAAGAACTGCGTGAGCGCCTCAAGGGCCTGGGTTATGTGTTCAGCTCGGATACTGACACCGAAACCATCGTCCACCTGCTCGAATACACCCTCAGGAGCCACGCCGATCTGGCCGATGCTCTGAAAGAAGCGGTCAAGCAACTGCACGGTGCCTACGGCCTGGCGGTGATCAGCGCCAAGCAGCCGGATCGCCTGCTCGCCGCCCGCAGCGGCAGCCCGCTGGTGATCGGCCTGGGTCTGGGCGAAAACTTCCTTGCCTCCGACCAGCTGGCCCTGCGTCAGGTTACCGACCGCTTTATGTACCTGGAAGAGGGTGATATCGCCGAGATCCAGCGCGACAGCGTGCAGATCTGGGATGTCTCCGGCCAGCCGGTGGTGCGCGAAAGCGTGCAGTACCACGAAGGCGCGGAAGCCGCCGACAAGGGCGAGTACCGCCACTTTATGCTCAAGGAAATCCATGAGCAGCCCAAGGTGGTGCAACGCACCCTGGAGGGCCGTCTGGGCAGCAACCAGGTGCTGGTCCAGGCCTTCGGCCCGCAAGCTGCCGAGTTGTTCGCCAAGGTGCGCAACGTGCAGATAGTCGCCTGCGGCACCAGTTACCATGCCGGCATGGTCGCCCGTTACTGGCTGGAAGAGCTGGCCGGGATTCCCTGTCAGATCGAAGTGGCCAGCGAGTTCCGCTACCGCAAGGTGGTGGTGCAGGCGGACACGCTGTTTGTCAGCATCTCCCAGTCCGGGGAAACCGCCGACACCCTGGCCGCCCTGCGCAACGCCAAGGCGCTGCCCCATGGGCAGGGCGGCTACCTGGCCAGCCTGGCGATCTGCAACGTCGGCATCAGCTCCCTGGTGCGCGAATCCGACCTGTGTCTGCTGACCCATGCCGGCCCGGAGATCGGTGTGGCCTCGACCAAGGCCTTCACCACCCAGCTGGTCGCCCTGATGCTGCTGACCCTGTCCCTCGGCCAGGTGCGCGGCACTCTGGACAAGGCGCTGGAAGCCGAGCTGGTGGATGAACTGCGCCGCCTGCCCACCCGCCTGGGCGAAGCCCTGGCCATGGACGGGGTGGTGGAGAAGGTTTCCGAGCTGTTCGCGGAGAAACACCATGCGCTGTTCCTCGGGCGTGGCGCGCAGTACCCGGTGGCTATGGAAGGGGCGCTCAAGCTCAAGGAGATCTCCTATATCCACGCCGAAGCCTACCCGGCTGGCGAGCTCAAGCACGGGCCATTGGCGCTGGTGGACAGCGATATGCCGGTGGTCACCGTGGCACCCAACAACGAGCTGCTGGAAAAGCTCAAATCCAACCTGCAGGAAGTTCGTGCCCGTGGTGGCGAGCTGCTGGTGTTTGCCGACGAGCAGGCCGGCATGAGCAACGGCGAGGGCACCCACGTGGTGAACATGCCGCATATCCACGACCTGCTGGCACCAATCCTCTACACCATTCCACTGCAGCTGCTGTCCTACTACGTCGCCGTGCTCAAGGGGACCGATGTTGACCAGCCGCGTAACCTGGCCAAGAGCGTAACAGTTGAGTAAGGAGGTGCGCTGATGCAGCGTGAAGAAGTCAAGAGCAAGCAGGCTGCCGGGGTGTTCTTCGATACCCATGTCATCGTCAACCCGTCCAATACCCAGGAGTGGATCGTGCTGTTCAAGAAGGGCGCGGGCACCAGCTTCTTTCTGGTCGATGGCCAGGAGCAGGTGGAGTCCTTCGCCGACCTGAATATGCTCATCGAGGAGTTGCGGCAACTCGGCATCAAAGGTGCAGAGATTCATTTCTGAGTCTCTCGCGCCACTTCGCCACGCAGGTATCCTATGCCCATCCGCTATGCCCGCCGCCTGACCGGGCGCAGGCGCACTGCCATTGCCAACCGTCATCTGGGTTTTGCCCTGGCCTTTGTCGCCGGGGCGATCAATGCCGGCGGTTTTCTCGCGGTGCAGCAGTACACCTCGCATATGACCGGGATAGTCTCGGCGATGGCCGACAATATCGCCATGGGGGCTTATTCCCCGGTGCTGAGTGGCCTGGGCGGGGTGCTGTCGTTTCTTCTCGGGGCCATCTGCTCGACCATGATGGTCAGCTATGCCCGGCGGCGGCGGATGCACAGCGTGAACGCCCTGCCGCTGTTGTTCGAGGCCTTTCTGCTACTGTGTTTCGGCTTTCTCGGCGCGACCCTGGCGAGCATCGAGGGCCTGTTCGTGCCGCTGACGGTAATGCTGCTGTGCTTCATCATGGGCCTGCAGAATGCCCTGATCACCAAGTTGTCACGGGCGGAAATCCGCACCACCCATATCACCGGCATCGTTACCGATATCGGCATCGAACTGGGCAAGCTGTTCTACTGGAACCGGCGCAAGGTCGGCCACCAGATTGGCGTTGTGGCCGACCGGCAACGGCTGCGGGTGCTCGCCCTGTTGGGCCTGTATTTCTTTCTCGGCGGGCTGGCCGGGGCCTTCGGCTTCAACCGTCTGGGCTATATCGCCACCCTCCCTCTGGCCCTGTTGCTGGTTGCTCTGGCCAGCGTACCGGCGCTGGATGACCTGCGTTCGCTGCTGCGGCGTCTGCAGCGCGGTTAACTAGGCTGGCCAATAGCCGTGCGCAACGGAACCCATGCCCGAGCGCAGCAGTCATCTGAACTAAGCTTTCAGTGATGACTGTACGGAGGGATATGTGATGCTCGCCTATCTGCCGCCGCGCCTGCATGAACTGCAGCTGCCCCTGCGCCTGCGCCTGTGGGATGGCAAACAGCTGGACCTCGGGCCCAATCCGCGTCTGACCATGGTGGTGAAAGATCCCAGTCTGGTGACGCAACTGGCTCACCCCAGCCTGGACGTGCTGGGCGGTGCCTATGTCGAAGGGCGGCTGGATCTGGAAGGGCCGATCGAGACGGTGATCGAGGTGGGCGATGCGCTCAGTCGGACCCTGCTGGATGACGCCGTCAGCGCCGAACCGCTGCGTGCTCGGCATGACAAGACCAGCGATGCGCAGGCCATCAGCTACCACTACGACCTGTCCAACGACTTCTACGGACTGTGGCTCGACCGAGAGCTGATCTACTCCTGCGCCTATTATGAAAACGGCGATGAAGACCTCGACCAGGCCCAGCGAGCCAAACTGCGCCACCTGTGCCGCAAGCTACGCCTGCAGCCTGGCGAGCGCCTGCTGGATGTCGGTTGCGGCTGGGGCGGCCTGGCGCGTTTCGCCGCGCGGGAGTTCGCCGTCGAGGTGCTCGGCATCACCCTCAGCCGGGCGCAGCTGGAACTGGGTCGGCGGCGGGTGGCGGAGGAGGGCCTGGGCGATCAGGTGCGCCTGGAACTGCTGGATTACCGCGACCTGCCGCAGGACGAGCGTTTCGACAAGGTGGTCAGCGTCGGCATGTTCGAGCATGTCGGCCACGCCAATCTGGCGCTCTACTGCCAGCGCCTGTTCGCCGCGGTCAGGCCCGGCGGTCTGGTGATGAACCACGGCATCACCGCCAAGCACAGCGATGGCCGCCCCGTTGGCCGCGGTGCCGGCGAGTTTATCGAACGCTATGTGTTTCCCCAGGGCGAGCTGCCGCACCTGGCGACCATGACCGCCTGCCTGAGCGATGCGGGCCTGGAAGTGGTGGATGTGGAAAGCCTGCGTCTGCACTATGCGCGCACCCTGCAGCAATGGAGCGAACGCCTGGAGGCGCAACTGGATAAGGCCGCCCGACTGGTGCCGGAACAGGCTCTGCGCATCTGGCGGCTGTACCTGGCCGGGTGCGCCTATGGCTTTGCCCATGGCTGGATCAACCTGCACCAGATTCTTGCGGTCAAACCCCTGGGCGATGGCAGCCATTCGCTGCCCTGGACCCGCGCCGATCTCTACCGCGCAGGCTGAGTAGTTCGGGGTAGAGCGCCTCAACCATGAGCCTCACGCGGCACAGTCGAATTTCCGCTGCGGGACGGACATTTGGGTCCCGCGGATGGGCGCTTACGCCGGTTGGCAGTTCAACGCGTGCTTCGATGACTCGGGTTGGGCCAGAGTGGGATTGCCCTGGGGAAGAACAGGGCGGCGAGGCGGTATTGCCGCAGACGACGCCGATGGCGGAGTATCCTCGGCAGATCCTGATTCATCTCCGGGGAGCAAGCCCATGTTTTCCCACATCTGCATCGGTGCGAGCGACTTCCCGCGCGCGCTGGCCTTCTACCAGCCGATCATGGCGCTGCTGGGTATCGAGCTGCGTTTTATCGACGAGCACAAACCCTGGGTGGTCTGGCAATCGAAGCCGGAGCCCCGGCCGCTGCTGCTGATCGGCAAACCCCATGATGGTGCCCCGCATCATCCCGGAAATGGGCAGATGGTGGCGCTGTTGGCGCAGAGCCGCGCCCAGGTCGAGCAGGCCTATCGGCTGGCGCTTGCCCATGGCGGGCACTGTGAGGGCGCGCCGGGGCTGCGCACCGAGTACCACCCGGACTACTACGCTGCCTACTTTCGCGACCCGGACGGCAACAAGCTCTGCGTGGTCTGTCACCAGCCCGAGTGAGGGGTCACTGCGCGTCTGGTTTAGCGGGCGCTCGGCAGTAGCGCGTAGCATGGGTTGCGCGTAGCGCTACCCATGCTGTGCCAGCCCATTCTACGGTTGTGGATAACGCCTCAGCCGATACCCCGCACCCCTCCATCGGCCCGCGCAGAGCGGCAGGTCTGACCAGAGCCTATTACCGAGGCCCGCAAGGTTTCGCCGCTATCAGCAGTCGAAGCCGTGCTGGCTGCGGTAGTACTCCACCTGCTCGGCGGGCATCTCCTTGAACAGCGCACAGATGGTGAAGCTGCCGACCTGGCGGCCGTTTTTCAGGTAGCCCCAGTCGGTGATCTGTTCGCGGGTAAAGCGCAGCGGCTGGCCCCAGGTCACGCTCTTGACGACGCGCGGCTGGTTGGCCACTTCACCGATAAAGCCTTGTTCAAGCGGCCGGAAGCGCGTGATCCAGAAGGTTTCAATACCGTTGCTGTCCTCGGCCATCACCTGAACCTTGAAGCCACTGGTATTGGCTGGCGGCTTGGCGGCCAGGGCCAGGAACTCTGTCAGGCCGGCCTGGGCCTGGCGTACGGCAGTTGAGACGGCTGGGTCCTGGCGCTCGGCGCTGACCACTTCATTGCTGTCGCGCGCGCTGGCGTGAAATGCCGTCAGGCCGAGTGCGAGCAGAGAAGCGATATATGAGGGGCGCATGCTGATTCCTTTCGTGGTGGCCTGGCTGTTACGCGTCATTTTCCAGGGCTGAGTCTGGACACTTAGCGGTTTCGTCGATCATCTGCCGCTTTCCCCACTTTTCCAGGCGGGTGTACCAGGCCAGGTCACTGTCATCCAACTGCGCCTTGGCTTTTTCACTGCCGTTGCGGGCGGCCACTTCCAGCCACAGTTGCTGTTGGTCGCGATTGAGCGGCATGCCACTGCCGGTGCCGTAGGCCTGGCTCAGGCTGAATTGCGCAGGTGCATGGTTGCTCTGTGCCGCTTTGCAGATCCAGTACAGCGCTTTGCTGTCGCTGCTGCTGAAATGGATCGCGCGCTCATCGCCGCTGGCGGCAAATTCCACACCGCTGTCACGGCTCCAGTACAGCTCGCCCAGCAGATATTGGCTCTGGATGTCGCCTTGTAGCGCGGCCTGTTCAAACCAGTGCATGGCCTGGAAGCGTTCATCCTGGTCGCCCGGGTTTTCCAGGTAGTCGATGCCCAGCTCAACCTGAGCCAGGACCAGGCCCTGTTCGGCGGCCTGGTTCAACCAGCGCTTGCGCTCGGAATCGTCGCCCGGCAGGAGCTTGTCGCGATACAGCATGGCAATTTCAAAGGCGGCACGGGCAACCCCCTGGTCGGCGGCTTCGGCGTACCAGCGCTCACTCTCGGGGTAGTCCTGCTGGGTATAGAAGTGATAACCGATATTGAACTGGGCGCAGGCATCCCCCGCAATTGCCTGTTGCAGAAGCGCTGGCAGGCTGTGCTGATCCGACTGATCAAGCGTCACTGGGCAATGCGTGCTGGCCGCCTGGCTGGTGGCGGTGCAGAGCAACAGGGCGCTGGCAAGCAGCGTGGCGGTAAGCCTGTGGGCAGGAAACATGTCGATCATCCTTGATGGCAGTAACCCGAGCCGGCTTGCTCGGGTGGAGTGGCAGTATAGAGATAAGTACCTTAGTGACTTGTTGTCGAGCGAGACAAGTTTTGCCTGGCCCAGGTTGTCGATTGAGCATTTTTTTGCCAGGCGAGATCACAGAGTGATGCCTGGTAACTGCTGTGGATAAATCGGCTGCGTATCGTCCGGGGTCAGTGCCGCCGTCTTCATCGGGTTGGCTGAGACGACGCTGAAGCCCGCGACCTGTCGGGCGACCATGGCTTACCATGGCGCATCTTTTTCGGGATTCTCGTCATGTCCGAACCTCAGGGCCGCTACCGGGTGTTGCTGATCGTGCTGCTGATCGGCCTCGGCCTGTTTGCCAGCATCTGGCTGGCCGGGCGTTATGCCGAGCAGCGCGCCTGGGAGCTGCGCAGCCAGGAGGCTCAGGGTCAGTTGCAGCTCTACGCGCAGTCGTTGCATACCCTGGTCGAGCGCTTCCGCTCGGTGCCCGAGGTGCTGGCTCTGGACAGCGATATCCGCTCGCTGCTGCGTGCTCCGGATGATCGCCTGCTGCGCAAAAAGCTCAATCAGCGCCTGGAGCAACTCAACGCCGCAGCGGGCTCCACCGTGCTCTATCTGCTCGACAGCCAGGGCGAAACCCTGGTGGCGAGCAACTGGCGCGACTGGAGCAGTTTCGTTGGCAACAACTACGCCTTTCGCCCCTATTTTCAGGATGCCGTGCGCCAGTCTGCCGGGCGTTATTTCGCGGTGGGGGTGACCACCGGGATACCGGGGTATTTCCTATCCCACGCGGTGCTCGATGAAGCCGGCGTGGTGCTCGGCGTGCTGGTGGTCAAGCTCGAACTGGAGGAGCTGCAGCGCGAATGGGCCAGCCAGTCCGGGGTGTTGCTGGTGGCCGACAGCTACTCGGTGGTGATCCTCAGCAACAAGCCGGCCTGGCGTTTTCGCGTGCTCAGTGAGCTGAGCGAGCAGGCCCGCGCCGAGCTGGTGGAGGTGCGCAAGTATGCCGAGCAGGCCCTGCAGCCGCTGCCCAGCACGTTGCGCCGGCAGATCGATAGCGACAGCCAGTGGCGGCGGGTCGAGGGCCCGGATGGTCCGCGCGATTACCTCTGGCAACGCCTGGCCCTGGAGGGCGAAGGCTGGACCCTGCATTTGCTGCTCGAGCCGCAGGCTCTGGTTGACAGCGTGCGCAGCTATCGCCTGGCCGCCGCCGGGGTGTGGATGACCCTGGCCTTTCTCCTGCTGTTTCTCGCCCAGCGGCGCAAGAACCAGCGCCTGCAGGCCGGTATCCGCGAGCGCCTGGAACGCGAAGTGGCGCTGCGCACCGCGGAATTGCGCGAGGCCCAGGAAGGCCTGGTGCATGCGGCGAAGATGGCCGCCCTGGGGCAGATGTCGGCGGCCATGGCCCATGAAATCAACCAGCCGCTGACCGCCATGCAGATGCAGCTGGGCAGCCTGCGCCTGCTCCTCGACAGCGGCCGCCAGGCCGATGTGCGCGAGGGCCTGCAGCGTATCGACGGCCTGTTGCAGCGCATGGCCGGGCTGACCGGGCACCTGAAAACCTTCGCCCGCAAGAGCCCGGCGGGCCTCAGCGAGCGCTTGCGTCTGAGTGATGTGCTGGACCAGGCCCTGCAACTGCTGGCCCCGCGCATACGCAGCGAAAATGTCGAACTGCACTGCGAGATCGAGGGCGAGGCCATGGTCCTTGGCGATGCCATCCGCCTCGAACAGGTGCTGCTCAACCTGCTGCACAACGCCCTGGATGCCATGGCGTCTGCCGAAACGCGGCAGTTGCACATCCGTATCCAGCGCCAGGCCGACACCTGCCTGCTCAGCGTCGCCGACAGCGGCGGCGGCATCGCCGCCGAGGCGCTGGACCATGTCTTCGAACCCTTCTTCACTACCAAGCCGGTAGGCGCGGGGTTGGGCCTGGGCCTGGCGGTGTCCTATGGCATCGTGCGCGAACTGGGCGGCAGCCTGGAGGCGACCAATGGCGAGCAGGGTGCGGTATTTACCCTGCGTCTGCCGGCGGCGTAAGCGTACTCGGTCTGCGCACCGGCTAACCCATGCCACCCGCCTGCTGGTGCGCACAGCGCGCCCTACAAAAGACCAAGGCAGTTACACTGCCGACGATTGATCAGGAGGTGATATGACCGGGCAAGTGATAGTCGTCGATGATGAAGCGGCAATCCGTGAGGCCGTGCAGCAGTGGCTGGAGCTGTCCGGTCTGCATGTGCGCAGCTGCGCCAGCGCGGCCCAGGCCCTGGCGCTCATTGACCGCGACTTTGCCGGGGTGGTGGTCAGCGATGTTCGTATGCCTGGCACCGACGGCCTGCAGCTGCTGGACAAGCTGCTGGAGCTGGATCGCGACCTGCCGGTGATCCTGGTTACCGGTCACGGCGATGTGCCCATGGCGGTACAGGCCCTGCGCCAGGGTGCCTACGACTTTATCGAAAAGCCCTTCACCCCCGAGCGTCTGCTCGACAGCGTGCGCCGCGCCCTGGACAAGCGCCGCCTGGTTTGCGAGAACCGCCAGCTGCGCGAGCAGTTTTCCCGCAAGGACCAGATCGAGGCGCAATTGCTTGGCGTATCGAAGCCGATGGAAAACCTGCGCCGGCAGATCCTCGAGCTGGCCGGCACCTCGGTGAATATCCTCCTGCGTGGCGACACTGGCAGCGGCAAGGAGCGGGTCGCGCGTTGCCTGCACGATTTCAGCGCCCGCGCCGGCAAGCCCTTCGTCGCGCTGAACTGCGCGGCGATTCCCGAGCACCTGTTCGAAAGCGAGCTGTTCGGCCATGAAAGCGGGGCCTTTACCGGGGCCCAGGGCAAGCGCATCGGGCGCATCGAACACGCCGATGGCGGCACCCTGTTTCTCGATGAGGTAGAAAGCCTGCCCCTGGCCCAGCAGGTCAAACTGCTGCGCGTGCTGCAGGAAAAAACCCTGGAGCGCCTGGGCTCGAACAAGAGCATCCGGGTCGATCTGCGGGTCATCAGTGCGGTCAAGCCCGACCTGCTCGACGAGGTCAAGGCCGGGCGTTTTCGCGAAGACCTGTACTACCGCCTGAATGTCGCCAGCCTGCGTATTCCGCCGCTGTGCGAGCGCCGCGAGGACATTCCCCTGCTGTTCGAGCACTTCGCCCAGCAGGCTGCGCAGCGTAACCAGCGGGAGATGCCGGCCCTGTCGCCCAGCGAGCTGGCGCGCCTGCTCGGGCACGACTGGCCGGGCAATGTGCGCGAGCTGATCAATGCCGCCGAGCGCCATGCCCTGGGCTTGAGTGGCGGGGTGGAGAGCGCCGCGGGTGCGCCGCTGCAATCGTTGGCCGAGCAGATGGAAGCCTTCGAGGCGCAGTGCCTGCACCGCGCCCTGCAGCATTGTCAGGGCAATATCGCCGAGGTCATGGCGCTGCTGCAGCTGCCGCGGCGCACCCTCAACGAGAAGATGCAGCGCCACGGCCTGCAGCGCAGCAGCTATCGCACCGCCGGTAGCAGCGACGAGGATTGAAAGCCCGCGCCCAGCCTGTAGCCCGAATAAGCCTTGGCGCAATCAGGGACCGTGCGCTGCGCTTATCAGGGCTACAGGTGATCTAGTCGGCGGAATTTCGCTTATCTAAGTTTTTTCACTGGCGGATTTCCGCTCGCTACAGCCGCCAGGCTGGCCGTACTGATCAGGGTAAAGGCTCTAGGACGGGCTTTTCGACGTCTGGCACGGCTTCTGCTATAGCTCTTGTCAGCCACGCGCTTAATTGCCGCGGGCAGCATAAGAAAGACAAGAGGTTAGCCTATGAACTGCCAAGCATCCCCAGCGAGCCACGCTCGCCCAGCTGCACAACGCCACCTCTTGCGCGCACGGTTTCGGCCGGGTGCGGGCACTTGTCTCTTTCAGCCATTCAGCTAGCCAAGGCACGGCTCCGCCACTTGGGCGGCGCACAGCGTCTACAGTGAAACCTCTGCATTAAAGCCATAACAACAACGGAGATTGATCCATGCGAATGACCAAACGACTCAGCCTGTTTGCCGCTGCTGCGGCCTTTACTGCCAGCACCGCGGTACTCGCCGCGCCGACCTTTATCAATATCCTCACCGGCGGCACCAGCGGCGTGTACTACCCGATCGGCGTCGGCCTGTCGCAGCTGTACAGCAATGGCATCGCCGATTCGAAGACCTCGGTGCAGGCGACCAAGGCTTCGGTGGAAAACCTCAACCTGCTGCAGAGCGGCCGCGGCGAGCTGGCCCTGGCCCTCGGTGATTCGGTGGCCGACGCCTGGAATGGCGTGGAAGATGCCGGCTTCAAGACGCCGCTGAAAAAGCTGCGCGCCATCGCCGGCACCTACCCCAACTACATCCAGATCGTCGCCAACAAGGAGTCCGGCATCAACACCCTGGCCGACCTCAAGGGCAAGCGCATTTCCGTCGGCGCGCCGAAGTCCGGTACCGAGCTGAATGCCCGTGCCATCTTCAAGGCCGCCGGCCTGAGCTATGAAGACATGGGCAAGGTCGAGTTCCTGCCATACGCC
>Ga0209343_10005623_pt1 | contig 15108 bp, 6 predicted proteins | sample RifCSPlowO2_02_FD_184026 | JGI IMG/M metagenome (GOLD analysis project Ga0209343, IMG submission 184026) | Groundwater microbial communities from Rifle, Colorado - Rifle CSP2_plank lowO2_0.2 (SPAdes) (version 2) | ecosystem: Environmental > Aquatic > Deep subsurface > Groundwater | place: Rifle... | reverse complement strand
TGCTCGGCCAGAGCGTGGCGGCATTCCGCCAGGTGCTCAGGGACGGTGCCTTCGGCGAACTCTACGTAGACGGTCATCGTCCTGACGAATGGCGCCATGTATTTGCGTCAGTGCAATCGTTGGCTCAACTCGACCTCTCAAATCTCCGCCCCGACGCTTTCGACGTCGTGATCGTCGACGAATTCCACCATGCCGCGGCGGAAACATATAGCCGCTTACTCGACTACCTTAAGCCACAAATCCTGCTCGGACTGACGGCGACACCCGAGCGCGCTGACGGCAAGAGCGTGTTGGGCTGGTTCGACGGGCGTGTGGCAATCGAGCTGCGCCTCTGGGAGGCCCTGGAGCGCGGCCTCTTGTGCCCGTTCCACTACTTCGGTCTGCACGACAACACGGACCTGTCGCACGTCTCCTGGTCGCGCCGCGGATACGACGTCGGGGAGCTGCAAACGCTGTACACCGGCAACCATGCGCGGGCCGGGATCGTAGCGAAGGCGATCCAGGACAAGGTAGCCGATCATCGGCGCATGCGTGCGCTCGGGTTCTGCGTAAGCATCGCGCACGCCGAGTTCATGGCGCGCGAGTTCAATCGTATTGGGCTGCCTTCTGCGGCAATCTCCTCCCAGAGCACTCGCGAGGAGCGAGAGGACGCCCTGCGCAAGCTGCGTAGTCGGGATGTCAATATTCTTTTTGCGGTCGATCTCTTCAACGAGGGTGTGGACGTCCCCGAGATCGACACGGTCCTCTTCTTGCGTCCAACCGAGAGCGCAACGCTGTTCCTCCAGCAGCTTGGCCGTGGCCTTCGTCAGTCGCAGGGCAAGTCCTGCCTGACGGTGCTGGACTTCATCGGCAATGCCAATCAGAAATTCCGGTTCGATCAACGCTACCGCGCGCTCACAGAAACGACCAGAGCGGGTGTCGTTCGGCAGATCGAAGATGGCTTTCCGTACCTGCCGGCCGGCTGCAAGATTCAGCTGGATCGCGTGGCGCAGAGCCTCATTCTCGAGAATCTCAGGCGAACGATTGGCGGTAACTTCGGCACCTTCGTGCGCGAGTTGAAGGACATCGGCAGAGATGTCACTCTCGCGGAGTTTCTAGGCGAAGCCGGCGTGGCCGTTGACGAGCTGTATCGAAACCCGGACTGGACATGGACCCGGCTCCGTCGCGAGGTTGGTCTACCCACAGCCGTTCCCGGGCCGCGCGCAGGCCAACTCTCAAAGGCCCTGTCCAGGCTGCTTCACATGGACGATCGAAGCCGTCTGGCCTTCCTCAGCGGAGTGCTGAAGAATGACACCCCGCCGCAGATCCTGGCGCTCGAGGAATCCGAGCGCCGGATTCTCACGGGTCTGCACTTCACTCTCTGGGGCAACAAGGAGTCGTGGCCCAGCCTCGAGGCGAGCATGGCGGAGTTGTGGGCTCACCCGGCGATCTTGTCCGAGCTGCGCGAACTGCTGTTCGTGCTCGAGGATCAATCGCAGCATCTGACGTTTTCGCTAGACGGTCGTAAGGCCTGGGAGTCCGTGCCGTTGTCCGTCCACGCGTCCTACAGTCTGGACGAGATTCTCACGGCGTTCGGCGAGATGACTTTGGAACGTCCGCACCGCATCCGGGAAGGTACAACCCGCGACGAAGAGACTGACAGCGACCTGTTTTTCGTCACCTTGGAAAAAACCGAGGGGAAGTACTCGCCGACGACGATGTATAAGGATTACGCCGTCTCGCCGGAGCTGTTCCACTGGGAGTCGCAGAGCGTCACGAGCCAGGCATCAGCCACCGGGCAGCGCTACATCAATCACCGTCAGCGTGGCTCAAGCATCCTACTGTTTGTCCGGCGAACGGCCAAGGTCGGCAGTCGCACTGCTCCTTACATCTTTTTGGGATCTGCGGACTACGTCTCGCACGAACGCGAACGGCCGATCGCATTCCTATGGCGGTTACGGCATCCGATGCCGGCGGACTTCTTCAGAGAGGCGAAGGTCGCGGCAGGATAAGCTTTTTTTGAAGGAGGCTTGAAACTCTGCACGCGTCCTAGCAAATACAGGGGACAAGTGTTCGTGGACCCGTGCGGTCGTTGCGCCAGGTCTGTCGCTGGCCGTTCGACGTGACGCGATGCGCGTACGGATGCACCGACCCGGAGCTGCTGGCGATTGGCAAGCGTCGACCTGCAGCTCACTTCGGTCGGATTGGGATTTCGACCCGCTGATAGTCAGTGAAACCCGGACCGACCGGACTCTGCAGGCGCGTGCGGAGGGTCGCGAACCCACCCGATTGTAGCCCCAGTGCCCTCAGGCGCCTGCGTTCTCCTGAGGTCCGATCTCGAGCAGATCGTCATTCTACGGTGTCCATTCGGCGACGGCCCGGATGCCGGCGCGGACCTTTGGACGAAGGGCTTGAAGACATCGCGGCGCCAGCAGAGCCCGAAACGGCGACCTAATGGTTCCTAGCCTCCGCTCACTGCGAGCGCAGAACCGATCGCCGGCGCGACGACGACGCCGTCCAGCAAAACTCCAGAATACTGTCGGTTGTCTGCTCCCGCAGTAATCGGACGACTGGCCCAGGTCCCGCGCGATCGCGTCGAACGCCTTCTTGAAATCAGCAGGCGTATGGCGTCTTCATGGCGCGGTCTATGGGAACGACTGAGACGACCGTTCTTCAGCTGCTTTTCTGAGGGCAGTGACGCGTCCCTCCGTCCGAAAGATGAAGTCGCCTCCGTCCGCCACGACGCAACCACTGTCCGCTTTTTGTCCGTGTCCTGGCGCGGACAGGCCCCAACCAGCACCTAGGTCATGTGCAGGAAAGCCCTGTTTTATTGGGGTAAATTGGGAGGGGCTGGTGCCCCTCCCACCCTTGGACGGCCTTGAAAACCACTGCACCGGAAACGGTACCGGGGGTTCGAATCCCTCTCCCTCCGCCAAATTTGGAATGGTCCAAGCGCCGCCAAGCCTCGCGATCCACGCTCGGGGCTTCTCCACGACGAATGTGTCGCCCTTCACGGTGCAACTCGCGGCCACGTTTGATCGCCCGCTCTTGTCAGAAGCGGTTGACGTGCTCGCGTCGTGACCGGCCGCCATGCGCCGACCATGACGTCGATTGCGCTATTTCGGCATCGATGAGTCGTTGACGAGCACCGCCGACGATTCAGCTTCGGACTCCTCTTCCTCCTCCTCCTCCTCCGACCGATAGCTCGCCAGGCGGTTGTACAGCGTCTTCAGGCTGACGCGGAGCAGTTCGGCCGTCTTCGACTTGTTGCCGTTGCACTGTTCGAGTGTCGCCATGATCAAGCGCCGCTCGGCCTCTGCGATCGGCATGCCGACCTTCAGCGTCAGGGAATCACTGTCGACAACCGGTTTCACGTCGCCCGGCGACACCGGGGAACGGACCTCGGGAGGCAGGCTGTGTGCCTCGATCGTGTCGCCGGAGAGAATGTAGGCCGAGTAGACGACGTTCCTGAGCTCGCGCACGTTGCCCGGCCACGCGTAGGCCCGCAACAGATTCAGACTCTCCTGGCTGAGCGTCTTTCGCCGGCCTTCCACATTCGTGAATTCGTCGAGAAACCACTGCGCCAGCAGCGGCACGTCCTCGGCGCGCTCCCGTAACGTCGGCAGGTTCAGTTGGAACACCTTCAGGCGGTAGTACAGATCCTCGCGCAACCGGCCCTTCTCGATCGCCTCAGGCACGCTGCGGTTCGACGCGGCGACGATCCGCACATCCACCGACAGCGGTTCCTCGCCCCCCAGCCTGACGAAGGATCCCGTCTCCAGGACGCGCAGGAGCTTGGCCTGCAGCTCGAGCGGCATCTCCGTCACCTCGTCCAGGAACAGCGTGCCTCTCGAAGCTCGTTCGAAGTAGCCCTTGTGCCGGCGGTCGGCACCGGTGAAACTGCCGCGCTCGTGGCCGAAGAGCTCACTCTCAATCAGCGTCGGCGAAATGGAGCTGCAGTTGACCGGCACGTACGGGCCAAGGCGACGACGGCTCAGGTCGTGAATGATCTTCGCGACCACGTCCTTGCCGGTCCCGCTTTCGCCGGAGATCAGGACGCTGGCGCCGCTCGGCGCGACGCGCGCGATCAGTTCGCAGGCCCGCTGAATGGCCTCCGAAATCCCGACGATGGCTCCAAAACGGCCGGAAGTACGTTGCGCGGCTTTCAGATCCCTGATCTCGCTCGCGAGTCCCGTCGTCTTGCAGATGTCCCCGAGAATCTTACGGAGTCGCTGGACATCGATGGGCTTGACGAGGTAATCGGTGACGCCTCGTCGCAACGCCTCGATCGCGGTGTCCACGCTGGCGTGGCCGGTGATCAACACCACGGCGGGCCCTTCGAGACACGCAACAGCGTCGAGCAGCGTCATGCCGCTGCCGTCGGGAAGATTCAGATCGAGGACGACCACGTCGGGCGTCTGCTCCGCGAGCTCGACATGGGCGCGCTCGATCGTGGACACGGCCGACACCGTGAATCCTTCGGCGGCGACCAGCGTGGACAAGCCGTCCAGCGTCGGATTGTTGTCGTCAACGATCAGTGCGTGCGGCATCGGATCCCCTCATCATTGGCCCGGCCCTTTTCGTCCCGTCTTGTAAAACTTACCGGGCCGGACGCGCATTTCTGCTCACCAGGCTCGTCCCATAGGCCAACCAGCCGGCCGACCTTGCTCAGCTTCGGCATTCACACAAGGCCCTATCTCGTTAGCACGTCGCGTCTTTCGCGCGCCACCTGACGCGCATGGCGCTATGGCGCCTTCTGGTTCGACTTTTGCCATAGGTGCAGCTGCAACGTGCAGTCGACGGAAGGGAGGAACGACATGATACGTCTTCTCGTCTCCGCGTTTTCCGCTGGCATGCTCTCGGTTGGGTGCGGCGGTGGGACTCCAACCATCGTGAGCCCCACATCGCTTTCCTCGGACGCCTCCGCCGGAACCAACGGAGGCCTGGTCGAGAAACACTACACGGTCGGCGGTATCGTTCAGTCCGTTGAGAAGCCGTTTCAACCCCTCGAGGGTGCGCGCATCTGGGTCGAGGGAGAACGGAACCCCGGGAACGGGACGGTCTCGGGCGCGGGCGGAGCGTTCTCGCTGCCGCTCAAGCCCGGCACCATGACGCTGGTCGTCACGAAGGACGGCTTCGAGCCGTGGTCGACGACCATGGCGCTCTTCGAGGACCGCCCTGATCTCCGCGTCCTGCTGCGGCCGACACCGCGGTAGGCACCGGTCGCGGGCCGCGCAGTGGCGGGCGAGGTCGATGCGGTCGACCCGGACGCCAAGGCTCGCCGACGGATCGATTGGTCGAAGGCTGAGCTTCATCAGGCGCCCGTGGCAGAAGTGGTTCAACCTTCTTGCCAAGATCCAACACCCTGATACCAGGGCAGTTAGGTGTTACCGAGCTCGACAGTGAAGCGACGACATGGCGTCAGATGCGTGTAGGAATTACCTACGTCGGGCTCGTGATTGTGTAGGAACGGTAACTGACGCTGGTCGTGCATCACGGTTTTCCGATGAGGTGCCCTCATGTCCCACCACGATCACGCGGCTCTCTCCTCTTCCGACGACCACGCGCGCGAGTCATCGTCGTCAACGCCAACACGGTTGGCGACGCTTGACGGCTTCGTCGGCGTGAGCGCCAGCCCCGACGGGGTGCAAATCGATCAGCTCGAGCCGCTCACCGAGTTGAGGGTGCGCACCTGCAATTCCACGTACGAGATATTCGTCGTTGAGCCCCATCGGTCGAGAGTCGTCGTTCGCGGCGGGCAGCACTTCCCGATCCCTACCCGTGCGACTCTCGAGGGATCGACGTTTGGAGGCAGCTGCTTGAAGTTGGGTTGGATCGGCGCAGGCTTCTGTATGGAAATCCATTCCGATGATGTCGTGATCGTCACGTCTCCCGTGTGCGGCGTACGGCTCGGCTCCGGCCGGTCGTCGAGATGCCGTCACGCGCCCACGGTCAACGGCCCTGCGTAGCTCGAGCGCTGACGCGATCGGTACAAGCTTTGCTGCCGCATCGGGCAAGGAGTGACACCATGACCAAATCCTGGCTCTCTCCGCTGGCGGTCGTACTGTGCGCATCCACGCTCGCCGCGGCGCCCGATCGCGAAATCACGGTACCCGCTGGCACTGCGCTGCGGGTTCGGCTCGACACCAGTGTGGCATCGGACTTCTCCCGATCCGAGGACCCGGTGCGTGCGCGGCTCGTCGACCCTCTCGTCATCGATGGCCGCGCCGTCGTGCCCGCGGGCAGCGTCGTGAATGGATCGGTGACCCAGGCCAAGCCCTCGGGAAAGGTCAAAGGGCGCGCGCGCCTCGGCATGCGCTTCGACTCGCTCATCGCCGGCGGCGAGCGCTATCGGATCCAGACGCGCCCCTGGACGCGACTCGCGCGCGCGACGAAGAAGAAGGACGCCGCGACGATAGCCGTTCCGGCGGCTGGCGGCGCCATCATCGGCGGAATCCCGGGCGGCAAGAAGGGCGCGGCGATCGGCGCGACAGCGGGCGGCGGCGCAGGTACGGCTGCGGTGATCTCGACGCCCGGCAGCGAAGTGCGCGTGGGGCGCGGCGCTGTGCTCCTCGTCAGGTTGAGCAGACCGTTGACCATCCGCGTGCGCTGACAGGTCAGCCGTTCGAGCTTCGCGAGAGCTCATCCACCCGCGGCTTGAACTGCGCAGATCTTCCCTGGTCGCCGAAGACGGTTTTTGCAGGAAATGGGCGCAACCGATAGGCCGATGCGGAACCCTCGAGCGGTGCGAACGAGCACAGTTGATGCTCGCCATCGTCCTGAATGACGCGCGAGTGCAGTACTCAAGGAGGCCGAGCCATGCGTTCAACCACGAATCATCTGCGTGCGGCGTTGAGTGCGCTCCTCTTGGCGCTGGTCGTAAGCCACGCCGCGTTCGCCGAATCACCCGGCGAAGTCCAGGAACGGTTGCAGAAGTCCATTGATGTTCTCCGCGCTCTCACCAGCGCAGCCGACGACGCCATTCCGGAGTTCGTGCTCAAGCGAGCCGAGGCAGTCGTCGTCATCCCCTCGCTGATCAAGGGCGGGTTCATCGTGGGCGCCGAACACGGCAAGGGCGTGATGAGCGTGCGAAATCCCGACAACCACACGTGGTCCCCTCCAGCATTCGTCCGATTGTCTGGTGGGAGCTTCGGCGCACAGATCGGAGTGCAATCAGTCGATCTGGTCCTCGTCGTCGTGAACCGTGACGGCATCGACGATCTGTTGAAGGACAGATTTTCCCTCGGGGCTAATGCCTCGGTCGCGGCGGGCCCAATCGGCCGCAGCGCCAAGGCCGCAACCGACATCCTGCTGTCGGCACAGATTCTGGCGTACTCACGGGCGAGGGGGATTTTTGCCGGCGCGACATTTGACGGCGCGACCCTCCTTCCCGACCGCGACGCCAACGAGCTGTTCTACGGACACCGTCACACGACCGAGGAGATCGTGACGCTGAAGGCCACCGCGCCGCGTCAGCGACCAGCCATCGTTTGGCAGTGGCAAGACACATTGACCATGCTGACGGGTCCAGGAATATCGAGGTAGAGGATCTCCGGCGCGCGGAGATCAGCCGGCCACGAGTTGAGGCGCGTTAAGCAGAGCTCCCTGTCTCGGCATTGACACCCCGACCTACTCAGACGCTCTGTCGAAGCGATCGCGGCGCTTGATGCTGCTCAATTAGTCATCTACATCTCGAAGTCAACCTCAGCATAGCTTATATCTCATTATGGATGATGTATTTACAACTGTCTGTTCGTAGAATAGACATACTGATGACGTATTACACAAATAATCGTTGACAGCGCTCCCCTGCGAGCGCAAGATGGCTAATCACGGAGCGTTGTCCGTTCTTCATGAGGATTCCATGACGCGATCGCATTTGCAGATTCGGTTGATTGCCGTGCTTTGTGGCGCTCTTGCCTTCGGTGCGTTGCGCTATGCCGTCGCGGCAAACCCGGACCACGTCGCCGCCTTCAGGCAGACGCACCAGTGTCCCAGCTGCGATCTGTCGCATGCGAACCTCGCGGGTCTCCAGGCGCCCAACGCCAAGCTGGCCAACGCGAATCTGACCGGCGCCAATCTGTACGGCGGTAGCCTGCGCGGCGCGGACTTGTCCGGGGCGATTCTGGACGAGGCGAATCTCGAAATGGTGAATCTGTCCGGCGCGACAGGCGCCGTCCTCGGCGCCGCCAGGACAGACGCTCGGACGACGTGTCCCGACGGCGGCGCCGGGCCGTGCCGCTAGCTCACTGACGATCGGCTCAATTCGTTCTCGGAGATTTCCCCAATGAGCGCCCTGCCATCGACTGTTCGTCCGAAAGCCCGCCTGCTGGCCAGCCTGGTCTTGTTCGGGATGCTGGCGTTTCCTGCGAGCGCACGCGCGCAGTGGTTCCAGTGGAGCAACGGCGGCTCGTTCGCGACTTTTGGCCCAAATTCGTCGGTGACCATGGACCTGGGCCAGTTCGTCGCGGGTAACTGCGACCCCTTTTTCCCCGCGACGAATGTCTTCGTGGTGAATTTGGCGAGCATTGGCGACGGCGCACAACTCGTCGACGTCTCGAACGCCGACGGGCTGCCCAACACCATCATCGGAGCTAGCGGCGGTTTATTCGTTTCCGAAACCATCGCGTTTACGGCCCCGGGCGGCTTTCTCGGGCCAGGGACCTACGGCATCGTGTTCGACGAATGCCAGGACGGCCACTTCAACGCCGGTGTCGACACGCTGTTCTATCCCGCCTTCGAGGTCGTGATTCCAGCGGACGTCCCGATTCTTCCGAGCGCAGCCATCGCCGAGATAAAGGCCCAGGCCAAGGTCGAGGGCAACAGCTGGGCGCGTCTGGTGAAGCAAGTCGAAGCCATCGAGCTGCTGATAGAGATGAAGGGCTGGATCGAATGCCTGCAGGGCGGCATCGCTGGATGCGCCGTCTCGTACGCGATCGATCAGGCCGAGGCGTACGTCAAGAGCGTGCTCATGGGGCTTTTCGGCCTCGTCGATCCGAAGGACGCCGCCAAAGATGCTGTCCTCGACACGATTGCGCACTATGGTGGCATAGCAGCCGACCCACCAGATCCCAGCTTTCGACAGCTGAGCCCCCTCGGTCTTATTTCGCCCATCGATCCACAAAGCGTCGATCCGCTCGTTCAGCGGCTCGTCGGGTTGGGAAGCGCAGAGCGCAACGAATCGGCGCTTCTCGCCGCGCTGCTCCACTCGGTGGAGCGCTATCAGGGCGCCGATGCGGCCAATGACGGCGACTGGGCGCTGATCCATGCTCGCGCGATCCAGGCGTACTCGTCCGCGCTGGCCGCTCAATTGCCTTCGACCAACGCCGCTCTCTCCGCCCTCAGCGCCGCACTCGCCGCCGACACGCGCGACTTCGACGGGGCGTCGACAGCCCTCGGACCGGTCCGCGCGAGGATCGAGGCGACCGGCTTCGACGCGCTGGAGACGCTTGCCCTGACCAACCTCGGATTTTCGCCGGCCGCGATCGCGAACATCCGCGCCGTCATCATTGGACAACCCAGCACGAGCTTTACCAAGGCGGGGATGCAGAGCGACATCAGCGACGCCCTGGCCGCGAATGCGGACCTTGCGCTGGCTCTCGGGACGCTCGTGTCCGATATGGATGGCGTGATCGCCACGCTCCTGGCCGATCCCTACGTCTTCAACAACAATCCGATCGCCAACGCGGGAGGACCGTACAGCGCGAACGAAGGGACGCCGGTGGCGCTCGATGGGTCGGCCTCGACGGATCCGGGAGGCGCCATCACTGCCTACGCCTGGGATCTCGATGGCGACGGCCAGTTCGACGACGCGACCGGCGCGACCCCGTCGGCGACGTTCCCGTCTGCGTTCGTCGGGTTCATCGGCCTGCGAGTGTTGGACGCGGACGGGAACGCCGGCATCGACTACGCGCAAGTGACGGTTGCAGACGTCAACGGCCCGCCGTCGATCGACGCCTTCACGCCGGCCGCCGCGCAACAGCAGGTGCTCGTCGGGTCGAGCCTTGCGTTCGCATTGTCGGCCACCGATCCGGACGCGGACTCGGTCAGCATCAATTGGCTCGTCGATTTCTCGCCAGCGGGCACGGGGGCCGGTTTCACCTACAGTCCCGATGCCAGCGCCCTCGGCATGCGCGTCCTCAGGGCCGAGGTCACCGACGGGAACGTCGGAGGCGGCACGGTTGCCCGCGAGTGGGCCGTTTCCGTGCTCATGCCAGACGCCGACGGCGACGGCTGGCGCGCGAACGTCGATTGCAACGATGCCAATTCCGCCATCTACCCTGGCCAGCCCGAGGTTATCGGAAACGGCCTCGATGACGACTGCGACCCGGGGACACTGGACGGAGGCAACCCGCCGGTCGCGGCCTTCTCGAGCGCACCGGCGCCGGGCCTCGTGAACCAACTGATCTATTTCACCGATGCGTCGAGCGATCCCGATTCGCCGATCGTGTCGTGGGCGTGGGATTTCGGTGACGGTGGCGTCAGTACCGTTCAAGACCCCTCGCACACCTACGCCACGGCGGGCACGTTCACGGTCAGGCTGACCGTGACCGATCCGCAGGGTCATAGTGCCTTCACGGAAACACAGGTCACGTCGACCAACGCCCCGACGGCGGCCTTCACCTTCTCGCCGAGCCAGGCGTTCCGCACGAAGCCTGTTCAGTTCACAGACCTGTCCAGCGATCTGGACGGGCCCATCGCGTCGTGGGCGTGGCAGTTCGGGGACGGTGGGACGAGCACGGTCCAAAGCCCGGTGCACTCGTTCGCGGCCGCTGGGTCCTATACCGTCAGCCTGATGGTGACCGACGGCGACGGCGCGACTGCGAGCGCGACCGATCAGATCGTGGTGGCCCCGTCGGTCGACGATCTGACGTCGGTGCAGTTCGTTCTCGGAGAATCGAATTGCGGGTCCGGCGTGGTCTACGGCTTCACCATCGGCGGGGTGCAGGTCGCCACGCTGACGCCCACCTACGATTGCACGTGTGGTCCGGGCTCGAAAACGGTGACGGTCACGGACCCCGCGGTCCTGGATCTCATTACCTCGCCGGTTTGTCAGGTCTTCGGGCTGTCGGTGAGCACCAACTCACATGTCGGATGGGCGTACGTCGACATAATCCGAGTGGGAAGCGTGCAACGGATCCGCATCGTCAACAACAACCCTGCCGACGGACCCGATACTTACAGCAATTACGTTTGCAACGCGGGGTACTACCTTGGTGCACGGACGTTTTTGTCGGCGCTCCCCAACCTGGACGGCGACGGTACTCCGGACTGCACCGACGATGATGTCGACGGCGACAGCGTTCTGAACGGAGCGGACAACTGCCTGCTGGTGGCGAATCCGAATCAGGCAGATTTCAATGGCGACGGCTTCGGAGACGCGTGCCAGGATTCGGATGCCGACGGTGTGAAGGATTCCGTCGACAACTGCCAGACTGTCGCCAACGCCAATCAGAGTAATCTGGATCACGACGCTTTTGGCGATGTGTGCGACGACGACATCGACAGCGATGGGCATCTGAACGCCGCCGACAACTGCCCGTACATGGTCAACGCGACGCAGCTCGACACCGATAGCGACGGCCATGGCGATGTGTGCGACGTCGCGCAGGTGAAGATCCTGATCAAGGAAACCAGCTGCAACAGCTACTGGTCTCAGAACAACGTGTACACGTTCAAGGTCAACGGGACTCCGTTCGCATCGCTGGACAACACGATCAGTCCGTGCGACTGCAACCAGACAGGGACAAGGGAAGTCATCGTCACCGATCAGTCCCTGCTCAGCCTTCTCGGCTCCACGCCGAGCTGCAACCTCTTCAATGTGACGGCGAGTGGCTACAGCTTGATCGGCTGGGCGAAGATGGAGATCACGCACTGGTCGTCGAACGTGGAGACCGTGACGTTCGCCGACACGACGGGCGGCACCTTCGACAACTACGTGTGCCGCGCGGGCTGGCAGTACGCGCCGACCTACGGGAACACCATCGCGGACACGGACAACGATGGGTTCCTGGACTGCAAGGATCCCGATATCGACGCCGACACCGTGCTGAACGGTGTCGACAATTGCCCGTACGTCGCCAACACAAGCCAGGCGGACGTCGACAACAACGGCATGGGCGATGCGTGTCAGGACACCGATGCCGACGGCGTGCTCGACATCAACGACAATTGCCCGACCGCGGCGAACGCGAACCAGTCGAACATTGATGGCGACGCGACGGGCGACGTCTGCGATGCCGATATCGACAACGACACGGTGCTGAACGGCTCGGACAACTGTCCGGTCACCGTCAATCCGGGCCAGGCCGATCTGGACCATGACGGTCTTGGCGACGTCTGCGATTCGGATGTGGATGGCGACGGCGTGACCAACGGGAGCGACAACTGCCCGGTCGACGTCAACGTAGATCAGAAGAATACCGACGGGGATGGCTTCGGCGACGTGTGCGATCCGGACATGGACAATGACAGCGTCGCCAACGCGGCGGACAATTGCCCGCTCTTCGTGAACCCGTCTCAGACGGCCACGAATGCCTACGGGATTGGCGACGCATGCGTGCCGACCCCGATTACGGTTCCGTGGTTCGGCGCGCCGACGCAGCCGCACCAGGTGTTCGACGGAGGCGCGCTCACGCTGCAAGGCGTGGCTGTCTACCCGGATTATTCGGCGGCCGTCAACATTACGAAGGCGACCTGGGATCCGGGCGACGGAACCCCTGCCGTGGACGTCAGCATCGCGAATCCGCTGGCGCTCGAGCTGCTGCACACGTACAACGGAGCGCCGGGAAACCCGTTCACCGCCGTGCTGACGGTCACCTTCGCCAACGGCTTCACGCGGAGCGACAACTTCCAGGTCATCGTACAGGCCAAGACGATCGACGTCGAGGCGAACATGGCGATTGACAAGGGTCTGTGGTTCCTCCACAAGACGCTCACTCGGACGACGGTCGGCACCGGCATCCCGGCCGGGTACTGGGTGACCCCACACAGCAACGTCGCAGGCACCGCTTCGACGATACAGGCGTTCGAGATCAACAACCACCGCGAGATCGGCAGCCGGGCGGAAGATCCCTATGTCGAGGACGTCACACGCGGTCTCGCGTGGCTCGAGACCCAGTTGAACGTGGTGGGAATCGGCGTGCAGACGGCTGGCGATCCCGACACGAACCACAACGGGATCGGCCTCCAGGCCAACAACGACAACTCTCCGATCTATGTCACTGCTCAGGTGGCCGACGCGTTCGTCGCGAGCGGCACGCCGGACGCGGTGGCAGTCGCCGGAAATGCCAATGTCAACGGGCACACGTACCGAGAGATCGTCCAGGACATGATGGACATGTACTGGTGGGGTCAAGCGGATGCCCTTTGGCCAGGCTATCAGTTTCAAGGCTGGCGCGGCGGCTGGCACTACAGCTGGAACACCGACGCGGACAACTCGACCGCTCAATGGGGCGCCATCGCGGGCCTGGCGGGCGAGAACGCGTGGAACATTCCGGTGCCGAACTTCGTGAAGACTGAGAACCTCAACTTCTGGCTGAAGTTCTCGCAGAATTACGGCGGCTGGGGTAGCAGCGGTTTCTACGACGGCTCCTTCGGCTACGGCGGCACCGGATGCGTGTGGTCGAACTGCATGGCGGAGACGCCTTCTGGCCTCGTGCAAATGGTCTTCGACGGCGTCAGGAACGATCCAAGTGCCACGACGGATCCCGAGATGCGGTTCCAGGCAGGCCTCAGGTTCATGGCTCGCGGCATGAGAGCTGGCTGGTTCAAGAACGATCCGACCTGGAGCGTCATCAACGTCTATGCGATGTTCGCGACGGCGAAGGCGTTCAGGCTGGCGACGGGCCTCGACGCGAACGGGAACGTGGTGGCGAACCCGGTCGTCATGCTCAACGACGACCCGTCGGATCCGAGCAAGGCCTTCGACTGGTACCGGAGCGACCCGCCGCCTGGCGGGACGGCGCCCATTGGCATTGCCAGACTCCTCATCTCGGCGCAGGAGGCGGGCGGTCGCTGGAATAGCGGTTCGTATTGGCTTGAGAGTCTGAGCACGTCGTACGGGATCATCATCCTGTCGCCGACGATCTTCGAGCTCGGCCCGACGGCGGTCTGCAGCGCGGTTCCGACAACGATCGCGCCGGGCGGGACCGTCGACTTCGACGGCGGCGGCTCGTTCCACAACGACCCGGGCGGCTCGATCGCCAGCTATTCCTGGAACTTCCAGGACAATTCAGCCCTCGAGACGAATCAAGCGCCGAGCCATTCATTCGCAAACCTCGGCACGTACAACGTCAGCCTGACGGTGACGGACCAGAACGGTATCTCGGCGTCGACGAGCTGTCCGGTCAACGTGATCGCGGGCAATCTGCCGCCCACCGCCGCCGCGGGCGGTCCGTACAACTTCTGCTACGGCGGCCCGATGATTCTCGACGCGACGCAGTCGAGCGACCCCGAGGGTGGGCCGCTCACCTTCACGTGGGATCTGACCAGCCCGCTCACCTTCGCCAATCCAGAGGGTGCGACGGGCGTGTTCGACGCAACGTCGTCCCTCGCGTCGCTGTTGCCCGGTACCTACCAGATCGGCTTACGGGTGACCGACGATCAGTCGCAGTCGAACGCCGTCTTCCCCGACATCACGATCCTCCCGGCGTCCGATCCGGCGTGCAACCAGCCGCCGACGTTCACGCCACCGGCGGACATCACGACGCCGGCGACGAGCAGCGCTGGAGCCATCGCGACATTCACGGCGACTGGAAGCGATACCGAGGACGGTCCGATTGCAGCCGTCTGCTCGCCCGCGTCGGGGACGACCTTCGCCATCACGACGACAACGGTGAACTGCACGGTCACTGACTCGGCTGGAGAGACCGTGAACGGGTCGTTCACGGTGACGGTGACCGACAACGCGCCGACGTTCACGCCGCCGGCCGACATCACAACGCCGGCGACGAGCGGCGCGGGCGCGGTTGTCTCATTCACGGCAACAGGGAGCGATACCGAGGATGGTCCAATCGCAGGCGTCTGCGTGCCGCCGTCGGGTTCGACCTTCGCCATCACCACGACGACGGTGAACTGCACGGTGACCGATTCGGCTGGGGCGACGGCGATCGGGTCGTTCACGGTCAC
>Ga0209343_10005622_pt1 | contig 15110 bp, 17 predicted proteins | sample RifCSPlowO2_02_FD_184026 | JGI IMG/M metagenome (GOLD analysis project Ga0209343, IMG submission 184026) | Groundwater microbial communities from Rifle, Colorado - Rifle CSP2_plank lowO2_0.2 (SPAdes) (version 2) | ecosystem: Environmental > Aquatic > Deep subsurface > Groundwater | place... | reverse complement strand
TATTTGCCCAACTGAAACTTTATATGGCTTGGGCTGTGACGCCACTAATCCGCAGGCGCTTCTTAAGGTTTATCAAGTTAAGGGCAGGCAGTTAGGCAAGTCCTTTCCAGTTTTGATCAGAGATATGAATATGCTTTCCGAATACGCTATTTTCAATCAGGATCAAAAAAGAGCAATTACTTCTGCTAAAAGTCCAACTACTTTTATTTTAAAATCTAAAAATCTTTCGCCGTTGGTAACTCAAAAGCATACTGCGGCTTTTCGTATTCCGAAAACTGGCTGGGCAAAGAAAATCTTTAAACATTTTGATAAGCCGTTAGTTGCCACCAGCGCCAATCTTTCTAAACAGGAACCTTTACCGGATCCAAGAATTTATAAAGAATCTTTTGGAAAGAATTCAGATTTGATTGACGCGGTAGTTTTTACTGGAGTTAATCGTAAGCGAAAGCCTTCTGCTATCATTGATTTAACCAAAAGACCCTATAAGATTGTAAGATAGTTAATTATGAGGTTTCGGATTCTTAAAAAATCCAAGAACAGTAGAGCAAGGCGGGGAATTATAGAAACAAAGCACGGCGTTATTGAGACGCCGGCTTTTATTCCCGTGGGAACACAAGCAACTGTAAAAGGTATGACCGTTGATCAGCTTAAATCAATTGGGTATCAATCGCTTTTATGCAACACTTATCATCTTTATTTACGGCCAGGCGATAAAGTTATTAAAAAAATGGGCGGTTTGCATAAGTTTATGAATTGGGACCGGCCGATTTTTACGGATAGCGGTGGATTTCAGGTTTTTAGTTTAGGTTATGGTCTGGAGCATGGAGTAGGAAAAGTGGCGAGTATGTTTCCCGGGGAAAAGGGCGGCGTACTTCACGGTGAAACTGAGCATGTTATTAAAAAAGAAAAACTGACTAGAATTACTGAAAATGGAGTAGAGTTTCGTTCTCATTTGGATGGTTCTCTACGCTTTCTGACGCCGGAAAAATCTATTGAAATTCAGCGTAATCTCGGCGCCGATCTTATTTTTGCTTTTGACGAATGCACTTCGCCTTTACACGATTACGTCTATACTAAGAAATCTTTGGCTCGCACTCACCGCTGGGCAAAAAGATCATTAGCAGCTTTTCAGGGCGGAGACCCCGTCACTACTGGACGAGGCTCGCCCAATGAAATGGGGCGGCAAGCTCTATACGGAATTATTCAAGGAGGAGCTTTTCGGGATCTTCGTGAAGAGGCGGCAAAGTTTATTTCTAAAATGGATTTTGATGGCATTGGCATTGGCGGCGCTTTAGGGAATACCAAAAAAGAAATGTATAAAATTTTAGGCTGGTTTACTCCTTTATTACCAGAAAATAAACCCAAGCATTTATTGGGAATTGGCGCGCCAGACGATATTATTCAGGGAGTAAAATTAGGAATGGACACCTTTGATTGCGTAATGCCAACGAGAATTGCTCGCAACGGTTCAGCGTTGCTGGCTAGGGGCGGCAGTTACGAATTATTGAATTTAAAATTAGGCCGGTATCTTAAGGACAAAAATCCGATTGATAAAAAGTGTGGGTGTTCTACTTGCAAAAGTTATTCGCGCGCTTATCTTTCACATTTATTTAAGGCGCATGAAATATTGGGGCCAATTTTGGCAACTATTCATAATCTTTGGTTTATGGAACAGTGGATGAAGAAGATTAGGCAAAGCATTTAGTTTTAGGGACAGATATGATATTTTAATTATTGAGCTGGAGTAGCTCAGTGGTAGAGCGCAGCCCTGAAGAGGCTGGCGTCCGGTGTTCGATTCACCGCTCCAGCACTAATAAAATGGAAAATTTAATATCTCGACATTGCGTTTCTTGCGAAGGCGGAGTGTTGCCGCTTGATCAAAATAAAATTCAAGAATACTTAAAACAAGTTTCAGGTTGGCAATTAGTTGAAGGCGTAAGTGAGAAGGGCGTGAAATATCAGCTCATTCGAAAAGAATTTAAGTTTTCTGATTTTAAAAAATCTATAAACTTTGTAAATAAGGTGGCAGATTTGGCGGAACAGGAGAAGCATCATCCTAATATTGATATTCGCTATAATCGTATACGTTTTGATCTCTGGACCCATGCTATTTATGGTCTTTTTGATAATGATTTTATCCTAGCGGCAAAGATAGATAAGATTTTTTCAGAAAATTTTCAGAAATAGTACTTATAATTTCTGCCAGAAGACTGGCTGCCCCGTAGCGCAGCGGAGGGAAATAACATAAATCCCACCAAATGATGAGTAGTATTCAAAATCTTATCATTTGGTGATGGTACGCAGTACCATTCCAACGTATGTCGGAATGGATTTCTATCCACAGGGCGTTTTTTATTTTTCGGTTTAGAATATAAATATAAGCTTAACTTTTTATCTTTATGTTTAAACAAGTTCGCAAGCGCGATGGCGCGATAGTGCCCTTTGATCAAGATAGGATAACCGCGGCGATTTTAAAGGCGATGACGGCGGCTAGTGAAGGCGAAATGAAAGAGGCGAAAAAAGTTTCTGACCGCGTATTAAAAGAATTATTAAAAAAATATCTGCCCAAACAAATTTTAGGCATTGAGCAGATTCAAGATGTGGTAGAAGAAATTCTAATTTTAGAGGAATATTCTAAAACCGCTAAAGCTTATATTCTTTATCGCCGTGAGCGCGCTGAACTTCGTGAAAAACGGAGAGAAATTCCGAGTAGGGTTAAAAAATTAGTTGAGGAAAGCAAAAAATACTTCCGCAATCCTTTATCGGAGTTTATTTATTATAGAAGCTATTCCCGTTGGATTGAAGAAGAGGGGAGGCGGGAGACTTGGATAGAAAGCGTTCAGCGCTATGTGAATTTTATGAAAGAAAATTTGGGTGATAAATTAAAAGATGAGGAGTATCAGGAAATTCAAGAAGCGATTCTAAAGCAAGAAGTGATGCCGTCTATGCGTCTTTTATGGGCCTCGGGGAAAGCGGCGCGCGCCACTAATGTTTGCGCTTATAATTGTTCTTTTATCGCGCCTTCAAAACTTAGAGACTTTGGCGAAATTATGTATCTTTCTATGTGCGGCACCGGCGTGGGATTTTCGGTGGAGCAGCAGAATGTCCAAAAATTGCCGCAGATTAAAAAACAAATCGGAAAGAAAATAGCTATCCATGTAATTGAAGATAGTAAGGAGGGATGGGCGGAAGCCTTTATCTTAGCTTTGAAAACTTGGTTTGATGGTAAAGATATTGAGTTAGATTATTCCCAATTACGTCCGGTCGGCGCTCGGCTTAAGGTTATGGGGGGTAGAAGTTCCGGCCCTGGGCCACTGCGGGAATTATTGGAATTTTCTAAGATAAAAATTCTGGCTAAGCAGGGACGCCGTTTGGACACCATTGATGTTCACGATATTATCTGCAAAATTGGAGAAATTGTGGTTTCCGGAGGCGTCCGGCGCAGTGCGTTGATTTCCCTTTCTGACGTAGATGATGAAAAAATGCGTTTGGCAAAAACCGGACAGTTTTATTTAACCGAGCCGCAACGCAGCATGGCTAATAATTCTGCGGCTTACAATGAAAAGCCTGCGGCGAGTTTGTTTTTAGATGAGTGGATTACTTTGGCTAAAAGCGGTACGGGTGAGCGCGGAATTTTTAATCGTGGCAGTTTGAAAAATCAATTGCCTAAAAGAAGATGGAAAGTGTTTGCGAAAGATGCCGTCAATTGCGGCACTAATCCTTGCGGGGAAATTGTTTTAAAATCCAAGCAGTTTTGTAATTTGTCTGAAGTGGTGGCAAGAGTTGAAGACAAGGAAGAGGATTTGCTGCGCAAGGTTCGTTTAGCAACCATTTTAGGAACTTATCAATCTACTCTTATCGCTTTTCCATTTTTATCCAAGGAATGGAAAGAAAATTGTGAGGAAGAGCGTTTGTTGGGCGTTTCTGTAACCGGACAATGGGATTGTCCGGAAGTGAGAAAATCCGAAGCGCTAATTAATTTAAAAGAAGAGGCGATTAAGGTCAATAAGATTTACGCTCAACGGTTTGGCATCAATCAATCCACGGCGATTACTTGTGTTAAGCCGTCTGGCACCGTTTCTCAATTAGTGGATGCTTCTTCGGGCCTGCATCCGCGCCACGGAAAATATTATATTCGCAGAGTGCGTATTTCTGCCGCGGATCCGCTGTTTCATATGTTGCGGGATCAAAAAGTTGCTTATTATCCGGAAGTTGGGCAGAAAGACGGCGAGGCCTCTAATTATGTTTTGGAGTTTCCGGTAAAGGCTCCTCGGGGTTCAGTTTTTCGCAATGATCTTACCGCGATTGAGCAGTTGGAACATTGGAAAATGGTTAAGCAGAATTTTACCGAGCATAATCCTTCGGTGACGATTTCTGTGGGCAATGACGAATGGGTGGCAGTGGCTAATTGGCTTTATGAACATTGGGATATGCTGGGAGGGTTATCTTTTTTGCCTCGCTCCGAACATGTTTATGCGCTCGCTCCTTACGAAGAGATTACCGAAGGCCAATATCTTAAAATGGCGGAGTTTTATCCAGAAATTGATTTCTCTCAAATCCTTCTTTATGAGAAAGAAGATGAAACTCATGGCTCAAAAGAACTCGCCTGCGTTGGCGGAGTTTGCGAAATTACTCTTTAGGAGTAATCGCTAGTAAGAAGATTTTTTCCAAAGAATCATGCCTATGATAAAAAGGCTTGTTGAAGATAATGCAGAGGCTACGCAATAAATACAAAGCGCGTTGAGGACAAAAATTTGAAGATAAATTAACCAGAGAGAAAAAAGAAATCCGCCTCCGGCAATCACTGTTCCGATTTTTATCAATCGAGGATTTTTTGTATCCAGATAAATGATAGAGAGGATCAGAAGCGATAAATAATAGATTGCCCCCAGTAAAGCTATAGAAATTCCAAAAATTGTCGCATATTCGCTTGTAGTGACAACGTCACAGCCTTTAAAAAAAGCGCAGGTGGGAGCTTCGCCTTGATAATATTTTATGGCGAGATATGATGCATCTAAAAATCCTAGCAAACTAAGCGCCAAGAACAATATTTTTAAAGTTTTCATAATCTCTTGGTTGGAGCATTTTTTTGCCGTTTAGGAAAAAAGTTGGCGTGGAGTTGACCCCCGAGGCATTGCCGCTTAAGTAGTCAGCTTCCACCCTGGTTTTTAATTCTTCGCTATCAAGATCTGTGGTGAATTTTGGTAGGTTTAAACCAAGTTGAGTGGCATATTTTGTGAATTCCTCACTAGCTTTGGCATTAGAGAGATTTTCCCATCGAAATTGATTTTCAAAAATTAAGTCGTGCATTTCCCAAAATTTATTTTGTAATCCGGCTGCTTCTGCCACGCTGGCGGCGAGGCGCGCATTCTTATGTTGGGGAAGAGGAAAGTGCCGGTAGACAAAGCGTATTGCGTCGTCGTTTTCTTCCAACAGTTTTTTAACTAAAGGGAAGTAACTGGCGCAGGCTGGGCATTGAAAGTCGCTGTATTCTACCAATGTCGTTAGCGCGGCTGGATTACCTTTAATATGGTCGTTAGCAGAAATTTCTGTTGTTAATTTTGTTTCTGGCAGGGGGCGGTTAACAAACAGAATCATTAGATATAAAGTGAGTCCTAGTCCGGCAAAAATACCTGTCCACATGGTAATTTTTCGGAACAATCTTTTTCGAGCTACTTGTATTTGTTCCAGGCTTCTTTCTTCTCTTCGTAAGAGCCGTTTCTCTTGTTTGGTAATTTTTTGATTTTCCTCCATAAATTATTAATTCGCGGTTACTTTTAGTAGTTCCACTTCAAAAATTAAAGTGCTATTTGCGGGTATGGCTCCGATAGCTTTATCTCCATATGCCAGTGGAGAGGCGATGGTGAGTTTTCTTTTGCCGCCTACTTTCATTCCTAAAATTCCAATATCCCATCCCGGAATTACTTGGCTAGCTCCAATTTGAAATTCAAATGGCTCACCCCGATCATATGAGCTGTCAAATTTTTTGCCGTTAGTTAAAGTTCCTAGATAATTCATTGATAAGGTATTACCGAGATGCGCTTCTACGCCATCGCCGATTTTTAAGTCCTCTATTTTTAACAAACCCTGTTCTTCTAATTGTTGGACCATATTTTTTGTATCGTCTTGGTTAGTATTTACGCTTGGTTGGTAATTGGAAAAATTTTTCCAAGCCCAGGCTCCAGCCCCGACTATTAATATTATAGCGATTGCGACTATTATTTTTTCTTTCATAGAATTTATTTTAAGGGATAATTATATTTTTGTCACGACAATACATCTCCATCTTTCGTATTGGTCTTTATAGAACTGCCAATTTTGGTAGTCATATTTTTTGATGATTTTTGTTAAAGTTGATTTTTGTTCTGGCAAAAACTCCATCCAGATTTCGCCGTTCGGATTCAAATATCTTTTTGCTTCGGCTAGGAATTTTTTGATATAGAACATTCCATTTTTACCCCCGAACAAAGCTTTTTTCGGTTCATATTTTAAGACATTTCTTTGCACCGATTTTTTCGTTCTTATATATGGGGGATTAGCCAAAATAAAATCATACTTGCCCCGCCATTGGCGAGGGTTGCTCTTTAATGCCGAAAAGACATCCGATCGGATTATTTTAGCCCTAGTTAATCGAATGCGATTCAATTTCAAATTTATTTTAATTTGCTTGATAAGTCGCGGATCAATTTCTGCAAAATCTACGTGAGTATTTTTTGAATTTTTTAGTACGGCAATCCCGATGCATCCGGATCCCGCAAAAATATCTAACACTTTAATGGTTCTGAGTTCCAAGTTCTTAGTTGATAGTTGATAGAGAAATCTTTCTGTCCAATATTCTGTTTCTGGTCTGGGTATTAAGGGTTTGAGAGACAGGTCAATTTTGCAATTTAAAAAGGGTTTCCAGCCGATAATATAATCAATGGGTTCTCCGGCTTGGTATCGCCGGATATCCTCAAGTATTTTTGGATTCCACTTTTCATTATATTTATCTTTGAAAATCCAATTTATTGCTTGTTCCTTTTTGTTCTTCATAAGTTTGGATATTATGTGAAAAAATGACTTCTTGCAACTATTGCGCCTTGCTGGTATTTTATTAGGAGAACGTTGATGAATCTAATCAAAATTGTTCTTTTAAAGGAGATCGGTCATGGTTGATAATGCTAGAAATTTTGATGAATTGTTGGAATTGATGTTCAAGCGTCGTCACGAAAGGCCCGGGGATGTTTTTGTTGAGCTCTTGAATCGAGAAAAGCTAGTTATTGCGCCCGGCGGTTATAGCGCGATGGGTGCGCAGATCGCGCAGCAAATTTATCTCGATCGTTCTAAAAAAGGACTGCCGACTTTTAACGCGTTTTATGGATCGGGTTGGGCAATTAGCGCGATGATGTGGGCTTTGCCAGATATGGGTTTTCATGATTTATCTATGATGACGCTGATTGGCCGGCATATTGTTTCTTCTGCTTATCCTTTGCCAGTTATTTTGGACGCGGAAACTGGTTTTGGCACGGAAACAACTCTAGTCCGAACCGTTGAGGCGTATCACGGCATGGGCGTAGCTCTGGCTCATTTGGAAGATCAAGACTCGGAAAGCACCAGGCGATGCGGAAATCTTGGCGGCAAGAAATGCGTTGAGCCGGAAAAGATGATCACAAAAATTCGGTCTTGGCTAGCAGTTTCAAAGTCTATTGATACTTCAATGCGATTAATGGTTCGTACCGATGCCCTGACAGCTTCTAATGGGGGAGTGGAAAATGCGATTGAAAGAGGCAAACGTTATATGGATGTTGAGTATCGGGGTTTGCGACCGCTGATTTTGTGGGCTGACGCTATGGTGGATTTAAAATTGATTGAGCGTTGGATTACGGAGATGCGGAAGCACGATTCGAATATGATTTTAGGAATTAATTATTCCCCCAATAGAGATTGGGCGGGATATTATCGCAAACATTACAAACGAGCTCCCCCTAGTTACCAAGAACTTTTCAAAAACGGCGAAGGCTTCAGATTGATTTGGCACACTATTTTACAGGCACGCGCTGATATGGAAGCAACTTGGAATGTTTTTGCGGATATGGCGGAAAATGGCGCCCAAGCTCTTTGGAAGCTTCATCGGCGCCAGCGTAAGCATCCGGTAGGCGACTCCCAGGGTATGAGTAATGCGATATTGTGGCAGGAATTTGAAAAGAATATTGGCGGCGAAGAGGCTTCTAAGAGATACGAAGGTTCACAAGGATATAAAGGTTCCCCAATCTAAGGTCGGGGATTTTTATATGCTTTTATTTCGTCATTGCGATTCGCAAGTTGGCGAAGAAGCAATCTAACATTAATGTTTTCTATTGTTTTTTGCTTCTAAAAAGAGAAAAAGCGGTATTTCTTTTCGGGTTTTATTTTCTGCGGCGGCTTTTGGCCCGGGTTGGCTAGTTTTATTAGAAGTCCATTCTTCTAGTCGAGTAACGCCGAAACCATTATTGCTTAAAAGTTTGAAATAAAATTGAAGTGGTCGATGAAAAGAGATTGTATATTCATCTGGTTTATCGCCTGGCCGCATCTGAATTTTTTCTTTTGACTCGGACATATATTGGTCAATCCGGCGATACATTTTTTCGGAGCTTGCCCCGTACTGTGAGCGCGGAGCGCTCTCTGGTGCGGGGTCCCAGCCCCAGCTGGAATTTTTCGGAATACGGAAAGCTGGATGGTTCATTACTATCAATAATTTTCCATTGGGTTTTAAGGCGCGGTTGCATTCTCGAAAAACTTTATGTACGTTATCCACATTTTGGATAGAAAAAATCATAACAATTTTATCCAATGTATTATTTTTAATAAAATTTAGATTTTCCGCCGAGCCTACGTAGTAGGCGATATTTTTTGAAGCATTCTTTTTAGCAATCGCAATGAGTTCGGGCGCAATATCCACCCCAATTACTTTGGCATCAGCTTTAGCAAATTCTCGGCTAAAAAATCCTTGGCCACAGCCCAAGTCTAAGATTGCTTCATTTTTTTTGATAGCTAAAAGCCGGATCAGGTTGGGTAGAATTAAAGTTTTTTGGTACGAACCAGCCTCTTTCTCTAAGAAGTCGTTATACCAATCTGCAACTTTCCCCCAAGACGTTGGATCGTTCTTAGAACGATAATTTTTATTCATATTGTCATATTCTACTCTTTTTCGCGGTAAAAAAACCACCCCCGACGATTAAGTCGAGGGTGGCCAGGCTTCAGCTAAGGCCTCACACCTTAACTAAAGTCTTATTGAGCTTTTGACAGCCAACTAAGAATTAGTATATCACTGTTTGCGGGTTCTTGCGTAGAGATATCCACAGGCCCTCCACAGTAGCCATATTTTTTGTAGGATATGTTGGGTGCTTGTGATATGATGTTTATAGTTTTTTTATAAGGAGGCGATATGAATCAAGAACATACGGATTATTTGTTTAAGAATTTTCCTTTTTTTCATCCTGAAGCTCCGTTCACTGAATCTTTGATGTCCTATGGTTTTGATTGCGGCGATGGTTGGTTTGATTTGATTAAGAAACTCTGTGAAAAATTGATGGCTTTGGATCTTGAGGGTTTTCGGGTTGTTCAAGTTAAAAAGAAATTTAGCGGGCTAAGATTTTATGTGGATTTTGCTCCGGACAGTGATGTAGAGAAAATTAAAGATGCAGCTCTTTTTATAGAAGAAGCAGAGGAAGAAAGTTATGATATTTGTGATATTTGCGGTAAAACTTCTTGTTTGTCCTGTTAGTAAAAAAAGAGCCGATCTTGTCGGCTCTTTTCTATTTAATTTTTGTTCCAGGCGGCACTTCTTTTTCTGGCGACAGCAATACTGGACCGCTTTCGTCGCTGGCGGCAAGTAGCATTCCTTGGCTTTCCAGATTTATCTGCCCTGAGCTAAGTCGAAGGGTAAACATTTTCGGTTCAAGATTGGCAACTACTATAATTTGTTGGCCAACAATTTTGTCTGGTTCATAGGCCTTGCCAATGCCGGCAATAACCTGCCTAACGGCAGGCAGGTTGGTTTCGGTTTTTTCACCAATATCAACTTGCAGTTTTAAGAGTTTATCTGAATTTTCAACCCGTTCAGCAGCAATAATTTTTCCAATGCGCAATTCAATTTTTTGAAAATCTGAAAAAGGGATCATATTTTTGGCATTACTGATTTATATGTGAGATAGGATAATAAGCCAAGTTGGATGGTAGGCGTTAGTCCGGTTTTTAATAAAGGGATTATTGGCATAGCATCGCTGTAGGCCCAACGCCCGGTATTCAATGCAAACCATTCTATTAAAATAGCGGCGGTTATTCCGAATATTATGGAATACCAGAGCCGGTTTTGTAAATAAGAGATTTTTAAAAAGGGGATGGCTAGCAGAGTAATAAAAATCGCGTCAAAAAGCGTTGCCCGCAGTAAAATCCATTCGGTTATTACGCCGCCTTCATAATAGGCATACAGCCATGAATGCAGATTTTCCCAAATCAGATTTAACAAAAACGCCAGCGCAAAAATTGCTATCAATTTTTTTACCACCATTTTTTAATTTTACCTTATAATGTTTAGAATGGCAGGGGGAAGCCGAATCAAGCTATGGTTAGTTTCCGCGATTTTTGTTGGCGCGGTTTTACGTTTATGGAATCTTGGTTCTGGCGAATTGCTTTTTGACGAGGGTTTATACGCTTTCCGTTCTATCGGTTATTTAGATTATTTGGAATCTCCGAGCCAATTAACGCCCATTCAATTATTTCTAGACGCGCCTTTGCCAAAGTGGACTTATCTTTCTTTTCATGACCATCCGCCGCTTTTCTTTTTAATTCAGCATTGGTTTTTCGGTCTTTTTGAAGATTCTTTGTTCGTGGCCCGTTTGCCCTCAGCGTTGGCCGGCATTATCTCGTTGTTTTTATTTTTTCTAATTTTCCAGAAATTGTTGAGCAAATTCAATTTGGAAAATTCAGAATTGGGCGCGGTTTTGGGCGTTTTGATTGCCGGAGTCAGTTTTTCTCATATCGCGCTTTCTCGTTTAAGCATGATGGAATCAGCCTTGTTTTTATTGATTCTCATCAATATATATTTTTTCTTGAGATTTTTGGAGGCGCCTAAAAAACATTGGCTATTTTTTGGTTTGACTTTAGGTTTAGCTTTTTTGGCTAAATACACCGCCACTTTTTTAATCCCGTCTTATTTTATATTTTTAATTATCGCGGATCGGCAATTTTTTAAAAATAAATATCTATATTTTTCTTTGTTGATCGCGGCGATTTTATTTTTGCCGGTGATTATTTATAATCTTTATTTTTACGGTTCTTTTGGGCATTTCGATCTGCAATTTTCTTATTTTTTTGGCCAAGTTGTTCCGGAGTGGCAAGGCGAAAGTTCCGGCAAAACGCAGGAGCCGTTTTCTGCAATCTTGTCGAATATCACCGCTATTTATTCTATCCCATTTTTATTATTGGCAATCGCTGGAATGGCCGCGACTTTTTTTACGCAATCTTCTTTTCGGTGGCTGATGCCGCTGATGTTAATTTTTATCACCTTGATGCTGATTGGAGTTGGTTCCGCGATCCGATTCGTTTCCTTTTACCTAATTCCGGGAATATTTTTTGTTGCGCTGGCTTTATTATTTATTTTTAATCGGGCTAGAGCGCCTCGAATCAAAAAAGCAGCTGGAGTTTTAATTGCTGGATTTTTTATTTATGAATCTTTTTTGACTGTGAACGCGGTTTTTATCAATCCGCCTGATTATGGCATTGTAAAATTAGATAATTATTTAGAATCAATTTTTGGCGGAGCGCGGCCGGAGACGGCGCCTCGTCATCCTAATCCGCATTTGGATCAGATTATCCAAAAATATGCCGTTGGCTATCCGAATACTTTGGGAAAAATCGGGATTATTTACGACGACAGCATTAGTACGCCGGCGCGCCTGTGGCTTTTCAGCCGCCGGCAATATTATCAGGGAATTCCGATTATGCCGGTCAGTAGTTTTGCGGAGATTATAGAATCAGGAGGAAAGGATAATTTTTCCGGACTCACCCTTTATTTTATAAAAGCTGGTCCTGGAACTACCATTCGGCCGATTTCATTTTCTTACGCTGAACAAATAGAAGTTAATTTAAAAAAATCCGGGGCGGCGCCGGAATTACAGCTTAAGGATTTTTACGGCCAGGAAGCGTTCAGCGTTTACAGATTTTCTTTTAAATAAAAATCGAGCACATAAAAACATTATGTGCCCGATAAAACTAAGCGGAATCTTTTACGTGGCGTTCCGCATCCTTTTTTGGGTCGTGGGGGCAGGAAGCGCATACCCAAGCTTCGCCTTTTTTATCTCTAACGATATTATAAGGAGAAACCTGTCCTTCAGGATCATAATAATCAAGCCGGATCATCGCTTGTCCGCATTTGGGGCAATACATAAGCTACCTCCTTTTATCCCTCGGCGCGTTGTTAACCAAACTGGCTGTATTTTAATATACAAATCAATTAAAATCAAGTCAGTTTATAGAAACGTTCTTTAAAATCAGGAGCATCCAATGCAACCGGTTCGTTATGGATCCCTTGACCAATTTCGCGGCTTCGCTGTTTTAGGAATGATTTTAGTTAATGTTCTTGGACGATATTCCGTTATGCCCGATTTCTTCAAGCATCAATACGGGGCTGGTTGGAGTTTTGCTGACACCGTGGCTCCTTTTTTTGTTTTCATTGTTGGAATGGGATTTCGTCTTGCTTATATTCGTGGCATTGAGCGGGACGGGGTTTGGCTGGCTCGGCTGAAAGCGATTCGCCGGTTCTTTGTTTTATTTATCGTCGGAGTTTTTGTTTACCAATTTAATCTAGATCGGATTTTTTGGGACGCGCTTTCGGAAATAAGCTTTGCGGGATTTTTAGCATTGCCATTCATCGGCCTTAGTAAGAAATACCGAGCGGGCGCGGCGATCACTTACCCGATTTTATTTTTGGCGTTTCCGTTTTGGCAGCCATTTGGCAAGCCATTTGAACCGTTTTTTTGGGTATCCATTCTTTTAGCTGGATCTTTGGTTGCGGATTTTATTCAACAGAATGATAAAAACAGATTGCTGAAGTTTTGTTTGAGTTGGGGGATTATATTCACGCTGGCGGGCGGAATTTTGGCTCATTGGAACGAAGCGGCTCATTTTATTTTTTATATCGGACTTAGTCTGCTTCTGTACGCCGCGTTTTATATAGTAGTGGATTTTTGGGGCAAATCGCTTCCGCATCTGACCGCGTTAGGGAGGAATGCCTTGGTAGTTTACGCGATTCATTATATTATTGATGATGATCTAAGAAAATTGATTGATTCTAATGCGGGTATCGGATTGGCGCTTCTTTCTTTTGGAATAGTTTACTTCGCTTGCTATAGCGTCGCGGCCTATCTTAATAAAAGAAAATACTATATTACTATTTAACCCCCCTCTTTTCACACGAATGCGTAAAAGAAGGGGGTTTTAATTTGTTTGCCTGCTTATTATTACGTCATTGTGATCCGCCAGCTGGCGGAGCAGCAAACTAACAATTAGAAAGTAATAAAAAACCGCCATAGTGTTTGCTCTGGCGGCAGCATCTGAATCTAGATCGGCTCTCTACTTTATGTCGGCTTCTAAAATTCTAAATTTTTGCAGGTTGGCAGAAATCATAAAGAATATCAACAACGGAGTGGCAATCTTAGCCATACTGTGGGCGATAGATATTGGTAGTAAGTCTTGCGCGATTCTTCCGCCGTCCATAGGTAAGATTGGCGCGACATTGACTAATCCGAGAACTAAATTCCAGAATAAGAACCCCATTATAATTTTGGGAGGCGTTATTTTGCCCGTGGAGAGCAGAAATTTCTCTTTTAGATCCACTATTCCTAAAGTTAAACATCCGAGCATAAAGGCAAAAAATAATAAAATAATCTTGATCGGCGTATACAGCATTGTTTTTATAAGCTCTTTTGGGGATAGATAGCCTTTTTTCCATCCTAAAACTTGGAAGAAGAATAAAAGCATTAAACTAACCGCGAAATTATTTCTGATTCCCGCGGCGCTGACAATTATTTTATTTTTGATTGGCAATTTTCCATATATTGATTCGTTGCCCCCTTCTGTTGGCATAACATAAGCCGCAATGGGTATAGCCCTAATACTGAAGGTAAATTCGGCGCCGTGATGTTGATAGAGCGGATAGCCAATACCAAGAGAAAATTCTTTAACAGGGACTTTATTTTTTTGAAATTCCCGCAGATGACCGTATTCATGAATGGCGAAAGTAGTTTCTAGGACGAGTAAAAATACCAATGCAGCGAAAACAGTTTTTAAGGCGTGTTGCAATGCGCGCCTCCTTTCGGCGTGTCAAGATTAGTTGTCAATCTGCTATCAATAAAATACTACATAAATTTTATTTTGTCTATCTTTTGAATTGAAAAATTCTGCGTATTTGGTAAGATATATTTTAGTTCTTAGTATTCTTAAATATTCCCCGGTAGCTCAGCGGTAGAGCGGCGCCCTGTGAGCCAATCTCTATTTTAGTCATAATATTTTGATATAATCTTATATTATGGCTGAGAAGAGAAAATATGCCGATCGCAGAGAAGAATTAATTTTAGCGGTGGCAAAACGTAGGCGCAAAATTAAAACCTTATCTATTGAATATAAGGGAGGTAAGTGTCAGGTTTGTGGTTACTATAAATATCAAGGCGCGTTGGATCTTCATCATGTCAATCCTTCTGAAAAGAAGTTTGGGCTTGGTGATAAGGGTTATACGCGATCTTGGGAAGTAGTAAAAGCAGAACTTGATAAATGCATTTTAGTTTGCGCAAATTGTCATCGTGAAATTGAAGGCGGCATAACGCAGCTTCCTAGAGTAATCTAGGTCGAAAACGAGGTGAATTGCTGGAAACCCTTAAAAAAATTAAGGGCAATCAGCAGCCAAGCCCTCCATAGCTTTATGCGACGGGAGGGAAGGTTCAGAGACTATCCTTTTATGGAGTAGCCCAGAAGTTATTCTGGTCGAAGCGCCTCGGTCGCCTCAGGCGACATAATATAGTCCACCCCTATTAGTAATAGTAGGATAAGTGTAAGGCGACGGTCGTAGGTTCGATCCCTACCCGGGGAGCAGTTAG
>Ga0209343_10005619_pt1 | contig 15117 bp, 18 predicted proteins | sample RifCSPlowO2_02_FD_184026 | JGI IMG/M metagenome (GOLD analysis project Ga0209343, IMG submission 184026) | Groundwater microbial communities from Rifle, Colorado - Rifle CSP2_plank lowO2_0.2 (SPAdes) (version 2) | ecosystem: Environmental > Aquatic > Deep subsurface > Groundwater | place... | reverse complement strand
ATAGGGTAAGAACAAGAGTTTCAGCCATATTTATAAAGATTATGGTTGGTTGCAATTTTATGCTAGAACTAAAAACCTTCAAAGGAGGATTTGATTCTAACTTTTGTTATATCCTCTTCGACAATAAAAGTAAAGATGCGGCTATTATAGATACCTCTATAAATCCGGATTTATTACTAAATTTTATAAAAAACAACAATTTAAAACTAAACTTTGTAATTATTCTACATTCCCATTTTGATCATTTGGTAGGTTACGAGTTCTATAAAGAAAATAACATTCCTATTTATGCACACGAGTCTTTTAAACAAGAAGTAACTAAAAAACTTAAACACAAAGAAAAAATAAGCCTGGGTAATTCAAAATTAAAAATATTACATACGCCCGGGCATATTTACGATTGCATTTGTATTTTAGCAGAGAATAAATTATTCACATCAGATACATTATTTATAGATAGTTGTGGAAGATGTGATTTACAAGGCGCAAACATAGAACATATGTACAAATCATTATACCATCTAATTCTCAAACTTCCAGAAGATATTATTATATACCCTGGACATGATTATGGAAATAAACCTTTTGCAACATTAAAAGAACAAAAACAAACAAATTTTTATTTACAAGCAAAAAACAAAGAGAACTTTTTCAAAACAAGAATGAACTTATAAATAAAATCATTTCATTTTCTTTGTTATTAAAAATCTCTGATCACATTTTGAACAATTGAATACCAAAGCATCAACAGATCTCTTTTTTTGATCTTCTTCGTCAAACCTCATTACTTTTTTTCTTTTAAAAGGTACTTCAATTCCAGATTTATTTCCGCACTTACATTCATATTGTATACTAGCTGTTAAAGTTTCTTCATACTTACTTTTCTCAGCAGTATAATTACATTCCGGACAAACATAATCATTTGATCTAATCTTTGCTCTCCCTGTTTTAGAATCACGAGGTTTTCCCATCAAGCCGATTTTACATTCAGGACACTGACCCTTAAAAACCCATACTTTAGCAAAGCTCTCACTATCCTTACGTTTAGTAAAATAAACACATTCATCCATTGATTTTGGTTCTCTCATTCTTTTAACATGCCCCCTTGAATCTTTTCCCCAATAAAAACCCAATAAATAACAGCAATTACGGTCAAACTTAATATTATAATCAACCAATCACTCATTTTTATAGTTTTTCAATCCTCACTCAAAACATTCCAAAAAAATTAAATAATAGTAATGCTTATAAATCTTAACAAATAACATAAAAAAGGAGTGATGTAAACTAAAACAAAAAATTCTAATCACAGCAGCATTACCATACACAAATAATGTCCCACACATTGGAAACATTGTAGGGAGTCACTTACCAGCAGATATCTACGCAAGATTCCATAGACTTTCAGGTAATGAAACAATATTTATTGGTGGAACTGATGAACATGGTACAGCCTCAGAAATTGCAGCATATAAAGCAGGAATAACCCCAAAAGAACTTTGTGATTTTTTTTATAATATACATAAAGAAATTTACGATTGGTGGAATTTAAGTTACGACAATTTTTCCAGAACATCAAAACCAATTCATCATGAAATAACACAAGAAATGTTTAAGAATATTTACAAAAATGGATTCATAGAAGAAAAAACTCTAAAATTACCATTTTGTTTAGAATGTGAAAAACAATTAGCAGATAGGTATATTGAAGGAGAATGCCCAAAATGTGATAAACAAGCTAGAGGAGATCAATGCGAATCTTGTAGTTCAGTATTAGATCCAATCCAATTAATAAATCCAAAATGTACAATTTGTAATTCTAAAAAAATTGAATTTAGAGATGAAAAACATTTGTTCTTAAAATTAAATAAATTAGAACCCGAATTAAAGAAATGGATTAACGAAAATGATCAATTAAGAATACAAGTTAAAAACTTAGCTTTATCATGGATAAAAGAAGGATTAAAACCTAGATGTATAACCCGAGATTTAAAGTGGGGTATTAAAGTTCCATTAGATGGATATGAAAATAAAGTATTCTACGTCTGGTTTGACGCACCGATAGGATATATCTCCTCAACAAAAGAATGGAATAAAGAAAAATGGAGAGATTTCTGGACAAATTCTAAAATGTATAATTTTATTGGTAAAGATAATATTCCATTTCATACTATTTTTTTCCCTGGAATGTTATTGGCAGATAAAAGATTTTCATTAGCATATAATGTAGTAGGATTACAATATTGTAACTATGAAAGACAAAAAATCTCAAAAAGTAAGAGTTTTGGAGTCTTTTGTGAAAACTTAGCAAAAGCAGGATTAGATTCAGATTATTGGAGATTTTACTCTACATATTTAATACCTGAAACCAAAGATACTGACTTCCTCTGGAATGAATTCAAAGAAAGAATCAATAGCGATTTAATTGGAAATATTGGAAATTTAATTAATAGAACAACTACATTTTTACAAAAAAATTTTAATGGTAAAGTCCCTGAGCCTGATTTAACAGAAGAAGATAAACATTTCATTTCAATCATAACAAAGGAAATCAAAAATACATTAGAAATTATTGAAAAGGTAAAATTAAGAGAAGGATTAGAAAATATTCTAAAGATTTCAGCATATACAAATAAATATTTTCAAGACAATGCTCCATGGAGTAATGAAGAGAGATCTAAAACAATTATGTATTTGTGCATTAACATCTGTGAAAAAATCGGAATATTACTTTTACCATATATTCCATCCAAATCAAAAGAATTATTAGAAATAATAAATTCAAAAGAGAGAGACTTCTCTAAAATAGAAATTTTTAATATAAAACCTACACATAAGATTAACAAACCAAAAATATTATTTAATAAAATAGAAGATGAACAATTGAAAAAAATTAAACAAATTGTCTCAAAAGTGACAGAATACTTCAAAGAAGAAAGTAAAGTGGAATTAGAAGAATTTCAAAAATTAGACATAAGAATTGGAACAATAATTAGGATAGAAGATCATCCCAATGCAGATAAATTATTTATACTTAAAGTAGATCTAGGTGAGAGAGAGATACAAATTGTTTCTGGAATAAAAGATTATTACACAAAAGAAGAATTAAAAAATAAACAAATCCCAATAATCGTAAATTTAAAACCTACTAAATTAAGAGGAGTAAATAGTGATGGAATGTTATTAGCAGCATCCAAAAATAATAAATTAACATTATTAACAATAGATAAAAAAATAGAAAATAATTCTAAAGTCAGCTAAACTTCAATTACTACGAAGAGTCATAAACATAACTTATCTTAAGACAAATAAATTTATAAAAAAAAGAAAAAAAGGAACTTAGCCCCTTAAACCAAAAAATAGATGCTTTAATCCACAGAGAATTAATAGTAATGCTACTACCATTTCAAGACTCCAGATTCCCTTGAATAACGCAACACCAAACACTAAAAAGACTAGTCCACAGACAACACACCAACTTTTATTCATTGGACACGAACCACCTGAAGAACTAACTGTTGGTGCAACCCTTCTAGCAACTGTTGGTTTTCTTCTTACAGCCATCATTAAACACCTCCCTTTTTTAATAACTTAATTATAAGTTTTACAAAACTAACTTTTGAATTACTAATATTTAAAGCTTACGAAGTCTAGCTAATATGGGACTCTAATTTTCTTAAGTAATTATCACCTATTTAATTTTTCACTAGAACAAAACAAAGTAAGTAATAGTAACAGTAGTAAACTATTCTAAATACACAAAGTTTATTGATGAAGAATAATACTAAAAGAAATAAAATTTATTTATTAGAGAGAACTAAATTTTTCTTTTTCATTTTAATCAATTTTTTAAACATCTTTGGCCATAAATCTCTTTCAACAATATAGCCAACACATTTTTTTGTACCGCAATTACATTTATAATTTAAAAAATTGAATAAAGGAAATCCATAATCATAAGTTAACTCTTCTCCTTTCTTAATTTCATTTATAGAAAGAATCCAAATTTCCTCATTTTTTATTTCAACATAACAATTAGGGTTACAAGAATGATTTATAAATCGAGCAGTATTATATTCTACATTCCCATCAAGATCATATTTCTTATTTAATTCAAAAAGATAAATGCCCTTCTCAGGATTTTCATCAAACAATTCACTTTTCAAACGAGAGATTTTTTCACCTATATATTCAATTATTCTAGTTTCTTTTGGAATATCTTTTTTTGCATAGATACCACTCCCGTGAATTAAAGAAGTTCTAACTTCTATATATTCAGAAGTTGTTATCATTTGTTTTGTTACTAGTATTGCTTTCATCTCAATACAGAAATTTTGAGGAGATTATAAATATTTCCAAAAAATAAAGTGGGCCTGATGAGATTTGAACTCACGACCTCTCGATTATCAGTCGAGTGCTCTAGCCAGACTAAGCCACAGGCCCATATATATGTTGAACAAAAAGAGAGACTTATAAAAGTTTCTTAAAGAAAAATAAATCGTCCTCGGGCGGATTCGAACCGCCGACCTTTCGGTTAACAGCTTCACCAGCAAAGACAAAAAGTCATCACTTCGAATGCTCAAACCGCTAAGCTACGAGGACACATAATTAGAACAATAAAAACAACTTAAAAAGATTTCTAATCAAGCCACTCCTTATTTCTTATCTTCTGTGGAACATACTCTTCAGTTATAAACTTAAAATTCTTCGAAGATAAAGCCTCTAATTCCAATTTAACTCCAGTTTTTAACATATATTTCAATTCCTTCTGCCATTCTTTTTTCTGGAACCAGGGGTAATTCATTACTTCTTTTATTCTTTTAATATCAACATCTTTAAGTTTTAAAACTACAGATTTTGGCAAATTATATCTCTCAAAATCAAACGCACTCAAACCAAGAAATCTTGCTTTAGGTACTGCCATTCTAAGAGATTCAAACGCTAAATTAATAGAACCTTGTTTAACAACTGAATAAATATAAGCACCATAAACATCACTATCAACCAAAACATATACTTGCAATTTAAGTTCTTCGTGCATTCTCCTTAACAACCTCCTCACACCTCTTGGTGGCTGCCCTCCACCATGTAAGATTATACATTTATTTTTTTTCCAAAACTTATCTTCATTAAACCTACTCCAAATAGTATCTTTTTCTATAAAAAGAATATATTCTGCATCACATTTATCAAATTGAATTATTTCATTTTCAACAATTGAAGGAACAGACCAACCACCTGAACCCATTTTTCTCAAATCAATTCTGTCTCCAGCATCAATTATAGTTAAATTCCCAACCATCGCACCTTTAGCGCCAGCCCTAATATGCAATTCTTCCCTCAAAGCATTAAGAGTTACTTCTAAATCTTCTATAATTGGATCTGACTCACTTTGATCAGTCCATGTTTCTTCTTTTGTATCAGCAATAACATGTTTAGAATTATAATATATTGACCTAATTGGTGTTGTAATTCCTTGTTTTATTAAATCTTTTAGAACTTTTGCAACCAAGAAAGTTTGCATAAATTTCTTTGCTTGCCCAACATTAAAAAAAACTCTTGACTGGGTTTTATTACCCATCTTGATAACTTGTTCTTTTTCATCAAAATGTACATTTGCTAAACCCCTTAAAGGAAATTTTACTTCAGGGTTTTGTTCTTTATTTATTTCATTTATTACATCTTTAGCTAAACTTTCAATTTTTTTTATAACCTTTTGATCAGATTCCTTTTTACTCACCATTTTTTTCCTCCAAAGCACCTGTTTCAAACATTTTTTCAGCAATAGTAATTAATTCAGCATAAATCTTTTTTTCATTTGTACCAGTAATTTCAGACAAAGAACTTGCTAATTCTAAAGAATAATTTTTAAACATATCTTTTTTCTTTGCAGATAATTTATCTCTATTTCTTTTTCTTACAAAAGTAGCTAATTTTCTACCGCATTCCTGTATTGCTAATTTCATTTCTTTTACAATTTCATCATAACTTGCAATAGCTTCTTTAGACTCAGAAGTAAAAGGTACCCATACTGAACAAAAGTGTAAAACTATCATTAAAGGCCCCCGTGGTAAAGAACCCTTACTTTGTTGAATACCATAATTCTTCCAAGCAGTTTCAGCTACAGCTTTTTGTATTGCACACGCACCTTGTTGATACTGTAATGGAACTTTATTTGCAAATCTTATTATTTGTAAAATCCCTTCAGCTTCTAACGAACCCCCATAAGCAATTCCCGCCTCAACTAAAAACGGATTTCCTCTATAAACGGAAGGGTTTCTAGTAACTGTAGCATAAAATTCAGCAGTAACACCACGCTTTAAACTTTTTAACAATGCTTCCTCCCCAATAGGAGATAAACAATTTGTAGGTGGTGCCATAATTTTAACTTTTTGAATTGAATTATACAAATTTTCAGCTTCTTGCCTTGCGATTCTAGAAGGTCTCGACTTTGGAGAGATCTTTGCTTCTTCACAAATTTTATTTGCCACTTGAGAAGAAACTCTTGAAAACTCTTTTTGTAAAAATGATGTAACAGAACTCATTGCAGTCTCCTTCAACATTGAAATTAGCATTCCCAACTCTATTCCATGAGGATGTGGTTTAATTTCTTTAGGTTCTACAGGTAATTTATTTACAGCAGCCAAATAATTCATTTTTTCATTTAACGGATTAGCATAATGTATTGTAGCATGCGGATTTGCTATTGATGTTTGTTCCAAATATTCATCAACACTTCTTTTTCCTTTTTGAAATACTGCCTCTATTTCCAGTTCAATCATCGTCCCATGATCAATATCAAATTCTACTTCAGACTCTTTTACAATTTCTGGCTCATTTGCTTTAGAATTAAAATGCAATTCATAATAATGTGCAGGTTTTCCTTTACTTATTTTTGAAGTAATATGTACACTTTTTCCAGTAGTTAATTGCGAATACATTACAGCCGCTGAAATACCAATTCCTTGCTGCCCACGAGTTGCAGATAATTTATGAAATTTAGAACCGTATAATAATTTTCCAAAAATTTTTGGAATTTGTATTTTTACAATTCCAGGACCATTATCTTTTACCAAAACTTTATATCTATTCTCTTTCACTTCCTTTATTTCTATCCACAATTCAGGTAAAATTCTTGCTTCTTCGCAAGCATCTAAAGAATTATCAACTGCTTCTTTAACTGTTGTTAATAAAGCTCTTCTAGGATTATCAAAACCTAATAAATGTCTATTTTTAGTAAAGAATTCAGATACAGAAATTTCTCTTTGTTTACCTGCTGCAATTTCTGCATATGTTTTACTCATAAAAGTTCCAATTTTAAATTTGTATTTAAAACTTTAGTTCCATTCAAATTACAAAACACTAAAATCCCTTTTCACTCAAGGCTCTTTTTTGACCTTCCAACCACTTGTAAACTGTTGCATGAGTTTTACCAATTAATAACAACTCAATCGCTTTCCTTGCAACTCCTACATTGATATAATCACCGATAATAGAAATAGTTTTCCCATAAATTACAATTTTAGTATTACTCAATAACTCAACGGTTTTTCTAGTTTTTCCATCTGTCCCAATTAATCGGGATTTCACTCTTTTTGTTTGCCTAACATTCTTGCCAACAAACTCTGTAAGATCAATTACTTCTAAATTATAAGTTTCATTAATTAATTTTAAAGCATGCTTTGGATTAAACCCTCTGGATATTGCCCTAACAATTTTCTCTGCAATAAGTATGTTCACAGAATCCTCACCTATAATATCTATATCACCTTCCTTAGAATCAATTACAAGTTTTACTTCTAATTTTTTCTGTATTTTATTTTTTATTTCACCTTTCTCACCAATCAATACAGCTATTCTTGCTTTAGGAATTTTCAATTCACTCATATATTCATCCATTTTTTATTTCCTCAATTAAATGATTAAATTCTAATTTACAACCCCTTCTATTAAAAAAGGTTATAATAGTTTTTACATCTCTTTCTAAATATTCTTCCACATTAGGGTAGTCTAACTTCATCCCATGACTAAAATCAATAATATAAGGTTTGTTCTTAAAATCTAGGATATTAAATTCTGATAGATCACCATGTACTAACTTACATTTCTGATATAATTTTTGTAAATCACTTAAAACAATTTTACTATATTTCCTAACTTCAAAATTAGATTCTCTTAATTTAAAAGATCCATTTTTATCACCTAAATATTCCATTACTAATACATTTTCAAAAAACGCAATTGGCTTAGGAACATTAACTTTTAACTTATGTGCTACTTTTAAGTTTCTAAATTCTCTCCTGCACCATGCAAAAACTACAGCCCTTCTTCTTTTCTGAACACCATTAAATCTTCTATCTTGGGAAATATATTTATACATTTTATGAAAATCACAAGTGTTTAACCTATAAATTTTAACACAAACCACTCCATTATTAGTTTCCGCAGAAAAAACATTGGACTCCTTCCCAACAGATATAGGAGATAATAATTCATTAAATACTCCTCTTCCTTCTAACCTTTGTAAGGCCAATATGGTTTTCTCATCAAATACAGAACCATAAGTTTTAAACTTCTCTCTTGAAACTGCCATTAAATAAAATTAAACAAAAGATTATTTAAAACTAATTAAAATTCATCATCAGTATTTATTTTATCTAAATACCCACTCTTCTTCAACCAACTGATCTGATTCTTTCTATATTTATATATAACGTCACCTTTTTCATCTCCACCAAATTCCCAAGGTTCAATTAATAGAACATTCTCTTCCCTTACCCAAAGAGATTTCTTTAGCCTGCCAGGGACCCTACAAATCCTTGTTTTCCCATCCATACAAGCAACTCTCATTCTACCCCCACCTAACCTTTGTGTAACAATTCCAAGAACTTGCTTGCCTTTAGGCATCTTTACCCTTACAGGCCCTTCATCTTGATTATTATCAAAAGAACGTTCTAAAACATCATCTTCCCCAAAATCTTCTGTATCATTTAAATTATCATCACTCATAAAATCATGGCACTGGGATAGCTATATAAAACCTACTTTTCTAATCTAAATAATACAGTAGCTCTGTAAATTCTCTTAGAAGTTAGTTTATTAACACTAAATAATTTTTTAGTAATTTTCAATTCTCCTTTAAACTGTTTCTTAAGTCTAGGCCCTAAAGATCTCAAATTCTTTTGAGAAGTAAAATAAATATCAATTCCTCCCTTAACTTCTTCTTCTCTTGAAATAAATTGGAAATCATCCTTATCAATTTGTTTTTTAATCCATTCATAAACTTCCTCATTAAAGGGTCTTAATTGCAATCTTCCCTCATAATATCTCCCTCCATCAGTAGAATAAATTGTCATAGAATTAATTTAAGGTTAAACTATTTAATTTTAACTATCCCCAAAAATTATATCCTTCCATACTCATCCTTGACCATAACAAGATCTTTTTCATCAAGATCACCAAAAGCTATTTCTAAGATTTTTACACTGGAATCTTTTGTTTTTATTCGATATTCAATTTTTTTTGGAATAAAAAAACTCATCACCCTCTTTTCCTAAATAAGCTTTATTACTAAGAATCATCTCAGCTTCACCAGTAAGAATTTTCCGAAATTCTTCTCTATTAGAATAATATTGTAAACTTGAATTTGATTTAATAGATAATAGTTTTACAGTAGTAACTTGGTTCAAATAAAATCTTTCATATTTTCCCAATTGTCTTTCTTCAATCAATTTTTCCATAGTACCAAAACATAAAACTAAGATTTAATTATTATCAAAAATAAATTAAAGAAACAATAGAGATTTAAATCAGATTAAAAATTAAAAATTAAATGCTAGATAAAACAATTCCAGAACTATTAAAAGAAAATTGTTTAGAGAGAATACCACCCAACAAAAGAGTTTGGGGTTTAAAAATTCAAATTTCTACAATGTTAATTTCAACTCTTGACTGGCAATTTGATATCCCTTTTTGGCAACATGAGAATAAAAAATATGCAATAACACCAAACCAAGTAATAAATGATCCTAAAAGATATGATTACCATTACAATCGCATCCTTCAATCACATTTAGAATATCCAATAGAAATAGTAAAAAACCAGACAAATAAATGGGAAATCTTAGATGGATTACATCGATTAGCAAAGGCAAAGATTTTGGGATTTAAAAAAGTTAAAGTTAGAAAACTTTCAAAAATTCAATTTAAAAGATTATTAAAGGAATTATAATTTCAAAGTTTAATTCCTATAGGACAATGATCAGATCCAAGAACATTTTCTAAAATAAAACTAAAATTAATATTTTTAATATAATCTTTTGAAACTAAAAAATAATCAATACGCCATCCTATATTTCTTTTTCTTGCATTAAGCATATAACTCCAATAAGAATATTTTTTAGGTTCTTTACAAAATTCCCTAAACGTATCAACAAAACCTTGACTAATATATCTATTCATCCCATCAATCTCCTCTTGCATATAACCAGCAGTTTTATTATAATTTGATTTGGGATTAGCTAAATCAATTTCTTTGTGAGCAACATTAAAATCTCCACAAACAATTATAGCCTTTTCCTTTTCAAGTTTCTTCAAATAATCACAAAAATCTTTATCCCATTTCTGTCTATATTTAAATCTCAGTAACCCACGACCAGAATTAGGAACATAAACATTAATTAAGAAAAAATTTTCAAACTCTAGACAAATCACTCTCCCTTCCGTATCATGTTCACTAATACCAATATTATTACAAACATTAAGGGGCTTTATTTTACTAAACACGGCTGTTCCAGAATAACCTTTTTTTACTGCAGAATTCCAATAATGGTGCTTATAATCATTTAGAACCAAATCAACTTGATCAGGATGAGCTTTCGTTTCTTGAATACATAAAATATCTGGATTTTCTTTCTGGACAAAATCTAAAAATCCCTTCACTAAGACTGCACGAATACCATTCACATTCCAAGAGATTATTTTCATTATACTTTTAAGGGATATTGCGCACCACATGCAGTACACTTCATATATGATACACTTTCTTTCTTTATAATTGTAGTATCAGGCTTTCCACAAGTTTTACACAAAACATATGCGTTAGCATATTGTTCAATCTTAGAATTAATAAATGTTGCACTTAACTTTCTTGCAAACTCTAATCTACTACCATCAATTTTTCCAGGAGTTGCTAATTCTCTTAAAAGATATTTTAATAAATGCTGCCCATCACAACCCAATAATGATACAATTTGATTAAAATTAGAAAGAATTGTTTTATTACCTTGTAAATGACCTCTCACTTTTGGAATCTCAAACCTTTCCCCACTAAAGTCTAAATCTTTTGGTAATTCTTTATATAATTTATCTAACATAACCTCATATTCCATAAAAGGAATGTGAAAAACTAAAGTATATAAAACCTTCAGTTTCACAAATAAAAATAATTGTTACAACAAATAACAAAAGATTCTTAAGAAAAAAACTTCAACTTGAAACTAAACCATCTCTTTAACAAATCCAGGACGAATATAAAACAATTCCCCATTGGATACCATATCTTCAACAATCTCCTCACAATTCCCCACTTTGTTAAAGATCACAGAAACATCCACTCCTAAACCATTATCATTTTTCTTAATATACTCTAAAATTTTTCCCCTTAAATCCACAAAATTATCTTTACTAACTTCAACTTTAGAAAAAACTTTTCCATATAAAAATTCCAGTTCTTTTTGTCTTAACTTCAACCAGTCACTATCTAATTTACAAACAATCTCCGGGCTCAAATAAATTTCCCCAGTATAATCTTTCACTCTAGCAACAATCAAAACAATATCACCAACACTAATTCCTTCAAACAACTTAACTTCATCTTGCCAACTACGAAGTCTAATATTTCCGGACCCATCATCAACCATTAAAGTGGAATAAGAACTTCCTTCATTCTCCATCTTATCAACTACAGTTGCAACTAAATTAATCCTAGAAACTTTATTATTTCTTACCTCTAAATAATTCGGTTCCCACTCTCCAAGAGATTTAACAAATTCTTTATTTAACAAATCTCCTATCCAAACCTTATATGCTATTTGTCTTTGTACTGCCATTTTATATTTTACTTATATGTCCTTTCTTAGGTTCAAACAAATCCCCTGATCTTTTTAATTTTTCTATAGTCTCCTCAACAGAAGATTCATCAAGCCCTTTTAAAGCTGCAGATGCAATTATTTCTTCAACAGGAATTATTTTCATACCTTTACTTTCAAATTCATTTATTATTTCCTTAACTAATCCAATTTTTCCACGCACAGAAGCTGTAATACTTGAAGTCATTCTATCAATATCAATCATTCCAGTTTCAGGATCAAATCCAACATCCATCAAACAACTTCTTAACAATTCAATTGCACGCAATGCATCTTCTCTTCTTACTTTTTCATCTAATCTCACTTTAGCAGAAGCTTCAGCTAGCCTCATCAAACCTTCCAACTGACGAGCAGAAATTGGAATAGGTTTAACCCCTTTATCATCAGAAGAACTTCCTGAATTCCTTAACTTAACATAAAAATCTTTTATTTCATTTATTGCCCCCTTAGTTAATCTAGGATGTATTCTCTGTTTAGTATAAGAGACATATTTCTTCATAAAATCAACACGTACTTCAGTATCAAACAAACTATCATCTATAGTAGATTCCAAAACATGTGATGCGATTCTTTCATCATTCTCTTTATTTGGTAAATCTCTTACAGGAAAAATTAAATCAAACCTATTTAACAAAGATGGGGGTAAATTAATTTGCCCAGCGATAGGAGTATAAGGATCGAACCTTCCTAATTTTGGATTTGCAGCAGCTAATAAAGTTGTTTGAGAATTCAAAGTAGCTTGGATATTTGCTTTCGCAATGGTTATTATTTGTTGTTCAAGTGCACTATGTAAAGCACTCCTATCTTCATGACTCATTTTATCAAGTTCATCAACAACAGCAATTCCTTTATGTGCCAATGCCATTGTTCCTGCTTCTAATGCCCATCCACGTAAGAACTCGTCTTTCACAACCGCAGCAGTAAGACCTGCACCACTCGCACCATGACCAGAAACATAACGTGCTTTAGGAGCAGCCTTTGCAATAAAAGAAATTAGTTGCGATTTTCCCGCACCAGGATCACCACATAATAAAATATGGATGTCACCTCTTCTTGTAGTTCCATCAGGTTTTACTCTTCTAATTCCTCCAAACATTTGTAACACTAAAGCTTCTTTTATTTTATCATGCCCATAAATAGAAGGGGCAATTGATTTTGCAAATCTTTCAAACACTTTAGGCTTTCTTGCAAACGCTTTTATTTCTTCAACTTCTTCATTAGAGATTTCAATATCAGAAAAATCTTCTACTGCACTTTCAATATTATTTGCTTCTAATATCAAATCAAACCTTACAGATTTAGCTCCAGTTTTTAGCATAACAGGAACTTCTTTTACAATTCCAGTAACTCTAACTTTAGAACCAGGGGAACATTTTTTTTCCATTCTGGGCTCAACTAAATCTTCTTTTAAAAATACACTCAATCTTTTAGGTTGTTCTCCACCATCCAAACTATCAGGCGCCTCTTCAATTTTCAAATGCTGTGCATCAACCAATTCTTGCGATAATTGTTTAAAACGTCCTCTCATTCCACACGTACATCTAGTTGGCTCCTTAAATTTAGAATCTATTTGCAAAATAGAAATTGTATTTCCACAACCAACACATTCAAATCTTGCAGACGTTACTTGTGGCCTTACATCAGAAGCTTGCCTAACAATTCCTTCTATTTCCAAAAAAGCACCCAAATCCCTAGAACGGACATCACTTATTTTCATATATTGGCTGGCAGGTAAATTACTAAACCTTACTCTATCCAAATAAGACTTTTCTATTACATCAAATTGTGTTAAAGCTAATTCAGCAGCCCTTATTAATTCTTCAGGATCCTCTAATAATTCCTCCGCAAGTTCAACATCAAATTGGGATAATAAGGAAAAATCTACAATAAGAGATTTAAGACCTTTTTGCACAATAATTGCAATATCCTTTTCATAATGAGTTTCAAAAAATTCCTTAAATTTCTCTATTTGTAGTGATGCATCCACTCTTTTATACCCCCTTCCATTCTCAATAATTAGCTTATATAAAAACGAATATCATAAAATAACATATAGTTTAAAGGGTTAATATAAGTTATCTAATAAATTTCGGAAAGTTTTCAGTTCCAAGGTATAAAATAGATTTTAGAGTAATTATTAATTTCACTTTGTTAGTTTTAAAAATGATTTCTTAAAGAAACACCAGTTGCAAATGCAAAATCACCAAGAACAATCGCAAGAGTCGCATTTCCAAGAAGAGAAAAAAATCTTCCTTCGGTATAACTCGAATAAGTTATAGCAATACCAGATAATATTCCATTTGAAATTCTAGATTCGAAAGATTCTATTCCAATAAATCCATCATAGAATCTAATTAAAACATATGAACCAATACCTAACAACGAAACTAAATCTGATTCTCGTTTAGGAGGATTATTATATTGAACCTCACCATAAAAAATCTCATCATCTTCATGTAAAATAGAATTTTCTAAGGAGCCCATTTCTCAAATAAAGCATAGGAAGTTTTTATTAATTTATGAGAAAAAGAACAATCAAATCTTAAAGCCTTCTTAAGAAATCACTAACCATATACCCCCTTTGTAATCTTAATATTTTCCACTAGTAATTAAAAGAAATTCTTCACAAACATCTAACGAAGTTAATTCATCTTTAAGCCCTAAATTTACCTTATAATCTAAACTGTTCCTTCTTTATCTTTTTTTAATTCCAAAAGATTTTCAATCAACTTATCTAATGCTTCCTTTAATTGTGGTTCAGATCTAGTTCCAGTACAAACAATTTTACCATTACTAAACAATAAGAAAGTTGCCCTTGTGCCAGGTAACTTATATACTAATCCAGGAAATTGTTCAGGTTCATATTCTGTGTTATCAAGATCCATAGCTAAATTATTCAAATTAAGATCCATTCCAATCGCACCAGAAGCAACCATATTTTGAACCTTAACTCTTGGTTGAATAGTTA
>Ga0209343_10005614_pt1 | contig 15125 bp, 11 predicted proteins | sample RifCSPlowO2_02_FD_184026 | JGI IMG/M metagenome (GOLD analysis project Ga0209343, IMG submission 184026) | Groundwater microbial communities from Rifle, Colorado - Rifle CSP2_plank lowO2_0.2 (SPAdes) (version 2) | ecosystem: Environmental > Aquatic > Deep subsurface > Groundwater | place... | reverse complement strand
GATCCGCACCTGCTGATCTGCGAAACCTGCCTCTCCACGGGAGCGCGCATCTCGGAGGTGCTCGGCCTCACCCTGAAACACGTCGATTTGCTGAAGGGTACCCTTCACATCCAGCAGCGCCACTGCCGAGGCGACATTGACGTCCCGAAGACCAAGAACAGCCGGCGCGTACTCACACTCGGGGCCTTGGTTGCCCGCTACAAGGATTGGGTGACGAGGAAGAACATCACGCAGCCGCATCAGTGGCTCTTTCCGCAGGAGGACGATCCACAGCGGCCGATGTGGGACTCCGGGGTTCGGAAGGCACTCAAAATTGCGGCAAGAGCGGTCGAACACGACTTCCCGGGGTTCGGCCTGCACTCCCTGCGTCGTGCGAACATCACCTGGCGGCAAGAGGTAGGCGCCAGTTCCATCGAAGCCAGCAAGATCGCGGGCCACAGCAGTGTCAACATGACCAACGACTACACTCACGTCCAGTTGAGGCGGCAGGAGGACCTGACGCGGGCGATTCAAGAACGGCTTCAAGAGGCCTCCCATAGGATGCGGCGCGCTTCTGTCTGAGGCCCGAACAGACCTAGTCGCCGTCCTGACTTGTGCTCTGCTTGACCAGCATTGGCCATCTAGAACTCCGACAATGCGGCAATCCCTGGAAAGATGGGGGATTCTCTCAAACGATATGTTGTGCAATATTTGCCGACCGCCGAATGCTAGACGTTCTGGCTCAGTTTCCGAGTAGCCGACTGCTCGGGAGTTGACAAGAGCAGATCGGTAAACCAAACGGCGTTACTCGCGATCTATCCCAGCCAGAGCCGTTCACGCCCAATTTCCTCGAAGAAGACTTCTGGGGCGTTAGCAACGTCAAATTCAGGTTAGGGCGTTACACGTCAATCGAGGATCCTCATGCCGAAAGAGGGTTGCCACCGGCTGGCGGATTTTCTGGGATACAATTTCAAGAAGCTGTTGCAAGAACTAATTTCGGCCCTGCGGGGGTACTCCAGCCTCTTGAGAGGATAACGCGCGTGCCGAGCGGCAAATGATGTGGCCTCAACTCACGCTAAAGGGTGAACGCTTCGTACCGCTGGTAAGACAAAAAGAAGATGTCGGCGAAATGGACTCTTTTGAGCAGAGGGCAAGACCACATTGTATCGAAAGCTCCGCGATTACCAACGACTGCAGCAACCACATTCCGTGGTGAGGGAAAGACGAGCTAGCTGAGGACAAGGCAGATCCCTGGAAACGCTAAAACAAAATTTTCAGGCTTATCAGCATGGCACGCCCGCCGGGATCGGTAATGTTTGTCCCAAACGCGGGGCTGCTCATTGTAGCAACTGGGTTGCCAAAATTGCGGTGGTTCCACAGATTGAACCAGTCTGCACGGAACTGTAAGTTGAAGTGCTCCGAAAGCGGAATCCTCTTTGCGAGATTGAAGTTCCAATTGAGATAGGAAGGTCCTCGAAAGGTATTTCGGCCGAGATTCCCACCGTGAGGCATGGAATTTGGTAATGGAAGCCCTCCACGAGTTAATGGCGTCACAAAAATACCTTCCCCAGTGATAGGTGTTTTGAACGTTCTGAGGTTCCCTTCCGCCGAATCTCTTTGGAGAAAGCCGTTTGGATTGTAGTCGGGGCGCCAACCTTTGGGAACGCCTGAACCCCCACTATCCACGCCGGTCCGCACAGTGAAAGGCTGCCCAGATTGCCACTCTGTAAACCCAGAGATGTTCCAGCCAGAAAAGATGCGTCGTGATACTGAGGAAATTCCCCCTGCTGAACGAAGCCAGGGGATTTCGTAGAAATAATGAACACCGAGCCGGTGAGGTCGGTCGAATACCGAGCGGCTCCATTCATTGCGATAATTGAAGAATTCTTGGGGAACCTGCGGACTGGAGAGAACGATATCGTCAAATGCAAGTGATTCGTCGTTGTCGCTGAGGTTAGCGCTCCAAGAGTAATTTCCGCCAAAAAGAAGCCGGTTCGATATTTTCCGATCAACTCGGACAAACAATGCGTGGTATTTGCTTAGGGCCGTAGACTCAATGGTTGCCCGCGACCCCCAAGCAGGATTCAGGCGTCGTTGCTGTAAATTCGGAATCGCTGCGCCAGCGATGACGCTGTTTGCTAGCTCCTCGGTCAGTATCCCCGGATTCCTCTCGCCCTGACGAAGCAAATGATAGGAGCGGTTACCGGCATACCCCACCTCGACAAGGTAGGTGCTGCCAAGCTGCCGTTGGATCGAAAAACTCCAGAAATGAGTCGCTGGGTTCTGAATATCTGTTGGCGTATTTGCGAATGGTGTCAGTGGATTGAAAGGTGGAATATTTGCCTGCTTCGGGGGCTGCGTCGGAAACAAATTAATTGTCTGCGGCTGAAAAAATTCGCTCCGCACAACTCTTGGATAGTTGCTGGCGGTTACAGTGAGAATATTGTAGAAAAGCACATCATAACCAATTCCAAATCCAGCTCTAAATGCCGTTCGCCCATTCCCCAAAAGCCAACCGCCCCACTCTCCCTTGGGACTTGGGCTGTAAGCAATTCCAAACCGTGGGGCTAAGTTGTTTTTGTCCGATCTGGAAGGCAGTGGAATGCCTGCCCCTACGATTTCCGCATTTGCTGCCCCAAAAAAACCAAAGGGGACGCTCGAATATTCGTACCGCAAGCCAAGATTCAAGTTCAGGTTGCGCGTAAGCCTGATGTCGTCCTGAAAGAAGTAAAACTGGTTTGTTTGTCGGGCGTCAAAAGAGGCATCCTTAAGTGTTAGCCGTAAACTGAAGGCCCGGTTGTTGAGAAAGTCAGCCAGATTATTGAATATCCAGGTACCCTTGGAGTCAAAAGCAGCAAGGTTGAAGAGCCGGTTCCGACGAACATCCGCGCCGAATTTGAACGAATGTCGTCCGTGCAGATGGGCTGTTACATTCTGCCATTGGAAGAGATTTGAGACTCTACCTTGGGGGAAGGATGAGGCTCCACCGATGGTGAATGCACCTAAGATTTGGACCGTAGGGCTCTTCGGATCGTTCTCGGGAAACGCCAAGTTGCTCCGGCTATAGGCAAAGCGGAACTCGTTCACCCACTGCGGAGAAAAAGCATGCGTAAGGCTCAAGGCATGATTCTGCACAAGGAACTCGTTCGCAGCAGTGAAGCGGCTTCCAAATTGCCGGTTACTGGTAACGTCCGACTGAAATCTTTTGTCGAAAAGATAGCGGTAGGTCAAACGGTCTTTTTCGGTGAACCTGCGATCGAAGCGAACTAGTCCGTACCCGAGGTTGTGCGGATTGGCGAGCGGAATTCGGATCGCTCCCATTTCAATAGGGGCACCATTGACGTTCTGGGTCGTTAAGTTCTCATAACGGCCCACAACCCGGTAGATTTCCGGCAGGAAGGCCAATGCATTTAGAGTTTCCTGGCGACTCTCTAATGGTTGCCCCGGCGACAGGGAAACGTTAGAGAGGGCGGAAAACCCTTTCGGAGTGGGAATCGTTGCTGGCTGGGCATTGCGAGCATCTGGGGACTCGCGGCGGCGGTTCGCCTCGAAAAGCCCGAAGAAAAAGGTACGGTCTTTCCAAACCGGCCCTCCAATGCTCCCACCCGCCTGATGCTGGATAAACCGTGGCGTTTGTTTAAGCCCGGCCCGCTTGTTGAGAAGGCTGAACGGTTCTAGCCAGTTGGCCCTGTAAAACTCCCAGACCTCTCCGTGCAACGTATTGCTCCCGCTGCGGGTGAGGGCTATGACTTGTGCTCCCGTGTTCCGTCCATATTCCGCAGAATAAGACGAGGTCTGCACCTGGAATTCCGCTATTGCCTCGGGGATCATTCTCGCGCCAGCTACTGTTACGGTCAGGTCATTGTTGTCCGTCCCATCGATCAGGAAATTGTTCTGTCGGGTCCGTTGCCCGTTGGCAGAGATTTCAGAAAAACCGGGGCCGCGGGCCACGGTAGGAGCCAATAATGCCAGCCTAGATACATCACGAGTCCCCGCCGTCAGAGGTATCCCCTGGATCGCGAATCCTTCCAGGCTTCGCTCAATTGTTGGTGTTGCTCTTCCAAGACCCGTCACGGAAAACGTTTCGCGCACTTCGATTGTCGCGGCACCTCCCGCTATTTCCAACGTTTCGTTGAGGACCACCTCTTCAGCAAGTCCGACGCGCACGACTTCTAGCTTCATGTTCTGAAAACCTGACGAGGAATAATCGACGGTATACGAACCAGGCTCGACCGCCATGAAACGGTAGATCCCGAGGTGGTTTGTCACCATTTCTCGCTCCTCATCAGTGCCTCTGTTCGTGATCTTCACTCGTGCTCCGACGATAACCGCCCCACTGGGATCTGAAACTGTTCCTGAAATAAATCCCCTCGTCAATTGGGCGTTGAGAGCCCCACTTGGCAAGCACGTCAGAATCACGAGGAGCGGCCGGCTTGAAAAACAGAGCCAACGCAATGACATCATTCCCCTCAAAAACGATTCACCCGAACAGCCTTACCACGAGGCAATATTCACGCTTCTTCAGCCCCGGATGTGCATTGCCAGCATCGTTAAATGTAACAAGTCCGCGATGCATCACCCATGTCAGGCGGCAGATTATTATCTTATCCTCTCGCGAGCTGTTAGGCAACTGATACCACAAGACCTATTGGCAGTCCCCTTCGTCCGTCCATTAAAAAGCCCGATCGCGTCGAAGAACCGCTCGTAATTACAAGCAGATTTCCCTTTGACGAAAGAAGATACATGCTTTTCTTAATAAGCATATCGCAATTCGGTGAAACTCACAGTCTGGTTCTCCTTCTTCTAAGGTACGTTGCAGACTCTAAAGATATTCTGGTCCAACTCCTGGATGGTTCCTCGCTCGGGACACATTCCTCCCCATGCGATGTCTTGAGGATTTATCGAAGGTATGCTTGGTAAGCAACGCGCAATTTTATTTTTGTCGCTCCCATTCCGCTTCTTTTTCTATGCTACGTGCGTTTGTCAAACCTAACCAGAGGAGGAATACAATGCTTTCTCGATGGGCTTTTCTGTGGATGATGGTCGGTTTTCTGGCTATCGCGACGCCGGTGGCCTCTGATTTGCTGTTAGCCAACACCAAAACGGTTACCGAAGTGGCCCAGTGGATGCCGCCACCGCCCGAGTGTGGGCTTTACGACTGCAAATCTCCGGGTCGGTAGCGAGCGACTCAAAGGCACCAAACGCAAGGGAAATCGAAGGGGGGAAATTCAGTAGTGGATTTCCCCCTTTTTTTGCTAAACTTAAATCTGCCCTTATGCTAACGAATATCATTTTCTGGTTGACAAGCGTATCACTTGCGCTTCTCTTACTGCGAGTGATAAGAGGACACTTTGCCATAGAATATCCCCTCTTTTGTGCGTACCTCGGATACGTGCTGGCAGCCCATATTACGGCCTTTTTTGTTCATTCTTTCAGACCGCAGGCATATCTTGAGTTCTACTGGTATGCCGAATCCGTGGGCCTAGCTTTAAGCTACTGCGTCATCTGGGAGATTTATGGGCATGTCCTTAGAAACTTCCCGGGCACAGCCAAGATAGCGCGCAGTCTTGTAGCCACTTTCTTCATTTGTGTATTAGCCACAGCCCTTTTCGATGCTTTCCAATGGGAGGCCAGTGGTTTGATCAAGAGCGTAATCAGGTTCGAGCGGAACGTGCATGCAGTACAAGCAGTGTTGGTCATTGTGCTTCTCATGCTTATACGGTACTATGCCATCCCACTCGGACGGAACCTCGGCGGCCTGGTTGTTGGCTACGGGTTCCTCATTAGTTCCGGTGTGGTCACACTAACACTACGCTCTTACCTCGGCACCACTTTCCAGATCTGGTGGGAATATGTGCAGCCAACCAGCGCTCTTATCGCTTCTCTGATTTGGCTTCACGCGTTTTGGACCTACGTTCCGAATCCTGAGCTAGACGTACGCGTAGGTTTAGAAGAAGACTATGTGGCACTGACAGAGAAAACTTATCGGTGCATAGCGAGAGCCAGAGAGTCCGTCTTGAGATTACTTCTGCCATGATAAGCACATTCATTCTTATTGCTGCAGGTTTGGGGTTAATGGGATTGTTGATTGCCCTTTCGCTACGGACTGGAGTCCATTCGCACAGTAATACCGATCTGCTTGAAGAAACGTCATTGCTCGGGTGGGAGGCTGCACCTGCGTTGCGGGAATTATGCGAAAGGATCTCTTCGCAGGAGGATTTGGATTTCGTATTGGATAATATGCCATGGCTCCGAAAGGAGTTCCTTGGAGAACGCCGCCGGATTGCCCTTTTGTTGATAGGACAGAAGAGAGAATCTGCAAGGGCTCTCATGCGATTCCACCGTGCTGCTGCACGGGCGAACATTGCTGTTAGTCCTGGACTTGAGCTGAAATTAGCAGCGAACTACCTTCTTTTCCTCGTCGCTTGCGCATTTGTTGAGGGACTTGTCCGGGTGAGGGACCCCTTTGCCTGCCGCAGCCCCATTTCCAGCCTCATCGCGGCTACAGATCGAATGAAGTTGCTTTCTGAAGGATTACTTCAAGGCGTGGACCCCGGACTTTTGCAGGAAATTAAGAGGAGCAAAGCGGGCCGGTCTCGGACGATCTGATTGGAGGGAGGTAGTGCATGTCGATGAGTCCGACGGGGTTGCGAAAGGCGACGGAGGACCTAAGAGAGCGCACACTGAAATCCGTCCCGGGTGAGATTGCAAGGCTTGTTTATCTCGCCTCAACTCGGGATTACAGCACAGGGCGGTATTATCATGAGGGTCTTGCTTTCAGATTTTCCAATGAGATTGCGGAAATGGCGCTAGAATCCCTTCATCGGGAAGTCTTTGAGAAACTGGTATTATCCTCGTTGGAGTTCTTTGTTCAGGAACTCGATGCGTTCATTCGCTCCACGTGTGCTGATCCCAAAAAGGTTATGGAAACTTGGAAGGAACTTCAACCTTACCGCGTGATCATCCCCCAGAACTGCGATTGCGTCGCAGATGCTCTCTTCTTTTCCAACATTAGGATTGCTTTGGCAATTTTGGAGAGTCGTCAGTCGAAAACTCTTCAGCAGGACCAACAATCCGCATCGCTACCGCAGTAACCCGTCCAACGATTTCAGCGTCATTGGGATAGGCGTACTGTTGGATTGCACATCCGGAAAGGGGATGGGGAACAAGAATTAAGTTCTTGCCCTGGAGCTCACACCACGCGCAAGCGTAGCCGTTGCGGAGCTCGATGAAATAGATAGGTCGCTCAAATTCTGTCCGCCATGGCGGTTTGTGTACCCTAGTCTGTCGGTGATCGATCTGAACAAATGACCCCGGCCTGAGAATGGGATGGAGCGTATAGTCAGCCAACCCAATGTAGCCATAAAGCGACTTGCGCATATCGAGATGTTGTATCAGTGCAATGGGAACCTCTCCCCAAATTTCCACCATACGGGAGAGGAGATTAGTATTTCCCGAACTGAACCCTGGATCGAAACGAACCGGGAATGCAACCGAGCGCTCTTCGTCGTAGACCGCCAGTTGCGTTAAATGGGTGTCCGCTAGAGGCACAAGCTCACGGTGTATGCTGATCTTCTCCAAGTCTATTCCATAGAGCAACAGTATATCTGTGAACTTCACGCGATAGATTACGCTGAGGCTGTAAAGCTTGTAAACGCTTGGAATTGATTCCTTATTCTCGATCTGTGCAAGCCAGGCGTTGGAGATAAAAAACTCCTCATTCCCTTCGGCTTCGGCAACCTTGCGGCTGTAATTCTCCACCTCCCGGATCGTGATGCCAAGACGATTGCGTATGTCCTTAAGCTGTTGGGCACTCGTCATTTTTGCCTTTTCCCCGGGGAGGAACAATGCTTACCGGAATTGCAGAATACAGCACTACGCCTCGATTTCTCAAAGCCTTCCCTGGCCTCCGGGCCGCAAAGGTTTCAAGATAGCTAGTATACGTTTCCATCAATAATCGTGACAATTAAATTACTCTTCGCTTCGGAAAAGAAGCGGTTTTAGTTGTGGAATTCCAACGCAAACCGCTAAACGGCGTCTCGCAGTTCCACGTCCGCATCGAGCCGTGGTTCCCTGGCTCGGAAGCGATAGAAGCCAGCCCGGCTGATTCCCGCTCGGCGGCACATCCGTTCCACGGTCATCCCCTGACCTTCTGGCTCCTTGCTTCGATTTGCGCGTGGACAGCGGCCTTCCAGTCCAGGCCTGCAGTTGCTGCTGCTCTTCGATGTGCTGCAAGCACCCCTGCGAAAAATCAATCTCCAGCGCCTGCTGGCCGATCTTCCGTTCCAGTTGCGCCAGGCGGCCTTCCTCCCAGCGTCGCCGGCCCGTCCCCAGAAATGCATTGCCGGCCCCTTCCCGTAACTCTCGCCGCCAGAGATTGACTTCAAACGCCCCGGCCATTTCATGCGTGGGGAACCGCTTGTCCAGTCGCTAGATCGATCGCGGCCATCTTGAATTCCCTTGTGAGTTTTCGTCGAAACAAACGCATTATTCCTTTCTCCATTCCCTGAATTCTGTATCCCAAAACATCTAAACAATTGAAATAATTAGCCGATAAGATAGGGTGAGGTACATTTTGCCTGCGAAGAAAAACCCAAACCTGAGCCAGGGCTCGCCCGTAGATCAAAACACCGGAGGTCATGCAAGTGCGACTCCAGGAGAGCGCCTCGGAAAAAGAATTGGCAGCAACACAGACCAACCACGGCCACGCCCAAAATTCCTCCACAAACGTGAGGTACAAGATCAGGAAAGGAAGGAGTCCAGGGAAAAGGACAATGGAACATTGCCACTCAGAAAAGGCGAGGAATCCCCACAAAGTCATCATCTATCCCGGTCGGAGCACCGCCAAGCCTTTGAATCCACGCTGGATGCCGTTGTTGGGATTGACACCCAAGGCCGGATATTGTTCTTGAATAAAGGAGCTGAGGACCTTTTCCAATACTCAACGGCTGAACTCCTTGGCCACTCGGTGGAGATTCTGATACCGGTGAGATTTCGAAAGAGTCTTGTTGAACAGAGGCGAAGGGATTCCGCAAACCCCTGGGGTTGTTTCACGCAATCTGGAACGGAATATTATGCCAGACGCAAGAATGCGACAGAGTTTCTGGCCGATGTGATCTCGGACTTACTTGAAACGGAGAGGGGACCCATCATCCTAACCACCATCCGTGATCTGGCCAAAGAGAAGCAGATGGATGATCAAATACGCCAAGCTCAGAAAATGGAGGCCCTTGGCCGCCTGGCAGAGGGAGTCGCCCACGATTTTAACAATCTCCTGAGCGTTATGTTGGGTTACACAGAATTGGCACTTAATAACCCTGGTAACAGGGGACCAATTCGTAAAAGCCTTGAAGAGATTCAAAAGGCTGGTGCCGCAGCAGCATCCCTAACCCGCCAGTTGTTATTACTTGGTCGCAAGGACATTCAGGATCCGAAGATAGTAAACCTCAATGAAGTCTTAAACGAGATGGAAGGCATCGTGAGCCAATTGCTTGGGGACGATATTGAGTTAGTTGTGGGGATGGACCCGCACTTGGGGACCGTGAAAGCGGACCCGACACAGATACAGCAAGTCATTCTGAATTTGGCAGCAAATGCGCGGGACGCCATGCCCCACGGTGGAAAGCTGATGATTGAGACTGCCAACATGGACTTTGATAGTGCCAGAAATGCCTCTCTTTCAAATCTCCCGGCCGGCCGGTATGTGAAGCTTAAGGTAAAGGACACCGGTCGCGGCATCGACGAGTACATGCGGTCCCATATCTTCGAACCTTTCTTTACCACTAAGAAAGAGGGGACCGGACTCGGGCTAGCCACGGTGTATGGCATCATCAAACAAAGTGGAGGAGAGATTGTTGTCGATAGTGCACCAAAGCAGGGAACAACCTTCGCAATCTACTTGCCTCGCTTGGACGAGACCAATCGGATACACCACTTCCCCGGTGTTGAGACGGATCCTGTCGGGGGGAGTGAGACTATACTAGTAGTGGAAGACAGGGATTCTCTTCGAGAATTGGTGTGCAAATACCTGAAGGGCTGTGGCTATAAAGTGCTAGAAGCAAGAAATGGTATCAAAGCTCTTCGGAAGGTCAGGCGATATTCCGGTCCAATCCATCTGCTGCTAACTGATGTTGTCATGCCGGTCATCAGTGGTCCTGAATTAGCTGCACGTGTGAAGGCACGGTTTCCAGAAACGAAAGTACTTTTCATGTCCGGTTGTTCGCTAGATACGACTCAACGACATGGTCTCCTCAATGGGGGAATAAAGGTTTTGAAGAAGCCCTTTCCTTTGGCTGTGTTGGCTCAAAACGTGTCTGAGGCGCTCCAGGGGCATTCGATTTCAGGCGGAGTTGGAGCGGGCAGCACAGAAGCCTGACTTCCCAATCCTTACACTTTTCTAAAATAGGGCCGAGTGGAAAACGTACCAGGCCTTCGGTCAGCGCGCTGTTATTAATGGCAGGCCAAACCTGCTTGATCCAGCGATGGATCTGGTCACCGTCCCGCTTCAGAGCGCGCCGCGCCATCTTTTGCAGGCTGCAGCCAAGTCGGTGCAACAGTCGACTGGTGTGTGATCCACATGGTAGCGAACCCCAAAGCGTCGCTCCAAGAACTGCGCCACGCAGGGCAGGTCCACAGATCGGTGGGGAAACCGGCCGCTTTGGTCCCGCGCAGTAATTCCCGCTCCAACGATCGCAGTTGAGCGGGGAGCAACTTCGGGGGGTCGGCCGGAGGCTGGTTATGCCCGCGAGGCGCGCCATCGCATGCAAACGCCGCCGTTCGAGTTCCACTGTCCTGCCGGTTGGACGCAGAGTTCCCTACTGGCCAAGGTATAGAAGTTCATTTATGCAGGCGTCAAGCGGGAAACGTGGGCAAGGAAGGACGTGACCGATTTCGCCGTTCCTTCAGTGGAGCGGTGGGCGCGCGCTAGTCCTTGGTGATAAGGATGGTCCTATCGTTGCCGTCAGTCGGGTGCTGCACGTTGATGAACATTGCGCGCGGTTGGGTCCGGGCGAAATAGATCCCCGTGCCCTCCGAGCCGGGTGAGGTGAGGGTTGCGAACAGATGGACCGAGTCGGCCCGGCCGTCTCCATTCAGATCAGGCGTCGCCACCCAGATGTCGGCTGGGGTGTTATCCTCGACAATGTAGAGATTGCCGGCGCTGTCGGCAGTCAGGTTGTCCGGATCCTGGAGGCCGAAAGCAACCGTATTGCCTACGTTGACCCCAGCCGCGACGAATTCCGTGACGAACGGATCGCCGTCGAGGCTGACCGCGTAGACGTTATTGGTTCCCGTCGCCGTGAAATAAAGCTTCTCCCCAATGATTTGGTTATCTTCCGGACGGTTGTAGCCGGTGACGCTTGCCTCAGCGGCCGCCGCGCGGGCGCTGACCGTCGGGCTGGTCACGACGCCGTTCTGGCCGGGAATCAGAGCCACCCACTCGGCCGTGCCCGTTCCGACGCCGGGGGCAGCCGATTCGTCGGCGATGTTGAGGGCATAGAGCGTACCACTGGACAGATCCCCGTAGTTATCAGGCACGAACTTAAAGATGGCTCCGCCGTTCAGTTCGTCTCCGACGTAAACGTTACCCTGCGCGTCAACGTGGATGCCCTCGTGGGACATCCGTCCGACCGCGGGACGGTCGATGACCGCAGCCGCCGTCATTAGATCATTCTTTTCGAGAACGATCTCGAACACGCGTCCGTCAGCGCCGGCTTCTTCGCCAAAGAGCAGGGTGCCCCAGGGCGTCCATTCCAGCCCATCGAGCCGCCGGTAGCCAGCGTTCTGCACCAGGATCTTGGCTTGGCCGGTCTGGAGGTCGATGACTGAAACTGAACCGCTGGTGCCGCGCTCATGGGTCCGGTAGAAGTAACGACCAACCTGCCTGCCGGTTTCGTTGACCGTGTTCATATCGCTCAGGTCGGCCACGCCGGGGTAGATGTCAAGGACGGCAGCGCCGCCGCAGACGCCTGACTCTTCGACGATGACCGTCTGGCTGAATCCGTCAGGCAGTGCCAGGGGAGAACAAGGGTCTTCACTGCCGGGCACTGCGGATTGTGATTGCGGTTCGAAGGTGAATGGACCGCGAACGGCTGGTTTCTGAGCGGTAACGGTTCCGACTGTCAGGCAAAAAACCAAGAGCGTCAAAGACAGTATGGATTGTTTTCTCATGTTGACTTGGCCTCCTAAGGAGACATTGTTGGGGTTTCTGGGCGACCCAAAGGGTTCCCGTTGGTCCTGAACCACCCGAGCCAGGATGCACTTTAACCCGGAATTAGTTTTGGCCTCTCGGCGGTTGCGAGTATATTCCCATTTACCCCCAGTGGAGCCCTCCATGCACAATTTTTTCTCCGAGATGGTCCGAACGGCTCCCAACTGCCTTCCAAGGCTCCTGAAAACCCGTTGCCCCGGCTTCCAGAACCAGCTTTTTCAGACAGCTCTCCATTCCTGGGAGATATCGGAATCGTTTTCTTGGGTGCCGCTGCATGAGCTATCCCGACGGAAGCGGGAGTCCATGTCCAGCACGGCTCGGTACGTCGAACTCAACGCTTCAGCTTTGCCGATCAGCTCCCGGTTCAGCCTTGCCAGCCCTGCGAAGTTCCCCTCCTCGGCCAGCAGTTCGGTCTCGAAGGTCTGTAACCGCGATGTCAGCGTCGCGCCTCGATCCCAATTCTTCTCCGACCCGATCAGCCGCAACGCCGGTTCCTGAGAGAGCCGGTCCGCATCGTTCGCATCCTCGTATCCAGCCATGCGACTGTAGACGGACTGCCGCAGCAGATCCGCAAAGGAGAACCGCGCATTGTTTGCCCGCGAGTCAGTCAGGTACTGTTCGATGAGTTCTCCGAATCCCAATCGTTCGTCCATCTCCCGCACCAGAATCAGTCCACCGTTAGAAGTCACCCGCGATCCCTGGAACGCAACCCCTGGAAACCGGTTAATTGACAGTTGAATCGGCTGTTTTTCGCTCTCACCCACTGGGTTTACATTTCCCGAAGACCTTATTGATGCTGATACGCGCATCAATATTGACATTGGAGGTCAGCATAAGGTTGCCGCTTCATTTTCAAAATGGAAATGCGGAGTCAATAAAGCGGATCACCAAGTACTCCTATTGGAAAATATTCGCTGCACGGGAAATCTCGTTCCAATTGTTCCCATCGTAGATTCCGGTCCAGCTATCGCATCTATTTGCAGTCTTGGTGGGGGGGAAAGCTCCCCCCGATAGTTTTGCGTTTTCTGGCCAAGTCATAGAATGATTTCCAAACCCATCTTGGCAGAGCAGCAAGACAATTATTTGCCCCGCGCTTCCGTTTGAAAGAGTGGCAGAGGTTATATCGCCACCCAGAGTCATTTTGAAGCTATTGGCCGTCGAAGCGTCGAATACTGGCGTTGCAGAAAAGGGCAGGGAGCGTTGGGCCGCGACGAAGTTCTTGTTAGCCTGGACCGTGTCGCCGAATTCCACTTTCCCTTGTTCGGTTTTGATAGACCAGTTGTTGAGGCCGATCCCGTCCTGACGGTCAATTTTCAAGCCGTAATTGTTTGTAACAATTCCAGTCCCCGCTCTAGTTGGTCTCATTATCCGTGTCCCGACCACGTTTGTTACATTATTTACGCCACTGATATCTGCTCCTGTCCGGATAACTTCCAGGTTCGTTGTGGGACCCGCGTTAGAGTTCGGGTCGTAAGAGCCGAAGCTGACATACGGGGCTTCTACGATCAGATTTGTTGCTGCTCCCGTTCCGGAATGTTCAATATAAGGAGAGAGTGCCTCTAAATAGAGCGTATCGCCAGCCCCACTGTGGTAAACACTGGCAGAAATCCCCAGGACGGAGTTGCGTGTTCCAGCGGCGTGGGTATCATTCATAGAAGCAATCATGCTTCCTGTGTGGGTCTTGGAATTGTCTTGATTGCCGACCTGTAGTGCAAAAGTCTTTCCGGAATTGAGCGCCAAAAAGTGGTTCAGGCTTTCTGGGAACCGGAGTCTTATATCCCCGCTTTCTGCGAAAAAGGAACCCGGAGGGCCTGACCGCAACCCACGCTTCGAATTGTCCCAGAAAAGATTTGTATTGTCCTGTGAAAGCAAACCACCCGGGCCTGCGAAAAGAACCGAACCGGGTGCCGTCGCCGAAAACGTTGGAGCTCTTTTAGAAACGAGCGCACCTTCAGGAGTGAAAAAGCTCTGGAGAGTAGCCGGGCTCTGAGAATCGTAAATTTCCAGGGTATTGTTAAACCGATTCCCGTTAATCTGCAGCGGGACCAATCCGGTTTTCGGGGGGGCGTTTATCGTTTGTGTCGAAGAAGGACTTGAAACGATTGCGTTTCCAGTTGTCGAATCCGACTGAATGGTTTTGCCATACGAGGAATTTGCATTCATGCGCGAGCCTGAATCAGCGTTAGTGGCAGATTCTGTCGAAGCAAGCACAAAGGCAGACAGTGGTTTGCCCCCAAGCGTATCGGCATCCCCTGCCTTCAGAGCATAAGGCACGCTAACCAATTGAATCCGCGACTGTTGTTCTTCCCCAGGGAGGAGAACTTGCACCTCGAGCCACCGCGACTGTCCTGAGCTGAACAGTTCCAATGGAATCCCTTCTTTGTGATTGGAGCCTAATGCGATGCTATAGAGCCCTTCCTCGCCAACTTGGACATTTTGGGTTTCCATCCACAATGGATTTCCACCTTCCTGATCTTTGTACAAGGCGAACATCACGCCCAGAACTCCACTTCCTGGCTTTCCCATCCGATCTTTCAGTACGCCACTAATTTCGACCAAGAGAGGAATGGTCTGGGTTATAGCTTGCTGGTCACTCACGGTCTGAGGCGATGCAGTCTGCGTTTCTTGTGCTTGCGCCCCGACTGCACTCACCAGAAACAATGCCGAAATCCACACCCAATTACGAATTTCCATACGGACCTCCGATATTCATGCGCTGTACCATGTCTTATCGGAGAAAAACGCGCTTCCAAAGAGTACCCACTGTTGCCTGATATCAAGGCAACTTGAACAATGCCCCAAAAAAAAGAAGTGGCCCATAGGTAGTAGGACGCCCACCATTTTCACACTATTGAGTCCCGCATAATATAGAGTCATTCCGGCCATAAAGAAGCCTGCTTCCAGAAGGCTGAGATGAGCCTGGGACGACGGCGCATGC
>Ga0209343_10005612_pt1 | contig 15128 bp, 12 predicted proteins | sample RifCSPlowO2_02_FD_184026 | JGI IMG/M metagenome (GOLD analysis project Ga0209343, IMG submission 184026) | Groundwater microbial communities from Rifle, Colorado - Rifle CSP2_plank lowO2_0.2 (SPAdes) (version 2) | ecosystem: Environmental > Aquatic > Deep subsurface > Groundwater | place... | reverse complement strand
TAACAAGCTAACGTATGTCTGAGGTTAAGTTAAGCAGTGGGGCTCATAACCCCTTCCTGCGTGAAACGTAGCCTACCCGCATGAAACATCATGCCTACACTGGCCCTTACCCTTTGGGACAGAACTTACCTTGGTTTCATACCGAAGCCGTGCCCGTCCAAATTTGTTTATCTCACATGGACGGGCTTTTTATTTTCTCGGCGACACCACGATGACGAGTTCACCTTTTGTTGAGCTGGATTCTAATTGTTTAATTATATCCTGAGCGCTGCCTCGGTAAATCGTTTCATACATCTTGGTAAGCTCACGCGCCACCACCACTGGCCGTTGCTCAATTGCCTGGGCAAGTTCCCTCAACGTTTTCAGAATGCGATGGGTGGATTCAAATATCACTACCGTCGGCTTACTCTCGGCCACCTCTTTAAAAAATTTTTGCCGGCCTTTTTTGTGCGGCGGGTAGCCTAAAAAAAGATAAGCATTTGCCGGCAGACCGGCAACTGATAACGCCGCCACTGCCGCCGACGGTCCTGGTATGGGTACAACCTTAATGCCGGCGGCGCTGGCCGCGGCCACCAATTTACCGCCCGGGTCAGCTAAGCCTGGCGTACCCGCGTCTGACACATAAGCCGCGTCAACTCCGCTAGCAATGCGATCAACTATCTTCCTCACCTGACTTGGGGGCGTATGGTGATGAAGGCTGACCAGCTCCTGACTCAGGGACAAATGCGATAAGAGTTTTTTAGTGACGCGCGTATCTTCGCAAGCAATAAAAGAAACGGCGCTAAGAATCTCCTGGGCGCGAGCTGAAATGTCGCCCAAGTTGCCAATGGGCGTCGCCACCATATAAAGCACTCCCGGCATAAACGGGAACTTTAATTTGCCTCCGTCGGCGGCTCGCCCTCTAACTCAAGTTCCCTGGAAAGACGCTTTTCGAAAAAATCAGATAGGAAGACTCCCACTGAAACCGCCACCGGTATGGACAAGATCGCGCCGATTACGCCCCCTAGTTTAGCGCCAATGGCGATGGCGATGATTGAGACGATGGGATTAAGACCGACCGTGCGTCGCATCACCATCGGCACGATGATATTATTTTCTAATTGCTGCACCACGAGATACAACGCCACCACCAATAAGGCCTGCAAAGGAGAAACCGACAAGGCGAGAAAAACAGCCGGCACTGCCCCAAGAATTGGACCAACGTAGGGAATGATTTCTGTGATGCCAGCCCAGAGTGCCAAAATCAGGGCGTACTTTGCGCCCAATAACGTCAGGCCGATATAAGTCAGCACACCAATAATTAACATCAACAGAAGTTGCCCTCTGAGCCATAATCCCAGCTTAGACTTTAGGCGGCGCATCATCTGTGAGATGTAGGGCTGATAGGTTGATGGCGTCACGGTACGAATAAATCGTATAATGCCATCCTCCTCAATTACCAAGTAAAAAGCCACTGTCAGCAGCACGATAAATTGTAAGATGCCGCCAAAAATACTGACCAGGGTCGCCACGATTGAACTGGTGGCCTGCGTCAAGTTCGCGCCCAAATTCTGCAAACTCTGCTGCAGGGTGCCAGCCACTTCATCCTGTCCCGAGCCTGAAACGTAGCTGAAAATCGACAACAGTCTTTCGTAATAATAAGGGAAGCTTCTGGCCAGCTCAGTCACCTGGGAAACGAGCGGCGGCACCATCAGCACGACGATGAGAGAGAGTACCAAAAAAATAACCAGATAAAGCATCAACACTGCCAGCACGCGTGGGATATGGTTACGATTCATCCAATTAACGGCCGGCTCCAGGGCGGTCGCAAAAATTATCGCCACAAACACCAAAACCAACACGTCAAGCACGCGGTACAAAAAATATACCGCGGCCACCACAATTAAAACCTTCAACAGCAAAGCCACTGAAATATCCAGCTTCAGATGTTCTGCCTTAGCCATACCTCTATACTATACTACGGTTCCACCAGCCTTTGCCAGCGTTTGGCGTCTTGGCACGGCCCGATCAACGCTAAATTAGCCCGCTTAAAACTAATCACGTCCCGCGCTGCCCGACTTAGTTCGCCTACCCGCACGCGGCTGACTCTGGCGAGGAACTCTGGCAAACTCTCTCTGGTATGCTCAAACAAGTATTGCTTGGCCGCCCAATGCGCTTGGGCAGAAGAATTTTCCATGGCCAGTGTCAGCTTGCCGCGAATATATTCTTTGGCTTTGGTCAATTCGGCGGCTGAAATCGGTTCAGCCACTACTCGCTCCAGTTCTTCGCGAATTAATCTGATGGCCATGGTCAACCGCGAGGTATCAAGCCCAGCTTGAACGGTTAAGGCACCGGCGCCTTCATACTGCTCCGCCGCCGCGCCAATTGAGTAACACAAGCCTTCACGCTCGCGCAAACGCATAAAAAGGCGCGAACTCATATTGCCGCCCAATACCAGCGCCAGCAAATCAAGTCCAAGTCTATTTTTGTGTCTGTAGCCATAAGAGGGAAAACCCAACGCCAGCTGCACCTGCTGCGTCGGCTTCCGCTGTATCACCACGCGCGGTGTAGCTTGGCTGACTTTAAACGGCGTGAATGAACCTGTCTGTCCCGGCCATGGTTCACTAAACTTCGCCCGCAGCCGCCTCCCCGCAGCCGCCGTCAGCTTACCTGCCACCACCACCAATAAATTCCGGGGTCGGTAATAGCGTCGGTGATATTGGTCAAGTTGCGTCCGGTTTAAGGCCGTGACGCTTTTGATACTCCCGGCAATATTAATCCCCAAACTGGAGCCGCGAAAAACTTCGCTTTCCAATAAATCCCCAATGTGCATTAAGGGATTATCTTCATACATCTTTATCTCCTCGCAAATTACCTTTTTTTCACGATTGAGCTCGGCTGCATCCAACTTCGGGCGCCAGATCATATCGGCCACGATGTCAATCGCCAAGGGCAGATGCTCATGCGCCACTTTGACGTAGTATCCCGTCTGGTCTTTGGCAGTAAAAGCATTATAATCAGCGCCCACGCTGTCCAAAGTTTGAGCGATATCTTTGGCCGTAGGCCACTTAGCGCTACCCTTAAAAAGCATGTGCTCCAGCAGATGCGACATACCCTGCTCTGACTTGGTTTCATAACGCGAGCCAATGTTAACCATAGCCAAAACAGTGACTGATGCCGTACCCATCATAGGTACTGTCAAAATCGGCAGACCATTCGGCAGTCGCTTGAGTACTGGCGCCGGCATTTTATTGGCTTAATTTCTCTTTAAGGTAACTTACAACCTCTGTAATCTTCACCCTGTCCTGCTTCATACTATCCCGATCCCGCACCGTCACGGCTTTGTCTTTCAAGCTCTCAAAATCAATCGTCAGGCAATAAGGCGTGCCGATCTCGTCTTGCCGGCGGTAACGCCGGCCAATGCTTTGCGTAGCGTCGTATTCGACGACGAGACTTTGCCTTAACTCTTGGGCCAAGGGCGCGGCCACGGCATTAAGTTCCTCTTTTTTGGAGAGCGGCAAGACCGCCACCTGAATAGGCGCCAAGTGCCGAGGCAACTTCAGCACGACCCGTTGCTCGGTCTCGCCCTTCTCGGCCGTGGGCGCTTCTTCTTCGTGATAAGCCGACAACAGCGCCACCAAAACCGTCCGCTCCAGGCCCATGGAAGGCTCAACCACATGCGGCATAAGCTTCTCGCCGGTCTCGGCATCTTGGTAGGTCAGATCAGCGCCGGAGTGTTTGGCGTGTTGCTTGAGATCATAATCAGTGCGGTAGGCCAAACCGTACAGCTCTTTCAAGCCAAAGGGATATTGGTATTCAATATCTACCGTGCGCTTGGAATAATGAGCGCGTTCGCCCTCGGGAATTTCATGCCAGTTCAATTGATTGTCCTTTACCCCCAAACTCTTAATCCAAGATTTCATCAGCTCAAGCCACATGGCAAACGCCTTTTCCCATTCTTTAGGTTTGACAAAATACTCTAGCTCCATAATCTCAAATTCGCGCGTGCGGAAAATGTAATTGCCCGGCGTAATCTCGTTGCGGAAAGCCTTACCTATTTGCGCCATGCCAAAAGGCAGCTTGAGGCGCTTGGCTTGCTGAATAAGTTTGAAATCCGTGAACATACCCCCAGCCAGCTCTGGCCGCAGGTACACGGTCGCCCCTGCCTCCTCCACTGGTCCAATGGTGCTCTTGAACATCAGGTTGAATTGCCGCACCTCGGTAAGCTCCCCACCGCACTCGGGGCAAGTGATTTTAGCCCAATCCAGGGGCGCTTCCTTGGCATAACCTGGCTCCAGACTTTTCTGCTCCAGAATATGATCGGCGCGAAAACGCTTGTGGCATTTCTTGCAGTCCACTAAGGGGTCGGTGAAATTTTGCAAGTGCCCGGAGGCTTCCCAGACTTTCGGATTCATAATCACACCGCTTTCCAATAACACCATATCGTCGCGCGAGGTCACAAAATGCTTAATCCAGGCCTGACGGATGTTATTTTTCAACAGCGCGCCATAAGGCCCAAAATCCCAAGAATTAGCCAAACCGCCATAAATCTCACTCCCGGGAAAAATAATCCCCCGCTGCTTGCAAAGCGAGATGAGTTTATCCATTAAATCCTGATTGCCAACTTCTTGGTTCATAACGACATTACTCTAGTAGATTTGGCCCATTTTGGCAAATAGTCTTACACCCAATAACACATTTCACTATCCTTTCCCTTATTCTACTATTCGTTCGAATAGTAGAATATTAAAGCTGGCTGATGAGCTGACGAAGCCACTTCTGCTTGAGGGGCGCTAAACGATAAAAAACCAATAAGGCACGCTTATCCGACTCCACCACGCTGGCGTTGGCTAGCACACCGAGGTGTTTTGAAGTGGCCTTAAATGACAGCTTTATGGCTGCGGCAATATCTCCCACATTCATCTCACCGCTACGTTTAAGGCAAGACAAGATAGCTAAGCGTTTTCGGTTGGCCGCAGACTTAAGTACTTTTTCCAACTCGCGCATAAGACGTCATTGCTCCTATTCTACTATTCGAACGAATAGTTCCATAAGGGATTTTACTATAGTATACACGGTGAATCAAGCCCTACCTAGTTGTCTAAGTGGTTACAAAATTGACCAGAAAATCACTATTTTCAAAGCTTTTCCGCCTTTTCCACGCGGATAACGCCGCCGGGTTCAAGCACCACTACGTCGCGTCGCGCCAGCTTGCCGGTCAAGAGCTGAGTAGCGAGCGCGCTGTCCACATTGTCCTGGATCACGCGCCGCAAAGGCCGAGCGCCAAAGAGCGGATCAAAACCTTTTTGCGCCAGCTCTTTAATAGCCTCGGGTGTGGCTCTAAGATGCACGCCCTTAGCTTCCAGCTCGCGCGTCAGTTTTTTAATCATCAGCCCAGCCACTTGCTCAATTTCAGTCATCGCCAGCGGCCTGAAAACCACAATGGCGTCAAAACGGTTTAAGAACTCCGGCCTGAAGTATTGCTGCAGCCCACCCTTCATTAAGCTGCGGCGGATGAAATCCAGGGGGACATTGTGCTGCAACTGTTCTTGAATGAACGGCGTGGCCGCGTTTGAAGTCGCAATAATGATAGTATTAGTAAAATCAACTGTCTGGCCGGCGGCGTCAGTTAGGCGCCCGTCGTCCAGCACCTGCAAAAAAACATTCAGAATATCCAGGTGCGCTTTTTCTAATTCATCCAACAGCACCAGGGTGTAGGGCGTGCGGTGTACCGCTTCGGTCAAAAGCCCGCGCTCCTCCCCCACCCCACCGGGCGCGCCGACCAACCGATACAAACTCTCGGCAGTTTGGTACTCGGACATGTCCAGCCGAACCATTTTTTCCTCGCCGCCGAAATACTCATGAGCCACCACCTTAGCCAATTCCGTTTTACCCACGCCAGTCGGGCCCAAGAACAGGAATGAGGCCACTGGCCTTTTTTGATCGCGCAAATTCACGCGGGCGCGGCGCAAAGCGGCGCTCACCAATTTTACCGCCTCATCTTGTCCCACAATGCGCTGGTGCAAAATTTGCTCCAGGTTTAATAGCTTTTGACTCTCCCCCGCGGTTATCTGCGTCACTGGCACGTGAACCTTATTGGCCACTACTTGAGCGACGTGCTCAGCTGTAACGACCGCACTTTTGCCCGAGCGCTCGCGGGCAAATATCGCCACCTCTTCAATTAAACTTATGGCTTTCTCCGGCAGGTAACGGCCGGGCATAAAACGCCTAGTCAACTGCACCGCGTTCTCCAGCGCGCCATAGGCAAAGTACACTTCGTGTTGGTGCTCAATGCTCCCAACGCGTGATTCCAGCACTTGAATGGAACTGTTGTCATCTAGTTCGTTAACTTCCACCCGCTGCAGCACCTGTCCCAAGGAACTGCGTTCCACCGCGTCGCGCCAAGACTTGTTGGTGGTGGTGGCCAAGACAATCAGTTGGTGGCCGGAAACAGCATTAGCCAGCACATCGCCTAACGAGAGTTCGCGGCCGCTGCCAGCGTCCAGCCCGACGACCTGATGAACGTCTTCAATCGCTAAGATGATATTGCCGGCGCGTACTGCCTCGTTCAATACCCGTAACATGCGTTCGCCAGCATCGGCGGGCGAAGCGCCGGAAAGTAATTGCGCTAATGACAGCATCAGCAGGTGTTTATCCCGCAACACCGCGGGCACTTCCTCCGCCGCCATTGCTTGAGCGACGCCTTCCAAAATAAATCCCCGGCCCATACCAGGCTCACCTACCAGCACCACGCTTGATTGCCCACCGGCAACCAGGCGGTACAATTCATCAAGCTCGCGATCTCTACCTAAACACGGCATGAGGTAGCCCCTGGCCGCTAAGCTAGTGAGGTCTTGTGAAACGCGGTTCAAAAACGGCGTGGCCACGGCTGAATATGTCCGGTCAAGAGCGTGCTTGGGGCGGAAGGTGGCGGCGCGACTCTGGCGCGAGCGTATTTGCATCAGTTTGCGACGCAAGCTGTACCAACTAGTGACATTGTCTAACGCTGATGGCTTAATTTCCAATTCCTCCAGCACCTCACTAACCAGCGGCTGCGCCTGCTCTATCGCCACCAAGACCTCGCTCATTTCCACGTGCCGGCTCTTTCTTTTGAGCGCCAACTCAGCGGCGGCTTGTAAAGCCACCACGCTCGCGGGTGAAAGCCCACGCACAGCACTTAGCGGCAATCTACTTAAAGCGTGGCGTAAAGTAGTGGATAGCTTTATACCCTCAACACCCAAGCGAGAGAACACACGTTGACCCGTGGTAAAGCTAAGGCTAGCGGCCAGCAGGTGCACGGGATCAACCGACTGATGATGAAGCCGGTGAGCGTAACGAAAAGCCTGCTCCAGCACGCGCCAAACCTCTTCGCTCAAGTAATCTTCCACTGCCGCTTTCTCGATTTTCGCCGGCAACGGCGGATACCAGGTGCGCTCACGCTCCAACCGATACCAGGCATACCCTGCCAGCAGAATCGCGAACCAAAAAAGTTTCGCGCCTGGCTCGGGCGGTAAAAATACCGTCCACTGACCGTGGGTAATTAGCGGCGGCGCCGCCAGCAACACAAAAATGATCAGCGAGATCAACGCCAACACAATGGCAGCAAAAGCGACCAGGCGGTAAACCAACAACCGCCAACGACGGAAAGCCAGTTCAATCAGGGTATAATGCGTTTGCCAAATGAAGTTCGTTGCCATGTTCTAGTAAAAAATCATCACTAAAGCGACTGGCAGCAATAGCAGCCAAACCACCACCAGCGCACCATACCAGATGGCTGCTATAACATAACGCACCAATTTAGCCACCAGCAGAACCAGTCGCATGAAAAAACTAATTATTCTCCCCTGCCAAGTGTAATCCTGGTACATGGGTTTGAATAAATATTTGACAAAAATCCCTAAGCCAACGCGCGCTCGGGTCGCTCCAAAACCGCGCCAACATTTGGCGACCACCAACTTCAAGCCGCCGCCGTACCACCACCAAGGAAACGAACCACATCAAACAAAAATTCAAAAATTAAGTCAGCGGTCTGTTTTAAGGCCAACGTCATAGTTTCTACTCATAGTATAAAGGCAAACAAAGCCCTTGACCAACTTGGGCTGTAAAGTTGGGCTTCATTATGCTAACAAGCTAAGGCACCACTATCCCCTTGCCTTGTGCGCCCAAATCATTATCAATTTCAGTGGTAATGAATTTGGCAGTGGCGATAAGATCGGCGCCGGACGAGACATCGCGGGCGGTGGCAGTGGTGGTTTTGATTAGTACCAATATCTTGTTAGCGTCAGATGGTATCGGTGTTACGGCCACTTCAAATGAAGCTTCCGGCTGGGCAAAACTAGCGCCGGCGCCGGCGGGCAAGCGATTAAGCTCCCAACGAACTTCACGCGTGTTGGGATTAAAGGTCACTGAACTGCCAGCCGACACTGTACTCTGACCGGTAAAATTAACTTCTGGCGGCAATATTGATGTCACCACCACATTTTCCACTTCATTAATGGTATTAGCTAATCGCCAGAATATTACGTAGGTGGTGGTCTGGCCGACTTGCGGCGGCAGCGGGCCTGAACCAAGTTTGACCAAGTCATCAGTATAGTAACGTCCATCGGCTTCTAAGGTGAAACGGGTATTTATTTTACTAACCACCTCATTAGATTCACTGGTGACCGTTTGTAAACTTTCGCCTACCAGCTGACTGGCTTGGGCACTCACTTTAGCGTTAAACGACGACCCGCTGCCGACATCCGCCGGCAAACTCGGCTGCACCGAGATGTACCAGCGCACGGTGGTACGACTGCCCGGCTGTAAGGCGGCCAAAAACGGCAAGGCCTCCTTGGTCCAAGTAATCGTCCCCTCAGTCTGATTGACGGTACCGCCGGCATCATCTCGCAACGTGGCCCAATCAAGGTAAGTGCCATTCAGCTGAACGCTCAGTTTAATATCAGTAAAGGGCAATTCACCTTCATTGGCGACGGTAACTTGATAGGTAATTTGCTGGCCGACATCAACCGCGCTCTTTAAACTCACATCGTTGGCCGTGAGGTTAAGGGTGAGATGAGTCTTAACCAGATTGACTTCGTGGATTTTTTCCTCCTGCACGGTAACTTCATTGCCGGCGCTCAAGATGCCGACTGCCACCCGCAGCTCCTGCTGCCCTGAAGTGGAGACATTGGTAAACCGCCCCTTGAATTCAACCTTAGCCTCGGCCAATGGTTCCAAATCAGCCAAAAACCAAGTGTTAGTCGCCCCTGACAAAGGCGTCAACGTCGGTAACTCCAGTTCGAAGCCGCCGGGGACGGTTAGACGAACCACCAAACCGCTTAAAGGCTGAGCGGAACTGTTGCGATAAGTCGCTGCCAGCGTCATGTCTTCACCTTCGGGCAACTGCGACGGGCCAACTAATTCCAAATTTAAAACCGACGCCACAACTTCAGTGGTGAAACTAAGTGTTTTGGCATATTGGGCTTTAATGTTTTCCGGCTCATAAGTGACGATAGCGGTGATTTGTTTTACTTCTCCCACTTCGCCGATGAGCAGCCCGCGCACTGACAAATTGCCCGACTCGCGGGCGCGCAGGCGCTTGATGAAAAGTCGCGTCCCGTCATCATTCTCCGCTTGAGGCAACGAACCCTCAAAGGTAAAACCGGCGGGGTAGCGCAAATTAACTTCCACGTTAGTCAAATCAACGCCTTGATCGTTGTGATAAGCAATCGTATACTCCGCTGCCTGTCCGGAAGGCGCTTGGCTCGGGCCGGTAAGAGTGAGATTAACCGCTTCCTCGCCAAACTTTCGGCCACCGTTGCTAAAGAAAAACAAAACGCCGATCGCCACTACCAACAGAAGCGCGAGCGTAGAAATAATAATTAACCAGGCGTGTCGACGACGAGCGGCCATTAAGGCGGTGGGTAAATCATCTGGTGTCTGACGTTTGTAAAGTTTAGCAAAAGCCTTCGTGGCCTCTCTACTTAATTCTTCTTTATCACCGTCGTCTGACTCGCCTGGCTCAATCGTAAAGTCCCTAACTTTGGATTCGTTCTTGGGCATACCCCTATAGAATACTACGCAATACCTTTATGGTGTAGAGCTCACGGCCAGCGTGTCCCATGACGTAATCCGCTAAGAAAGCCAACACCGTGGCTGGCAGAGGCTCTGCCCGACTCACGCCAGCAGTAGCCGCTTTGATAAGCCAAGTCAGTACTTCAGCTGAGAGCGGCACGACAGTATCGCCGGCAGGCAGATGTGCTTGATGGAAAAAACCATGACTGGTCCAACTGAAAAAAACCGGTTCAGTCAGTTCTCCCCGGCAACCTTCGCAATGAGTCAGGGTAATCGCCAGTCCGGTGCGTTTTAAAAATTCAACCAAGTAATTCGCCAGCAACCAACGGGCGGCTGGTCGCCACTCAGCCTCAGCCTGAGGCATGGCCGTAAGCTCACTAAAACTTTGGCGCATGAGTTGAGTCAACCTAAGGTCGCGCTCCCCTACCCGCGTCAAGGCATCAGCCACCTCTAACAAGGCGCTACCTAAAACCATGGTGGCCAGATGATACGGCGGCTTTAAATACATTTGCCGCACATTAGCTGAAGCTAAACGATCCAAACGCTTGCCGCGCGCCACCATCACTTCCACCTCGCTAAATGGCGCCAGGTGCGGCGCTAATTTGGAACTGATTTTTTTGCTGCCGGCGGCCACGGCTTCAATCTTACCATACGCTTCAGTCAAAAGCGTGTACAGCCGATCGCCCTCGCGCCAAGGCCGCGCGCTCAGTACAAATCCAGTGGTAACGTAGGTAGACAAAGGAAAATCAAAAATTAAAAATCAAAATGCAAAAATAATTTCAGTCCGCGCTTCGCCCTAATCTGCGACGACTAACCTTCAAACCTCTGGTAAATTCATACAGCACTGACCAAAATAGTCCGGTGGTAGCGGCGAACATAATCTCTTCCACAGGTACCGCACCAAGCCATAATCCGCTCAAATAGTCGCGGTTGTAGTAAGTAGTGATAAAATCGGGAAAAAGCCAAATGAATAAGGAGAATAAACCCCAGTACAATACGGCAAACCACAAGCAGCTCCAGAACATTTCTGGCACCAAGTCCTGGCGATAAACAACCACCACTATAGCGCCCAGTAACATGGCGATTACCAACACGTGTAAAGGCTTCAGGGGAAGCAGGGCTAGGCCCACTACATACACGCACGTAAAAACAGCTGCTGACAAAAGGTGCGGGTAAGACCGAGCTATGAGTGGACGTTTAGTGCGGCGAGTTTTCACGTATTCATAAAGCACTGCCGCCACACCACCGATTAAAAAGCCCAAGAGGATATCTTCTAAAGACACACCATAGCGGCCTAGCAAATTACCGATGGTGGGCGGATTCCAATATTGAGGCACGTACAAAGAGCCGGTTGAGCCGATGGCAGCACCGAGCAAGCCGGCAAATATCATTTCGCGCCGCAAATCAGGCCGCCGCCAAAACATCACTGCCCAGGGAATAGCGGCTATACCAACGCCAATAATGTAAGCGTATGGCATATTAGGTCTTGATGCTCACGCTCGCTTTTATCTCACCCAAATTCAACTTATGCTCCTGTGGCTCGCCGGAAAATTCAATGCTGTCGGCTATGATCGCCTGCTTAACGCCGTCAAGTTGTTTCTGCAGCGCAACAGTGAGCGATTCTGGCGCGCACACAATCAATTTCGCTCGATCATTTATGGTCAGCTTCAGTTCTTTCCTAAGCGCGTTCACCTGGCGGGTAAACTCTCTAACCAACCCCTCTGTTTTAAGCGCTTCATTAAGGGCAGTATCAAGTTTAGTTTCCTTACCCTGAACCACTTCCTTGACGTTAATTTCGTCAGCTATAATGGCACGGATACTTTCATCAAACGAAACTGTGGTCATAAAGCTACTAAGCACCTGCCTCACTTTAATACCGGCGGCCGCGCGTTGCGCTAACGCCACCTCAACTTCCTGGCGAGCTTTTAACATCTCATCTAAGAGTTGTTGGTTGTGAGTTGCCAGTTGATTCTGCTCCGCTTGCCCTAAAGCGTCCACTCCGGCGGTCTGCTTTAGGGGCCACTCCTCCAAATGCACCGACTCCAGCCCGCCCTTGATGCGCTGGTACACCTCCTCGGCTACGAACGGCGTGAATGGGGCCAAAAGTATGGCCAGCTGGCGCAAAACATAACCTAACGTGGTCCGTGCTTGGCCAGCCTCCGCCCCGCCCCGCTTGAACCGGTCGCGCGAACGGCGCACGTACCAAGTGGAAAGCTCAGTTATAAATTCGGCCAGCTTCCGCCCCGCCTCAGTAATTTCATAGCTCTCCAGGTGCTCGGTCACCTCGTTAGCAGTCTTTTGTAGCAATGCCAAAATCCATTTGTCAAGCACGTTATCAGACTTGGGCGCCAGGCGCGGCGCTTCAGCCTGATCCTGGTACAGTTCATAGAACGTGAGCACGTTCATTAAAATGAGCAATGTTTTCTTCACAACCTGATCAACATCAACGACATCAAAATTCTTTGGCTCGCCGGGTTGATTAACGGTGTAGAAGTGAAAGCGCAACGCGTCAGCACCGTATATATTCATTATCTCCCATGGATCCACCACGTTACCTTTAGATTTTGACATCTTCTGACCTGCCTTATCATTGATGTGACCTAAGCAGATAACATTCTTGTACGGAGGAATTTCCTTGATGATACCGGCTTTTTTCAACAGCGTGGCCACGGCCAGGAGTGTGTAAAACCAACCGCGCGTTTGGTCTATGGCTTCAGCAATAAAATCAGCTGGATAGCTCGTAGCTAGACGCTCTTGGCTATCAGCTAAATGTGGGTAACCCCACTGGGCAAATGGCATACTGCCGGCATCAAACCAGCAATCCGCCACTTCAGGTACGCGTTTCATCTCGCCTTTATTGCATTTCCTACACGGCCATTTGATTTCATCAATGAACGGCCGATGCATATCAAAATTTTGACTTTTGACTTTTGACTTTTGACTTTCATCTAGGAAGTCGGCGAGCTCATGCAAACCCCCTACGACCACCGTGTGCTGACAGTCGCTACACCTCCATATCGGCAATGGTGTGCCCCAATAACGCTCGCGGGAAACAGCCCAATCTTTCACGCCTGCCAGCCACTCGCCAAACCGTCCGTGCTTAATGTGCGCGGGGTACCAGTTTATTTTCTCATTCGCCGCCTTGAGCTCGTCACGGAGTACGGACATTTTTATGAACCACGACAATTTGGCGTAATACAGGAGTGGCGTAGAGCAACGCCAGCAAAATGGGTAATCGTGGGTATAAATTTCTTCGCTAAAAAGCAACCCACGCGATTTTAAATCCGCCACTATCCCATCCTCCACCTCCTTGTTTTTGACAAACTTGCCCTGCCACTGCGGCACATCTTTAGTAAACAACCCAGCCTCATCCACGGTGTGATATTTGGGCAAGCCAACTTCCGTACCTAAATTAAAATCATCTTCTCCATACATCACGGCCGTGTGCACCACGCCCGTACCTTCGGTTGTGGTTACAAAGTCCGCCGCATACACCCGGTGCGATTTGTCGTTTTGTAAAGGCTTGATGTCAAACAAGGGCTCGTACTCCAAACCAACTAAATCCGAACCTGCTAGTTCGTCTATTACCTCATACTGACCAACTGTTAAGAAGCCATCCAAAAGTTCCTTGGCTAAAATTATAATTTCATCTTTAACCCTCACCTTAACATACGTCACCTTCTCCCTCACCGCCAGCGCCACGTTCCCCGGTAATGTCCACGGCGTAGTGGTCCACGACAAAATATAGGTATTCTCATCAATTCTGACTTTTGACTTCTGACTTTTGACTTTGAATTTCACGTACACCGCCCTATCTGGAATACTCTTATACCCCAGTGCAACTTCATGGGAAGACAACGCCGTACCGCAGCGCGGGCAATGGGGCAACACCTTGTAATCCTGGTACAGCAAACCAACCTTATCCACCTGCTTCAGAATCCACCACAGGCTTTCCAGATAATAGTTCTCGTAGGTAACGTAGGGATGTTCCAGGTCCAGCCAAAAACCCATGCGCTCGGTTAATTTTTCCCAGTCCTCTTTATATCGCCACACGTCTTGGCGGCAATTATCGTTAAACTCTTTAACGCCGTATTTTTCAATATCCGGCTTGCCCTTAAAGCCAAGTTTTTTTTCAACTTGAATCTCCACCGGCAGTCCCTGCGTATCCCAACCGGCCTTGCGCTCCACTCTGAAGCCGCGCATGGTTTTATAACGCGGGATTAAATCCTTAAAAGCCCTGGCCAAAACGTGATGCAAGCCAGGTTGGCCGTTAGCCGTGGGGGGTCCCTCAAAAAAAACAAAATTCCTTGCGACCGAGGGTTTGGCCAGTGATTTCTCAAATATCCTGTGGTCTTGCCAATATTTGAGCCACTTCTCTTCTAACTCGGGTAATTTCACCATAACGCTGTTTATTTTACTGATTTAAGGGGCGTACAGCAAGCTCACTTGGTTGCGGCACAGCCCCATTAGGCCCATTAAGCGCAGGCGGAGGGTATTTTCCCATGGTCAGCCTAACTCACGGCCGTGAGTTATGTTGATTATAACGTGCGGTGATTTTGAGGAAATTCAACTACTATCGCCTAAAGGCGAGGGTTTTACTCCCAAAGATGGATAATAAATACACGCTGCCGGAAACTGGGCATCAAGCATTATCTCATTGACCCCGGGAAACCCGCGCAGAACGGTACGGTGGAACGCAGTCACCGTGAGGACCAGGAGAAATTGTATGAGCAACACAAATTTCTTTCCGCAGAAGATTTGCGATATCGTGTCAGGTTGTGGAATATGTACTACAATGACCTTGAACACTGCGGATTGAACGGCAAAACACCGAATGAATTTCTCACGAATTATCAGCTAATCAATCCGCCAAATGTGCCTGCCTAAGACAACAACCAACAGTGGGCTTGACAAAGAGGCTGATTAAGTTAAGATGGCAGTAAAAAACGGAGGCTTTAACAATGTCAACAGATCTGCTTTACATCTTCTGGCTGGTTGTAATGTTCATAGTTTTTGTAATTGTGCCGCTTATTAAGCGTCTTAAAACCAACGATATCAGCCGACTAAACCTGGTTAATTATAGGAATTACCTAGAT
>Ga0209343_10005610_pt1 | contig 15129 bp, 14 predicted proteins | sample RifCSPlowO2_02_FD_184026 | JGI IMG/M metagenome (GOLD analysis project Ga0209343, IMG submission 184026) | Groundwater microbial communities from Rifle, Colorado - Rifle CSP2_plank lowO2_0.2 (SPAdes) (version 2) | ecosystem: Environmental > Aquatic > Deep subsurface > Groundwater | place... | reverse complement strand
TCCACCGATGGGGGTAACAGGTAGCCGGTTTTTCGGTCGATGGGGATAAAGTTGGACATGCTCAAATCACCTATGGGAACGGGTGTGATTTTACCATTTCGCTATACTTTTCGTAGCGCACTGGGAAATATTCCGGCGCTTTGAGTCCGACAGGCTGCTAGTACACTGCGCGGCTCTCACATCGAGCGCCGCATGGACAGAAGCTGCGTCTCTTCCCTCTCATTTCAAGAGAAATTTCAGCATGTTTATTCTTCACTCCCAGGTCTTGAAATCGGGCGCTGCGGCGTTATTTGCCAGCGTTTTTGCGGTCTCTGCGGCGTTTGCGCAGACAGCGCCCACCGGGATCAAGCTGGCCATGATCGAGGGCTTGAGCGGCCCGACCGGCAATGCCGGCGAAGCGGTGTACCGCAACCTGGTCTGGGCGGTGGAACGCGTCAACGCGCGCGGCGGCGTCAAGCCCTTCGGCGCGGCGGGTGGCGCCCAGCCGCTGGTGTTGGAGCGTTTTGACAGCAAAGGTCTCAACGAAGAGGCGCTGTCCGCTTTGCGCTCGGCCATCGACAACGGTGCGCGTTTCATTCTGCAGGGCAATTCGTCGGCCACCGCGGGTGTTCTGATCGACGCTATCAACAAGCACAACGAACGCGAGCCCGGTAAACGGGTGATTTTCCTGAACTATTCGGCCGTGGACCCGGCGCTGACCAACGAGAAATGCAGTTTCTGGCATTTCCGTTTTGACGCCCATGCCGACATGCGCATGGCGGCATTGATGGATGTGGTCAAGGACGACAAGGCGCTCAAAAGTGTGTACCTGATCGGGCAGGACTACAGCTTTGGCAAAGCCGTGCTGGGCGAAGCCAAGCGCCAATTGGGGCAGCTGCGTCCCGATGTGCAGATTGCCGCGGAAGAACTGCACCCCATGGCCAAGGTGAAAGACTTTTTGCCTTACGCCGCCAAAATCAAGGCCAGCGGCGCGCAGGCCGTCATCACCGGCAACTGGGGCAACGATTTGACGCTGTTGATCAAGGCGGCGAAAGACGCGGGCTTTGACGGCAAGTTTTACACCTTCTACGGCAATGCGCTGGGCGCGCCCGCAGCCATGGGCGACGCGGGTGTGGGCAAGGTGGTGGCCGTGGCCGACTGGTTGCCCAATGTGCAGACGCCCGCCAGTGAGGCGTTTTACAAATCGTTTCGGGTGCGTTACCCCCAAAGCGCCGACGACTATGTGCACATGCGCATGCAGTTGATGGTGGAGTCGCTGGCGCAGGCCATTGACGGGGCAGGCAAGCAAGGTGCCAGTTCAGCCGCTGCAAATGCTATGGATTTGGTAGCTGTTAGCGCGCAACTGGAGCGGTCCAGTGTCACTTTTGGTGGTCAAACCGGTGCCATGCGCGCGGCCGACCACCAGTTTCAGCAGCCTTTGGTGGTGGGTGTCATGGACAAGGCGGGCACGCCCGGTGTGAAGTTTGACGTGGAAGGCTCGGGCTATGGCTTTCGCGTGGTCAAGACCATCGCCTCTGCCGCTGCGGAGCAGGCCAGTACCTGCAAGATGCAGCGGCCCTGATGGGGGCGGGGGTGCGCAGAGTGGATCGGGCTATAATCGAGCGGCTTTGCATCCCGCAAGGCGCACGCTTAAGGCAGTTCCAGCAATAAGCGCAAGTTTTAAATCACAGGAAAAATCATGATCGCATCCAGCATCAAAGCCGCTGTCGTTAAAGACAACGCACGCCAAGCCGGTGACACCGGTAGCCCAGAAGTGCAAGTTGCACTGCTGACCGCCCGTATCAACGAACTCACTCCCCACTTCAAGACCCACGCCAAAGACCACCACGGTCGCCGTGGTCTGCTGCGCATGGTGAGCCGCCGCCGCAAACTGTTGGACTACCTCAAGTCCAAAAACGCTGACCGTTACATTGCACTGATCGCCAAGCTGGGTCTGCGCAAGTAAACGCTGCATTGAATGACAGACGCCTGAGTTAGGTTACTAGCTCAGGCGTTTTTTACTTCGGAGACGGCAAAAACGGAGCGAAGCTGTGTCATTCCAAAGAAATTTCTTGATGTTTCTCTGGAATGGCATCGTGTTCTGTGTTGTTGAATCCGGGCTTGGGTGAGGTGGCCTTTACCTTCCGAACCGGCCCCTGTTCAGGGGCTGCCATAACAGGAGATTCACGATGACAATTTTCAACAAAGTTACCAAGACCTTCCAATGGGGCCAAAACACGGTCACCATGGAAACCGGTGAAATCGCGCGCCAGTCCACCGGCGCCGTGCTGCTGGACATGGATGGCACCGTGGTGCTGGCCACCGTGGTTGCCAAGACCGAAGGCAAAGCGGGCCAAGACTTCTTCCCCTTGACCGTCGATTACCTGGAAAAGACCTACGCCGCAGGCAAGATCCCCGGCAGTTTTTTCAAGCGCGAAGGCCGCCCCAGCGAATTTGAAACCCTGACCAGCCGCCTGATCGACCGTCCCATCCGTCCGCTGTTCCCCGAAGGTTTCTTCAACGAAGTGCACGTGGTGGTGCACACCCTGTCCTTGAACCCTGAGGTGGACGCCGACATTGCCGCCTTGATCGCGGTCAGCGCTGCGCTGTCGGTCAGCGGTGTGCCGTTCAACGGCCCTATTGGTGCAGCCCGCGTGGGTTACGCCAACGGCGAATACGTGCTCAACCCCGGCCAAACCGCACGCAAGGGTTCCATCATGGACCTGGTCGTGGCAGGCACCGAAGCGGCTGTGCTGATGGTCGAGTCTGAAGCCCAGCAATTGTCGGAAGAAATCATGCTCGGCGCCGTGGTGTTCGGCCATGAGCAAGGCAACATCGCCATCAACGCCATCCATGAATTGGTGCGTGACGCCGGCAAACCCGTGTGGGACTGGAAAGCGCCTGCCAAGGACGAAGCCTTGATCGCCAAAGTGGGCGCCTTGGCCCAGGAAAAATTGGCTGCGGCTTACCAAATTCGCAACAAACAAGCCCGCACCCGCGCTTGCCGCGAAGCCTACGCTGTGGTGATGGCAGACCTGAAGGTGGACGGTGTCACTTTTGACAGCGTGGCCGTGGAAGGCATGTTGTTTGACATCGAAGCCAAGATTGTGCGCAGCCAGATTCTGGCCGGCGAGCCCCGCATCGACGGCCGCGATACCCGCACCGTGCGCGCCATCGAAATCCGCAACAGCGTGTTGCCCCGTACCCACGGTTCTGCCTTGTTCACCCGCGGCGAAACCCAGGCTTTGGTGGTCACCACCTTGGGCACCGAGCGTGATGCACAGCGTATCGACGCCTTGTCTGGCGAGTACGAAGACCGCTTCATGCTGCACTACAACATGCCTCCCTTCGCCACCGGTGAAACCGGCCGCGTGGGTACGCCCAAGCGCCGCGAAATCGGCCACGGCCGTCTGGCCAAGCGCGCATTGGTTGCCGTGTTGCCCAACAAGGAAGACTTTCCCTACACCATGCGCGTGGTGTCGGAAATCACCGAGTCCAATGGTTCTTCTTCCATGGCTTCCGTCTGCGGTGGCTGCCTGTCCCTGATGGATGCTGGCGTGCCCATGAAGGCGCATGTGGCCGGTATCGCCATGGGCCTGATCAAGGAAGACAACCGTTTTGCTGTGCTGACCGACATCCTGGGTGACGAAGACCATCTGGGTGACATGGACTTCAAGGTCGCCGGTACCACCAACGGTATTACTGCGCTGCAGATGGACATCAAGATCCAGGGCATCACCAAAGAAATCATGCAAGTCGCTTTGGCCCAGGCCAAGGAAGCCCGCATGCACATCCTGGGCAAGATGCAAGAAGCCATGGCTGAAGCCAAGACCGAAGTGTCCAACTTCGCGCCCCGCCTGTTCACCATGAAGATCAACCCCGAGAAGATCCGTGACGTGATCGGCAAGGGCGGCGCCGTCATCCGTGCGCTGACCGAAGAAACCGGCACCCAGATCAACATCGAAGAAGATGGCACCATCACCATCGCGTCTGCCGATCCTGCCAAGGCCGAAGAAGCCAAACGCCGCATCGAACAGATCACCGCGGAAGTGGAAATCGGCAAGGTCTACGAAGGCCCTGTGACCAAGATCCTGGACTTCGGTGCCTTGATTAATCTCTTGCCTGGCAAAGACGGTTTGCTGCACATCAGCCAGATCGCCCACGAGCGTGTCGAGAAGGTCACGGACTACCTGTCCGAAGGCCAGATCGTCAAGGTCAAGGTCATGGAGACGGACGAAAAAGGCCGCATCAAGCTGTCCATGAAGGCTTTGCTGGACCGTCCTGCACAGTCCAACGACCATTCTTGATGAATGCGGAGTGCTAGTAAATCGATAGCTGCCTGCGCAAGCGCAGTGCGGGCTATCGGTTGAAACGACTATGAAAGTTATCGAAATCACCTCATTTGGCGGCCCGGACGTTTTGCGTCTGGGAGCGCGGCCTGTGCCCGTGGCGGGCACAGGGGAGGTGTGTATTCGTGTGGGTGCCAGCGGCGTCAACCGCCCTGACGTATTGCAGCGTGCAGGGCATTACCCGGCGCCTGCTGGCGCTTCGGATATCCCAGGCCTTGAAGTGGCCGGTACCGTGGTATCGGGCGACGCGGATGCGCTGCAGCGGGTCGGCTTCAAGCTGGGCGACCGGGTGTGTGCCTTGGTGGCGGGTGGCGGCTATGCCGAATACTGTGTCGCACCGGTAGCGCAATGTCTGCCGGTGCCAGATGGTTGGAGCGATATTGAGGCGGCCAGTTTGCCCGAGACGGTGTTCACTGTCTGGAGCAATGTGTTTGACCGCGGTGCGCTGAAAAGCGGTGAAGCCTTGCTGGTGCAAGGCGGTAGCAGTGGCATCGGCGTGACTGCCATCCAATTGGCCAAGGCGCGGGGCGCGACCGTGATTGCTACGGCAGGCAGTGATGATAAATGCGCGGCCTGTATGGCGTTGGGCGCAGACCATGCCATCAATTACAAGACGCACAACTTTCAAACGGAGGTTCTGCGTTTGACGGATGGCCGTGGGGTGGATGTCGTTTTGGACATGGTTGCAGGCAGCTATATCGCCAAAGAGTTGGCGTGTATGGCAGAGGATGGGCGCTTGGTCATTATTGGGGTGCAGGGCGGTGTGCAAAGTGAGATCAATGCCGGTCTGGTGTTGCGTCGCCGCTTGACCATTACCGGCTCCACACTCCGGGCACGTCCGGTGGCTTTCAAGGAAGCCATCGCGCAAGCCTGCCTGAAGCAGGTGTGGCCCCTGATTGCAGCGGGGCGCATCAAACCGGTAGTGCACAGCGTGTTTGCGGCCGAGGACGCATCGCGCGCCCACGCCCTGATGGAATCCAATCTGCACATAGGAAAAATAGTTTTGACATGGGAGACAGCATGAAAAAGTTGATCGCTGGAAACTGGAAAATGAACGGATCGGCTGCGTCCAACGTAGCGCTGGTGCAGGCTTTGCTCAGTGGCGCGTCCGACTGGAAATGTTCCGTCGCGGTGTGTGTGCCTGCGCCTTACCTGGCTCAAGTTCAGGGGCTGGTTGCGGATACTGGCATTGATCTGGGCGCGCAAGATGTGTCGCAACACGAGTCCGGTGCTTTCACCGGGGAGGTGTCTGCCAGCATGTTGCAGGATTTTGGCACACGGTATGCCATTGTGGGTCATTCCGAACGTCGTCAATACCACGGCGAAACCGATGCCGTGGTGGCTACCAAGGCGCAGCGCGCACTGGCCGCTGGTATTACGCCCATCGTGTGTGTGGGTGAAACCCTGGCGGAGCGCGAAGCGGGGCGTACCGAAGAAGTTGTCAAGCGGCAGTTGGCTGCCGTCATCCATACCAATGGGCATTGCATCAGCGAGATTGTGGTTGCGTATGAGCCGGTTTGGGCCATTGGCACCGGCAAGACAGCCAGTCCCGAGCAGGCGCAGCAGGTGCATGCCGTGCTGCGTGCACAGTTGCGTGCCGCCACGGCCCATGCTGACCGTGTACACATTTTGTATGGCGGCAGCATGAACGCGGCGAACGCTGCGCAGCTGTTGTCGCAAGCCGACATTGACGGTGGTTTGGTGGGCGGTGCGTCCCTCAAGGCGGCAGATTTTTTATCCATCATCGCTGCAGCCCATTAAATCGGCTGGCATTTGTTTCGAATTTAGGAGAAGAGTATGAATATCTTGGTAACGACTATTTTGACTGTGCAGATGCTATCGGCCTTGGGCATGATTGGCCTGATTTTGGTACAGCATGGCAAAGGTGCTGACATGGGGGCGGCATTTGGAAGTGGTGGGTCCGGCAGTCTGTTTGGTGCCAGTGGAAGCGCCAACTTTTTGTCGCGTACCACGGCAGTATTTGCAACTGTATTTTTTGTATGCACCCTGGCATTGGCCTATTTTGGAAACCTGCGCCCGGCAAGTTCCGGGAGTGTTTTGGAAGGTGCTGCTGCGGTGGCGCCTGCTGCTGCTCCAGCGGCAGTAGCTCCCGCCGTAGCGGCGTCTGGAGCAGCTCAGATTCCATCTAAATAATTGCTACTTTAATTGCTTTCTCCCTGCGGGAGATAGGGCAAATCAGGGTAAACTCTATGCTTGTCTGGAAAGCAAAAAAGCCGCAAGGCACCTCACGCAATCTGGATATCTGAGAGCCGCCGTCGTGGTGAAATTGGTAGACACGCTATCTTGAGGGGGTAGTGGCGAAAGCTGTGCGAGTTCGAGTCTCGCCGACGGCACCAAACAAATTTTGTCAGCCCCAGTCTATGTTTGGGCGGCATCTAACGGTGATCAGAATCCCTCGATGAACCTCGATCAATATCTCCCCGTCCTGTTGTTCATCTTGGTCGGTATTGCAATCGGTGTCGTACCCCAAGTGCTTGGTTACATCTTGGGGCCGAACCGGCCGGATGCGGCAAAAAATTCCCCTTATGAATGTGGTTTCGAAGCGTTTGAAGACGCACGAATGAAGTTCGACGTTCGTTATTACCTTGTCGCGATTTTGTTCATTTTGTTTGACTTGGAGACGGCTTTTTTGTTTCCTTGGGCAGTGTCGCTTAAGGAGATTGGGCTTCTTGGGTTTTTGATTGGTGCAGAGTTTGTGGGTGTGCTTGCCATTGGCTTCGTGTACATGTGGCAAAAAGGCGCTCTGGACTGGGAGTAACGGAATGATTGAAGGTGTTTTGAAAGAGGGCTTTGTCACCACGAGTTATGACTCTGTGATGAATTGGGCCAAGACGGGGTCTATTTGGCCTATGACCTTTGGTTTGGCTTGCTGTGCTGTGGAAATGATGCACGCGGCGGCTGCGCGTTACGACATCAGCCGTTTTGGTTCCGAGGTGTTTCGTGCCAGCCCCCGCCAGTCCGATTTGATGATTGTTGCGGGCACGCTTTGCAACAAAATGGCGCCGGCTTTGCGTAAGGTGTACGACCAGATGTCGGAGCCGCGCTGGGTCATCAGCATGGGGTCTTGTGCCAATGGTGGAGGTTACTACCACTACAGCTACTCTGTGGTTCGGGGCTGTGATCGCGTTGTGCCGGTGGATGTGTATGTGCCAGGCTGTCCTCCGACTGCGGAAGCGCTGATTTACGGAATTTTGCAACTGCAGCAAAAAATCCGGCGCACTGAGACGATTGCTCGGGTTTAAAGGGAAGGCATGACTACATTTTCCGTTCGCCCCGAAGCGCTTCAAGAGGCTATCCTTGCCGTTTTGGGTGATAAAGTTAAGCGTTCTTCCATCAATTTGGGTGAGCTCACCGTGGTGGTTTCTGCAGGTGACTACCATGCAGCTGCGCAGTCTTTGCGTGATGCGCCAGCTTGCAAGTTTGAACAACTCATCGACCTGTGCGGAGTGGATTATTCCGAATACCAGGCTGGTGCCGATGGCGGTTTGCGCTACTGTGTTGTGGTTCATCTGTTGTCGGTCAGTTTGAACCAGCGGGTGCGTCTGAAAGTGTTTGCACCGGATGATGCAATGCCAATGGTGGACTCTGTTAACGATATCTGGAATTCTGCCAACTGGTTTGAGCGGGAAGCCTTTGACTTGTTTGGCATTGTGTTTGATGGGCACGCCGATCTGCGCCGAATTCTGACGGATTACGGTTTTATCGGCCATCCGTTCAGGAAAGACTTTCCTACGACCGGGCATGTGGAGATGCGGTATGACGCAGAACAAGCGCGTGTCGTCTACTTGCCGGTCACGATCGAGACACGCGAAATCACCCCGCGCATTATTCGTGAGAACAATTATGGGGGCCTGAATTGATGAGCCTCCAGACTTACCACTTCGTGTGTTTCGCTGCCCCCAAAAGGGGGCGCTGCCTTGCTTGGGGCGGCCCGGCGCTGCGGCAATTCGCAGAGGTTTGAACGCTATGGCTGAAATAAAGAACTACACCCTCAATTTTGGACCTCAGCACCCGGCAGCGCACGGTGTGTTGCGCTTGGTGTTGGAGCTGGATGGCGAAGTTATCCAGCGTGCCGACCCCCACATCGGTCTTTTGCACCGTGCCACGGAAAAGCTGGCTGAAACCAAGACTTATCTGCAGGCTTTGCCTTACATGGATCGTCTTGATTACGTTTCCATGATGTGCAATGAGCATGCGTATTGCCTTGCTGTTGAGAAGTTGCTCGGCATAGAGGTGCCGGTACGGGCTCAGTACATCCGCGTGATGTTTGCCGAGATCACCCGCTTGTTGAACCACTTGATGTGGTTGGGTTCTCATGGCAACGACTGCGGCAGTTCGACTATCCTGATCTACACCTTCCGCGAGCGTGAGGATTTGTTCGACATGTACGAGGCGGCCAGTGGTGCCCGCATGCATGCGGCTTACTTTCGCCCAGGTGGCGTGTACCGGGATTTGCCCGATACCATGCCGCAATTCAAGGCAAGCCGTGTACGCAATGCCAAGGGTGTCGCGGAACTCAATAGCAACCGACAGGGTTCCCTGCTGGATTTCATTGACGATTTCACGCAGCGCTTCCCTTTGTGTATGGATGAATACCATACCTTGTTAACTGAAAACCGAATCTGGAAGCAACGCACGGTCAATATTGGCATCGTTGCGCCCGAGCGCGCCTTGAATATGGGGTTCACGGGGCCCATGCTGCGTGGCTCTGGTATTGCCTGGGACTTGCGCAAAAAGCAGCCCTACGATGTGTATGACAAACTGGACTTTGATATTCCAGTGGGAAAAACCGGCGACGTGTACGACCGATATCTGGTACGCATGGAAGAAATGAAGCAATCCAACCGCATCATCAAACAATGCGTTGATTGGCTCAAGGCCAATCCAGGTCCGGTAATCACAGATAACCACAAGGTGGCGCCACCTTCGCGGGAGTCCATGAAGACCAGCATGGAAGAATTGATTCACCACTTCAAATTGTTCTCCGAGGGGTTCCATGTTCCCGAAGGTGAGGCCTACGCCGCTGTGGAACACCCCAAGGGCGAGTTTGGTATTTACATTGTGAGTGATGGAGCCAACAAGCCCTATCGCTTGAAAATTCGGCCGCCAGGATTTGCCCATTTGGCCGGTTTGAATGAAATGGCCAGTGGCCACATGATTGCTGACGCGGTATCGATCATCGGTACCATGGACATCGTTTTTGGAGAGATTGACCGATGATCTCTGAATCTATCAAGACGCGCTTCGCCAAAGAAGTCGCGAAGTACCCTGTTGAGCAAAAACAATCGGCTGTGATGGCATGTTTGGCCATTGTTCAACAAGAGCTGGGGTATGTGAGTGCAGACAGTGAAAAAGTGATCGCAGACTACCTGGGTATGGCTCCCATGGCGGTGCACGAGGTGACCACGTTTTACAACATGTACAACCAACACCCTGTTGGCAAGTACAAACTCAATGTGTGCACCAACCTGCCATGTCAGCTGCGCGACGGTGTCAAGACACTTCAGTATTTGGAAAAGAAGTTGGGAATCCGCATGGGTGAAACCACTGCCGATGGTCTGTTTACTTTGCAACAGAGTGAGTGCCTTGGAGCTTGCGCCGATTCTCCGGTGATGCTGGTGAATGACCGCTCCATGTGCAGCTTTATGAGCGAAGAAAAGCTGAATCAGTTGGTGGATGGACTGCGTTCTGCGGAGGGCAAACCATGAATGCAGAAAATATTCTTTCGCAATTCCGTGCCACAGGCGTACAAACTTGTTTTCATGATCGGCACATCAATCCGCAAATTTATGCGGGTTTGAATGGCTCCAACTGGCGTCTCAAAGATTACGAGGCCAGGGGCGGATACCAGGCATTGCGCAAGATTCTTGGCAAGGACGGTGCAGCGCCTGCGAGTGAAGGCGGTGTGCTTGGCATGACCCAGGACCAGGTGATTGCAACGGTCAAAGAGTCTGCTCTGCGCGGACGTGGTGGTGCTGGTTTTCCAACGGGGTTGAAGTGGAGCTTCATGCCCCGTCAGTTTCCAGGTCAAAAATACCTGGTCTGTAATTCGGACGAGGGTGAACCAGGGACTTGTAAAGACCGTGACATTCTGGAGTTCAATCCGCATATCGTGATTGAAGGTATGGCAATAGCAGCCTACGCCATGGGCATCACGGTGGGTTACAACTACATCCACGGTGAAATATTTTCTGCCTATGACCGGTTTGAAGAGGCTCTGGAAGAGGCTCGGGCGGCCGGATTGCTTGGCAACAATATTCTCGGAAGTAGTTTTAATTTCCAACTGCACGCAGCGCATGGGTTTGGTGCCTACATTTGTGGTGAAGAAACGGCATTGCTGGAGTCTTTGGAAGGAAAAAAAGGGCAACCACGCTTCAAACCGCCTTTTCCTGCAAGTTTTGGCCTTTATGGCAAACCCACCACGATCAACAATACGGAAACCTTCGCGGCGGTGCCGTGGATCATTCGCAATGGTGGGCAGGCCTACCTGGAATGTGGCAAGCCCAACAATGGTGGAACCAAGATCTATTCGATCAGTGGTGACGTCGAACGCCCTGGAAATTACGAGATTCCCATGGGCACGCCTTTCTCCAAACTGTTGGAGTTGGCGGGAGGGGTTCGTGCGGGTCGTCAATTGAAGGCGGTGATTCCCGGGGGCTCTTCGTCTCCGGTTTTGCCGGCGTCCATCATGATGGAATGCACCATGGATTACGACTCTATCGCCAAAGCGGGCTCCATGCTGGGCTCGGGCGCTGTGATCGTGTTCGACGACAGCCGCTGCATGGTGAAGAGTTTGCAGCGTCTGAGTTATTTCTATATGCATGAGTCTTGTGGTCAGTGCACACCCTGCCGCGAAGGTACCGGTTGGTTATCGCGCGTGGTAGATCGTGTTGAAAGCGGGCAAGGTCGTCCGTCTGACATGGATTTGTTGAATTCGGTCGCTGAAGATATTCAGGGTCGAACCATCTGTGCTTTGGGCGATGCTGCTGCCATGCCGGTGCGAGCCATGCTGAAGCATTTCCGCCACGAGTTTGAATATCACGTAGAGCACAAGACCTGCATGGTCCCAGCTTACGTCTGAGCGAGTCCCAAGATGATTGAAATTGAACTTGACGGCAAGAAGGTTGACATTGTTGAGGGCAGCATGATCATGCATGCTGCTGAAAAGGCAGGCACCTACATTCCTCATTTTTGTTACCACAAGAAGCTCAGCATTGCGGCAAGCTGCCGTATGTGTCTGGTGGATGTGGAAAAAATGCCGAAGCCCATGCCCGCGTGTGCCACACCGGTGACGCAGGGAATGATTGTTCGCACCAAGAGCGAGAAGGCCATCAAGGCGCAGAAGTCCGTCATGGAGTTCCTGCTGATCAATCACCCCTTGGATTGTCCTATCTGCGATCAGGGCGGTGAGTGCCAGTTGCAGGATTTGGCTGTGGGTTACGGAGCCTCTTCGTCGCGTTACGAAGAAGAGAAGCGTGTTGTCCAGGTCAAGGACGTGGGTCCCCTGATTTCGATGCAGGAAATGAGCCGCTGCATTCACTGCACACGCTGCGTGCGGTTTGGCCAGGAAGTGGCCGGAGCTATGGAGCTGGGCATGTCGCACCGTGGGGAACATGCCGAAATTGAAACCTTCGTTGGCAGCACTGTGGATTCCGAATTGTCGGGAAACATGATTGATATTTGCCCGGTCGGTGCTCTGACCAGCAAGCCATTCCGTTACAGCGCCCGTACCTGGGAGTTGTCGCGTCGCAAGTCGGTGAGTCCTCATGATTCAACTGGGGCCAATTTGATTGTGCAAGTCAAGAATCACAAGGTTATGCGGGTTGTGCCGTTTGAGAATGAGTCTGTGAACGAGTGCTGGCTTGCAGACCGTGATCGTTTCTCTTACGAGGCGCTCAACAGTGATGAGCGTTTGACCTCGCCTATGCTCAAGCAGGGCGGTAAGTGGGTAAGCGTGGACTGGCAAACAGCCTTGGAATATGTTGCCAATGGGTTGCAGGAAATTAAAGCCAACTACGGAGCGGGTGCTATTGGTTGCTTGGCAAGCCCCCACAGCACCCTTGAGGAACTGCACTTGGCCAGTTCCCTGATGCGGGGGCTGGGCAGCGAAAACATTGATTATCGTTTGCGCAATGCGGAGTTTGAGTCCAATTCAGGCGCGCGCTATTTGGGCATGCCCATTGCCGCTTTGTCGGAATTGCAGCGTGTGTTGGTAGTTGGCTCCAATCTGCGCAAGGATCATCCATTGTTTGCGGTGCGCATTCGCCACGCCGTGAAATTGGGTTGTGCAGTGAGTGCAGTCAGCGCGGTGGAAGCAGATTGGGCCATGCCGGTTGCCAATACCCTGCAGGCGCCCGCGTCCCATTGGGTACAAGCCTTGGCAGACATCGCAAGTGCCATTGCTTCCGAAAAGGGTATCGCCGCGCCGGTGGCCGGAAATGCGACGCCGACAGCCCAAGCCATTGCCAAGTCTTTGCTAGGCGGCGAGCGCAAGGCGGTGTTGTTAGGAAACGCCGCTGCCCATCATCCACGCGCTTCCAGTTTATTGTCCTTGGCCAATTGGATCGCGGAGCAAACTGGCGCTACCGTGGGTTTCCTGACGGAAGCGGCGAACACGGTGGGTGCACAGATCGTTAGCGCGATGCCTGGTCCGGGTGGCTTGAATGCAGGCCAAATGTTGTCCGGTGATCTGAAGGCTGCGATTCTGCTCAATACGGAACCCCGGTTTGATTCTGCTGCCGGTGTGGCCGCCATTGCGAATCTGGAACGTGCCGAAATGGTTGTGACTTTGAGCCCATTCAAGGCAAACATGGATTGCAGCGACGTGTTGCTTCCGATCGCTCCTTTTACGGAGACCTCCGGGACATTTGTCAATGCAGAGGGTCGGGTGCAGAGTTTTCATGCGGTGGTCAAGCCCCTGGGCGAGACCCGCCCCGCTTGGAAAGTCCTACGCGTGTTAGCCAATTTGCTCAAGTTGCCTGGTTTTGAGTTTGAATCATCGCAGGACGTATTGGCGCACATGCATGGCAATGCAACCGTGCCCGAGCAAGTGCCTGCCAACCGATTGAGTAATGCATGCCAAGGTCCGATTGATTTGTCGGTTCCTTCAATTGATCCAACGGTCGCTGCCATTTACCAGCTGGATGGGATTGTGCGGCGTGCGAGCTCTCTCCAGTTGACGACCGACGCGCGTGGTGCGTTGAAAGAGACTGCCCAGGAGGCGCTGGCATGATTGATACCCTGTACAACTCTGGATTGGGTCTGTCCGCCGACGCATGGTGGGCGGGCGTTGTCTGGCCTGTGATCTGGGCTTTGATCAAGATAGTGGTCGTTGTCTTGCCCCTGATGGGTGCTGTTGCATATTTGACATTGTGGGAGCGTAAGTTCCTGGGATGGATGCAAGTGCGGGTGGGCCCCAATCGGGTAGGGCCTTGGGGCCTTTTACAACCGATTGCAGATGCCCTGAAGTTGTTGACCAAAGAAATTTTGCTGCCGTCAGCGGCCAACAAAGGCCTGTTCTTTGTGGGTCCTATCCTGACCATCATGCCCGCAATGGCTGCCTGGGCGGTGATTCCCTTCGGTCCCGATGTTGCACTGGCCAACATCAATGCCGGTTTGTTGTTTGTGATGGCGATTACCTCCATGGAGGTGTATGGCGTCGTGATCTCTGGTTGGGCATCGAATTCCAAATATGCGTTCCTAGGTGCTTTGCGTGCATCTGCGCAAATGGTTAGCTATGAAATTGCCATGGGTTTTTGCCTTGTCATTGTGCTCATGGTGTCTGCCAGCATGAACTTGACTGACATTGTCACGGGGCAAGGAAAAGGCTATTTCGCAGAAATGGGATGGGGCTTCTTGTCTTGGAATTGGCTGCCCTTGTTGCCTATTTTCGTGGTGTATGTCATTTCAGGCATGGCCGAGACCAATCGCCATCCTTTCGACGTTGTTGAGGGTGAGGCTGAAATTGTGGCTGGCCACATGGTTGAATATTCAGGCATGTCCTATGCCATGTTCTACTTGGCCGAATACGCGAACATGTGGCTGGTATCCATTCTTGCCGCTGTCATGTTCTTAGGCGGCTGGTTGTCACCGGTAGAGTTCCTGAACTGGATACCAGGCTGGATATGGTTGGGTATGAAAACCTGCGCCGTAGTTAGCTTGTTTATTTGGGTGCGTGCAACATTTCCACGTTTTCGGTACGACCAGATCATGCGTTTGGGTTGGAAAGTGTTCATCCCGCTCACTCTGATTTGGCTGTTGGTGGTGGGCGCCTGGATGCAAACTTCCTTCAATATTTGGAAGTGAGAAATTCAACCATGTCTTCAAACACTGTGGCCCGTATGCCCTCTGCTTTTTCGCTCAAGGACTTTCTCTACAGCTTTCTGTTGGTCGAATTGTTCAAAGGCCTTGCGCTCACGGGACGCTACGCGTTTCGCCGTAAGGTAACCGTTCAATTCCCTGAAGAAAAGACGCCTTTGTCGCCCCGGTTTCGTGGTCTCCACGCCTTGCGGCGTTATGAGAGCGGAGAGGAGCGTTGTATTGCGTGCAAACTGTGCGAAGCGGTGTGTCCCGCAATGGCGATCACGATCGAATCGGACGTAAGGGATGATGGCTCGCGCCGCACAACACGCTACGACATTGACCTCACCAAATGCATTTTCTGCGGGTTTTGTGAGGAAAGTTGCCCCGTGGATTCCATCGTGGAAACCCATATTTTGGAATACCACGGCGAGAAACGCGGAGATTTGTATTTCACCAAAGACATGCTGCTGGCCGTGGG
>Ga0209343_10005608_pt1 | contig 15132 bp, 12 predicted proteins | sample RifCSPlowO2_02_FD_184026 | JGI IMG/M metagenome (GOLD analysis project Ga0209343, IMG submission 184026) | Groundwater microbial communities from Rifle, Colorado - Rifle CSP2_plank lowO2_0.2 (SPAdes) (version 2) | ecosystem: Environmental > Aquatic > Deep subsurface > Groundwater | place... | reverse complement strand
TTCTGGTGAAAATTAAAGAAACCGATTTTTTAGGCTTAACTTGTTATACCGAATCTCGATTTCAGTGTTTTGATTTTGCCAAAAAAGCCAAAGTCGCTAACCCCAGGTGCCAGATAATTGTCGGTGGGCCGCACGTCATGTCTTTAAGTAAACAAGTGTTAGAGCATTACTCCTTTGTTGATATTGTCATTAGAGGGGAAGCAGAGGATGCCCTACTGGAAATTATTAATGGTAAAGCATTATCTGAAGTAAATGGTATTACCTGGCGTCGGAATGCCGAGGTAATCCAGAATTCTGACCGGATCTTTTGCCGAGACCTGAGTCTGTTTCACCTTGATTATTCGTTGATCTATCCGGAAATTAAAAATTGGAAAGACAAAGAGATACCTTATGCGATGCAGCAAGTTAATCATCTGCCTATTATTTCTTCTCGTGGTTGTCCTTATCGTTGCACCTTTTGCGCTTCAAACAACCAATGGGGTAAGTTGTGGAGAGGTCTGGCTCCTGAAAAAATGGTGGAGGAGCTAACTCATCTTGTTAATAAATACAATATTGGCTACTTCAGGTTCTACGACGCGCTTTTCATAGGGAGTGATAGCCAGGCCTATAAATTTTGTGATCTGCTGGAGCAAGCCAGGCTGAAGATTACGTTCAGGATAGATATTCGGGTAGGAACAAAACCAGCCGTACTTAAAAGACTGCGTGAGGTTGGCTGTTCTGTTGTTGGTTTTGGTATAGAGAGCGGCTCAGACCGTATCCTCAAACGGATTAATAAGGGGATTACCAGGAAGCAAATCGATGAAACCATTGATGTTTGTAAAACACTCGGTTACTGGTTGTTGGGTTTCTTTATGATTTCTTTGCCAGATGAGACTCCTGAGGATTTTAAAAAGACAGCTGAGCTTTTTCATCGTTTTGATGTCTTTAATCTGCAGTTTTTTAAGATTCATCCTGACACCTCTTTTTATGAAGAATTAAAAGCCAAAGGTGAGTTGTCTGATGAAATCTGGTTTGAAACGGAACGCGGGGAAGAGATCTTTTACAGCAAAGAAACGTTTCCCAGTTCAAATTATTATAGATCAGAGGTCGAAAAACGGGCCAAGGCCATTTATTTAAGCCAAAATATTCGCAAACCATTTACTGCGATTAAGAATCACGGCTTACTTCGAGGTTGCCGGACCGTTCTTTTTTCAATGATTCAGCTGACGCTCTTGCCTAGCAAACGAGCGACCGATTTTTTGGATTGTCTTAAAAGAGGCTGGTTAGGTAAATTATTTAAATCGAGGAGATATTGGCGATGACCAGAGTAGCACTTATTAATTGCGGTAAAGATACGCGTTTTTCCAGTTCAGAGCCGCTCCATTTAGGCTCTTTAGCCAGCTATTTAGAGATGAATGGCATAGAGGTGGCTATTATTGACGAGCTTTCCGGACAGAATGTGAGGTTAGAAATAGCTCAATTTAAGCCTGACATTATTGGTCTTACAGCAACCACTCCACTGGTAGATGATGCTTATCGTATTGCTGAAAAGTATAAGGCACAAGGAGTTTTAACTGTTATGGGAGGGGTTCATGCCAGCGTTTATCCGGAGGAAGCGCTCAAACATGTTGATGTTGTGGTTGTCGGGGAGGGAGAACGGGCTTTCCTTGATATTATTAAAGAAAATATTCGAGCGGGCGTTGTTTCACGTCCTATTATAAATAATTTGGATGAGATCCCCCGGCCAGCCAGACATCTCATGAATATGGAATATTATTTGAATTCAGCTGAGCGTTTCCACGAGTCCTATCTATATTTTGTCCCACCCCAAACAAAAGTCGCCTCTATTTTTACCAGTCGTGGTTGCCCATATTCCTGTATCTATTGTCACAATACCTGGAGAGGAACGCCATTCAGGTTTAATAGCGTTGATCGCGTTATACTGGAGATCAAGCGGCTGGTAAAAGACTATGGAGTAGGGGCAATCTTTTTTATTGAAGACAATCTCTTTGTTAATAAAAAAAGGTTGAGAGCAATTTGTCAAAGAATGAAAGAGGAGCGATTGGATATTGTTTGGGCGGGCAATGCTCGCGTTGACAATATCGATCTGGAAATTCTAAAAATCGCGCAAGAGGCCGGTTGCCGGCAGATAACCTTTGGTTTTGAAAGTGGTTCCCAGCGGATATTAGATGTTTTAAACAAAAAAACCACAGTTGAACAAAATAAAAGAGCTGTGGCTCTGTGTAAACAGGCTGGCCTGTTGGTCAACGGTACTTTCATGATTGGTAGCCCAACCGAAACTTTGGCGGATATTGAAGCTACACGCAAATTTATTGCGGAGAACCCAATCGATCGGCCAGGGATCTGTATTACGACACCTTTTCCTGGGACAGAGTTGTGGAACTGGTGCGAGCAAAAGCATTTAATCCCGGATAAATTCAAGTGGTCGGATTTTACTTATGATAAAATTCCTTTTCCAGCCTGTGATACACTCTCCAGGCAGGAGATTATGGGAAAGTACGATGAATTAGTAGCTCTAGCCTACAAAAATGCACCTATTAATCTTAATAGGTTTTGGCAGCATCCACTTGTGACAGCCAGGAAGCTTGTTCGCTATTTGCGCTCTCCTGGTAAGTGGTCAAAACTTTTAAAAAGAGTGAGGTTCTAATATGGCAGCTTTGTGGCGTAGACTAAAGAAGTTATTTTTCTTGGTTAAGGGACAGGGCGTCGGTTATGCGTATAATTACCTCTGGGTTTATGCTCTTTATTATAATGAGGCAATAAGGCTTTTTATCTCTAAATATATGCCCTGGTTATACAGCCAAAGCCCGCCAACTGTAGAGATTGAGGTTAGTACCCGTTGTGGTCTGCGCTGTAATATGTGTGAACATACTTACTGGCGGCAACCACAGCTTGAGATGTCTTTTGATAAATTTAAGTCTATTATTGATCAGCTGCCAAAATTAAAATGGATTGGCTTAACCGGTATCGGCGATAGCTTTGCTCACCGGGATTTCCTCAAGCTGCTGTCTTATGTTAAGAGAAGACAAGTATATATTGAGCTTTTTGATACTTTTTACAATATTAATGAAAAGGAGGCCGAGACTCTAGTCGGACTGAAAATTGACAAAATGATTGCTTCGATTGATGGCGCGACCAAAGAGACCTATGAAAAAATACGGGTCGGCTCAAAATTTGAGCGGATTACAGAGAACGTAAAAAGATTGGTGAAAATAAAAAAGGCCAAAAACAGCTATTTCCCGGAGATGTCTTTTCATTTTATAATAAGCAAGTTAAATATACATGAGATAGTCCAATATGTGGAGTTTGTCAATTATCTTATGGAAGGAGAGACTGTTGAGATCTTTTTTACCAAACTTTTACATCCATTTGACGAGATCAAGCCACTTGTAGTTGATGTGTTAAGAGACGTTATTGGTAAGGTAGAAGAGAAGGGCCGAGAATTAAACCAAATCATTCGCTGGAATGTGAATATCCCTACCGAAAAGAAATCAATCAATTATTGCAGTGCCTGGATGGTTCCTTTTATTTTTGCCAGTGGAGAGGTTGTCCCGTGTTGCGCGGGCAACGAAGCCAATCAGCGTGATTTTCAGATCAAAACTAGTTTGGGCAATGTTTTTAATGAGGACTTTGTCAAGATTTGGCGGTCGGATAAATATCAGAAGTTTAGGCAGGACATTCTCGATAATAAAGTGCCCGCGGCCTGCCATTTTTGTGCCATTTATGACGTATCAAAAAAATAAATATTTATTAGTTAACCCGTATTGTGGTGTAAATCAGGATATCCCCAATATGTCCCTGGCATATCTGGCGGGTCATCTTAGCAGTAAAATAATCGATCTAAACACGCAACAAAAACCCTCGGATAGATTTCTCAATGAACAAGCAGATATTTTAGCCCTTTCTGTGCAGACTAGAAATTATTCAGTTGCGACAGAATTGGCCAAAGCGTATAAAAAGAAATTTCCAAACGCTGCGGTTAAATCTATTTCCGGGTTTGTTGATGTCCAATGTTGTTATCCATATGTTGATTTTAACGACTCGCTCAAGATTGATCTTGAATTTTCAGACAACTTACCTTTTCCCAATTTTGAACTGTTTGATTCAATAGATATTTTTAAGGGGAATTGGGGGTCAGGTAAATGGCCTTATCCGGTTATGACCAGTTTGGGCTGTCCCTTTCAATGTACATATTGTGCCAGCCGCAACCGCAAAGTCCGGTGGCGCTCGACCAAAAACTGTAAAGAAGAATTATTGCGGGCTGTTGATAAATACGGCATAAAATCATTTGTTGTTTTAGACGATTGTTTCAATTATAGCAAGAGCCGAGTTGTGGACTTTTGTGAAACAATTGGGTCGGTTAGTTTGCCCTGGATGTGCTCAAACGGCTTAAGGGCAGATATGTTTGATGAAAAAATTGCTTTGGCGCTTAAAAACGCTGGCTGTGTTCAGCTCAGTTTTGGCATTGAATCTGTTAGCCCGACTGTTCTTAACAATATCAAAAAAGGGGAAATAATTGAGCAAATTGAGCAGGCTGTAGTCGTTGCCAAGAAGCATTTTAAAACTGTTAATGGTTATTTTATTATTGGTCTGCCTGGATCTACCTATGAAAAAGATTTGGAGAGTTTGCATTGGGCCAAACAACACGGGATAAATGCCTTTTTCTCGTATTATATTCCTCAGGAAAAGGCGTTAGACCATCTTTTTTACGGTAATAAGGCCGAACCTGTTTCTGATGTATATCCAAAAGATTTGCAAAAGAAAATATATGAGGCGACTCGGTATATGCGGCCATTTTCTTGGCGTGATCCTTTGAGTACCTGGATAAAACGGATAATTAAATGAAAATATGCCATTTTACTAATTATTGGCCGGAATTGCATGATATCTGGGGCGGCGCTGAACGCGCTTGCCAAAGGACGGTTGATCAGTTAAGCGCCAGAGGGATTATCAATGAAGTTTTTACTCTGCCGGCAGGTAAAAAACCGCCATCTGGGGTAAATTTTATTTCAACCTTTGAGGATATTCTGCCGGGTTGGCTCAAACGAATTTGCCGCAATTTTAAGCTCTTAATTTATCCTTTTGATCCCCACGTTTATTTTTCATGTTTACGTTTCCTTAGACAGATAAAGCCAGATGTGGTTCATTTACATAACGCCAATATATTGTCATTCGCGGTTCTGGCTGCGGCGAAAACATTAAGAATCCCGGTTGTCCAATCAATTTACGATTACTGGTTTTTTTGTCCCCAGGAGATGCTGATGAAAAAAGACGGCGGTATTTGCCAGGAGTATCAGGGAGCCTGTTGTGCTGATTGTTATGAGTTTGGACGTTTTGGGTTCATAAAAAAACTCCTCATAAAATTCAGAAAATCAATTTTTGACCATTTTTTGCGTCAAATTGATAGTTTCCTTGTCCTGTCCGAATCATCTAAAATTATTTTAATTGATTATGGTATAAAAAATGAGAAAATTGAAGTTATTCGCCAGCCAGTCAATGTTGAAGCCAAACAGGTGGACTATTCACAAATGCAAAAGGGTTTAATTCTTTTTGTAGGCTGGAAAACCAGGAGAAAAGGATTACATATACTGCTGCAAGCCTTAAAGCAGCTGCCAGAGGCCAAATTAGTGGCCATTGGCAAAGAAATTGATGCTGATTATTTGAAAATGATTAAAGATTATATCGCTGACAATGGTTTGGGAAACAAAGTGGACATGTTAACCCGCGTTTCTCAAGAAGAGTTGGAAAACTATTGGAGAAAAGCTAACGTTGTGGTTGTTCCAGAACAGTGGGAGAATATGTCACCATTGGTTCTCTTGGAAGCGATGTCTTTTGGCAGGGCCATAGTGGCCAGTTGGGTAGGCGGGCTGCCGGAGTTTATAGAGGACGGGAAAAGTGGCTTGTTAGCCCAATACAATGATCCTGCTGATTTTGCGGCGAAAATATCAAGAATTTTAAAAGAGCCTGCCTTGGCGGAAAATTTGGGCAGAAAAGCACAGGAGCAGATTGCCTCTCTTGGCAATGTGGATAGATTTGTCGGCCAACAAGTAAAACTCTACGAAAAGGTGATACTCAATGCCCAATAAACCGCAGTGTGTTGTAATTTGCGGCGGGATGGGGAGGCGACTGGCACCGCTTACCACCCATAAGGCGAAGTCCATGGTAGAAGTGAAAGGTCAGCCAATTATTAAATACATAGTTGATTATTGGCGGGAATTTGTCGGTGAGTTTGTCTTTATTCTTGGTTATGGCAAGGAAGAGTTGCTGGAATATCTTAAGCAGTTACCGATTAAGGCCAGGTTTATTGAAGAAGTCGGCCCGCCCAAAGGGATTGCCAATGCTGTGCTTCTGGCTGAACCATATGTTGACGATAATTTTATTGTTGTTTTGGGCGATTGCCTGTGCAGCGGCCAGTTTGTGTTTCCCCAGGAACTTATTCAGGGAGTGGGGGTCTGGGAGACCGGGGTGGCCGATGATATCAAACGCAGTTATTCAGTTGAAATAAAGGGTCAAGAGATTACCAAAGTAATCGAGAAACCACGGCAATTGATTAATAAATATTGTGGTTTGGGGTTCTATTTTTTCAAAAAGTGTGTTTTTGAGTATATCAGTAAAACTCCTGCTTCGGCGAAAACTGGGAAAGTTGAACTGACCGATGTGATCCAGACTATGATTGACCACCAGGAAAAAGTGTCTCCTGTGGTGTTAGAAGGAAAATATCTCAATGTGACTTATCCCGAAGATTTAGAGAGGGCCAAGCAAGTTGTATAAGATAGCAATTGACGGTCGTGAGTTAAAAAGCAAGAGTGGTGTTGCAACCTACCTGGGCAACCTTGTCAAAAATTACAATGAACCGGACATGGAATTTTGCTTTGCTTCACTGGAAAACACTTTGCCGTTTAAATCAAATGCGGCCTGGTCCAACATTTCCCTTCCTTTTTATCTAGCCAAAGAGAAAATTGACCTGTATCATTCCCCGTTTTTTACCTTGCCGTTACTGAAAACGTGCAAGATGATTTTGACTGTACATGACGTGATCTTTGAGGTTAATCCGGCCTGGTTCCCTGTGAAAAATCTGCTCTCTTTTAAACTCTTTACCCGCACCGCGCTAAGAACCGCGGATAAGATTATCACTGATTCGCAAGCGTCGAAAAACGATCTGGTCAGGTTTTTTTCCTGTCCGGCAGAAAAAATTGTGGTTATTCCTTTGGCTCCGGCTGAAATATTTAGACCTGTCCGGGAGGTTAAAAAAATATTTGAAAAATATATTTTATATGTGGGTAATCTGGGCAACAGAAAAAATATCGTCAGATTGGTCCGGGCCTTTGAAAAATTAAACCTGGGACATCAGTTGGTTTTGGTTGGTGGTCAAGGATATAAGGGTGAAGATGTTTTACGGATGATTGCCGGATCGCCACAGATAACTTATCTGGCCAAGGTCGGTGATGACGAGCTGGTTCAGCTCTACAATGGAGCGGCTTTGTTTGTTTATCCGTCGTTGTATGAAGGTTTTGGCCTGCCTATTTTAGAAGCTATGGCCTGCGGCACTCCGGTGGCCACCTCTAATGTTTCTTCTCTGCTGGAGGTGGCAGGTGATGCCGCGCTTTTATTTAATCCCGAAGATATTGATGATATTACGGATAAAATGCGGCGCCTGCTTACTAATTCTGAATTGAGGGCCTCTTTACGCCAAAGAGGATTGGCCAGAGCGGCTGAATTCTCCTGGAAAAAAGCTGCCAGGCAGACTATCCAGGTTTATCGGGAAGTGTTGGGACAATGAAGAGAGTAGCAATTATTATCTTAAATTGGAATCAAGAGGCGGATACGGTTGAGTGTTTAACTTCGCTTAAAGCGCTTAAATACGAAAATTATGAGATTATCCTGGTTGACAATGGTTCCCATGATGGTTCACCTGACATTTTACAAAAACAATTTCCTAATATCAAAATGATCCGTAATCCCAAAAATTTGGGGTTTGTTGGCGGGAATAATGTAGGCATTAAGGAAACATTGAAAACTGGGGCAGATTATATCCTGCTTTTAAATAACGATACTGTAGTTGAGCCAGACTTTTTAAGCTTGCTTGTTCAAACTATGGAAAATGATAAAACAGTCGGGGTGGTTTCTCCCAAAATCATGTTTTACCATGATCGAAAAAAGATTTGGTTTGTCGGTGGTAATTATCTCCCAATAATCAGAAAGACCAATCATAAACATTATGGGGAAGTTGATTGTGGACAAGTTAAGAAGATAACCGATGTAGCCTGGGTTTCTGGTTGTTGCATGTTGATTAAACGGGAAGTTGTGGAGAAAGTGGGGCTGTTTGATCCTGATTATTTTAATAATTATGAGGATGTGGATTTTTGCGAGCGGGCAAAGGTTGCCGGTTACAAAATTATGCTTGTGCCTCAAGCAAAAATTTATCATAAATTTGCCGCTTCTATGGGAGGGAAGTTTTCTCCGTATTACACTTATTATCGTACCCGGAACAATCTTTTGTTTTACAAGAAAACCAAACAATGGTTAGCGCTGGCCCTGAATTTTCTAATTTTCCCTACTTACTCAATCATAATGTCAGCAAAAAACGGAGAGTTTTCGAGTATCAAGACAACTTTTCAAGCTGTTTTTGATTTTCTAAGAGGTAAATATGGTGAACTTACGTAATTTCTTATTCTTTCTAAGTATAATATTGCTTTTTGTCTATGTTTTTAATTTTACCCCTCAAGTACCCATGTTTGACCAGTGGGCATTGGTCCCGTTATTTCAGGACGCTTCCTTAGGTAACTTATGGGCACAACATAATGTCCATCGCATGATCATCCCTAATGTCATCTATTTATCATTGGCCAAAACGAGCCATTGGGATTTACGTTGGGAAACGATAACTTCCCTTATATTCTTTGTAATATTAATGCTGCTAATTTATGGCGCCTTTGCCAGACAAAATAACAACAACCTGGCCAGCTGGCTATTTGCTTTGGCAGTTTTGACCCAATTAACGCCTGTTCACCATGAGAATCTTTTATGGGGTTGGCAGTTACAATTAACTTTGTGCGCCTTAATGGTTTTTATCGCGATTAGCCGAAGGTCAATCCTGGCACTTTTTGTCGCCAGTTTTTCGTTTTTTACCGGACTTTTGGGGTGGATGGTTTGTTTATTTATATTCATGAGAACAAAAGCCAGCAAGATGCCGTTTATTATTATGGCGCTGATTATATTTGCCGTTTACTTTTATGGTTTAAATTTAAATGATGGTGGTCTTGGTAACTTGTGGCAAGTTCCAGCCTATTTTTCCATCTATATGGGAGCAAACTTTATTATTACATATAAAATTGGAGTCCTTTTAACGCCTCTGCTGTGGCTAACAGGTGTTTGGGGTCTACTTTTTACTTTATTGGGCATAAACTTGGTGAAGAAAACCTGGCGGATGGATGTTCAGAAAACGGTTATTCCATACTCAATGATGTTGTTTGGCGTTATGAATGCGGCGGCAACTTCTATTGGCAGGATTGACTTTGGCCTGCCTTTAGCCTTATTGTCACGCTACCATATTTTTCAAATGTTTTACTTCTTAGGTGTTATTTGGCTGGCAATATTGTATTGGCAAGAGAATAACCGGTTACAAAAATATTCTCGAGCAGTGACAGCTCTGTTTATTGCTTTGATTGTATTGAACTGGGTGGGCGGGGTGGCCTTTGGCATCGCTAAAGTTCGGAGATTAGCTCCAGTTATTCGAGAAATCAAAACAAAAGCTGAAAACATCTCAGATGAAACAGCCAGGATTGTTTATCACGATCCAATAGTTTTAAGGGAGAGAATTAAGATCCTTAAGCAGAAAAAGTATAATCTGTTCAGGGATTAGTTGGTGAGCTTATAAATTCCTCTGGTTTGGACTTTATCTTTTTGGTCCCTTACGCGGCCCGCATAATAATTCCTGGCAAGAATAAGCTTGGCTTTGTTGCCGTAAACTTTTCTGATCTCTTCGCCGCCAACGTAGTAATCGGCTTTTTTTATTTTTACGGCAATTAAGCTGTCCCAGCCTTGTTCCGCTCTGAGGTAAGGGACAATCTCCGGGCTGATCAACGCCGCGGTATCAAGTATTTTTCTGTCCGCATAGTAGCCGATTATCCCCACTTCTCCCATGGCGATAACGGCATCTTTTGGCGTGTTGGCTTTCAACCATTGACCATAGTAAACATAAATATTTTCTATATTATAATTGCCGGTGTGATAGACATGAGGATAAACAAGGTTAAAGAAAACAGCAAGGTTATAAAACATAATTAACAGATAAATGAATAACATTGAGAAAAGAGGCTTATGGGTATAGCGCTCCAAAATATATTTAATTGAGATCAAGCCAAAGATAATAATTAACGGAAAAAACATTAGCATGTATCTTGATAAAAGATCCGCTTTCCCCAGTATATAAAATAAGCCCAGGCCAACCGGCCACAAAACGTAACGGATGTTTTCTTTTAACATCTTAACGAAGCCGCTTTTGTTGTTAATGCCTAGAATTACCCCCGAGGTGATGAGTGCCACGGATTCGATAGGATAGGCACCCAGAGTGCCTGCTAAATATTGTTTTAAAGGGAAAAAGTAAGAGTATCTTATTTTGGCCGTGATGGAATTTGGTATAATTGAGCCAAAAACCGAATAAACATATAAATTCCAAGGAATCAATGGAATGAAAAACATTATTATCGAAGCAAATAATCTTGACAACCGTTTAATTGGGTTATTTACCAAGCGGTCAAGCGAAAGGGCGATAAAAAAGATTAAGAATTCCGGTCGCACCAGAGTTGCTAAGCCACACAGGAATGAGGAAATAGTCCCGGAACTGTTTTTCTCTTTTTCCACAAGGTAGATGTAGAGTATAATAATCACAAAAAATACCGAAACAGCAGTTTCCATGCCAGATGAGATCCACCTCAGAAACATAACATCAAAGATCAATAAAGTTGCCGCCATAAAGGAAATCAGGCGGCTTTTTGAGATCTTTAAAGTTAAGAAAAACAAGGCGATAACTGATAAAAAACCAAACAAAACTCCCAACGATTTTGCGATTAACGGTAAATCGAAGTGAAATAACCGATAAATGAGAGCAATCGAAGTGACCCACAGAGGCGTGGTTGTCGCGTAGACCGGGGCTCCAGGATTAAAGGATAATTCACCAAGCTGAACCAGATTCTTTGCGAATTGGAGGGAAATATAAGTGTCATCAGTGGTGTAGTTATTAAAGGGAATATAACAGAGAAAGTATACAGCTAAAAGTGCAAGTATTACGAAATAATGCGTAAATTTTCTCATAACAATATGCCCGTAATTATATACTAATTGTCTCCAGCCCTCAATAACTTCATTGACTAAGCGTATGTTTGTATACTAAGATAGTAAAAATGTTTAATGAGCCTGGTGGCCAACAATTTAAATCTCTTTCGGTAATCCTGCCTGTTATGGATGAGACATATCAGCTCGAGAAAACGATTGATATAATAATGGCTGACAATGCCAGTGATATTTTTGAGTTGTTAATTGTTGTGAGTGTTAAAACCGCCAAAGACAGTTTGGCTGCCTGTCAAAAACTGAGAGATAAATATCCCCAATATATAAAAATATTTCAACAAGAATTACCGTTTTTGGGTGGGGCTGTTCGCGATTCGTTTGCCAAAGCTGCCGGCAGCCACGTTCTAATGATGGCCAGTGATATGGAGACGCCGCCGGATCGCGTCAAAGATTTTATTAAGGAGGCAAAAGCTAATCCCAACACGATTATTACCGCGTCGCGCTGGATTAAGGGTGGAGGTTTTGAGCGATATAGTTATTTAAAATATATATTAAATTATGTTTTTCAAAAGGCATTTTCGTTATTATACCGGAATAATTTAACTGATATGACCTATGGGTATCGTCTTTTCCCTACGAGCCTGGTCAAAGCTATCCGTTGGGAAGAATTGCGCCATCCTTTTTTGTTTGAGACTCTTGTTAAACCGCTGCGCTTAGGCATTAAAGTTAAAGAAATTCCAACGGTATGGAAAGCCAGGGCAGAGGGTCAATCACAAAACACCTTTATGCGTAATTTTGAGTATTTCAGGATAGGGCTTAAGACACTGTTTTATTCTAAGGAGCAGATATTAAAGTGAAAAAAGTTATAGTTACAACAAGCATCAATAAGCCGACTGAGGCGATTGAAAAATTTGATGCGCTGACTGACTGGACTTTGGTCGTGATTGGTGATCGCAAAACCCCATTGGATTATAGATTAAAACGCGGCATCTATGTTTCACCCCGGGAACAGGAAAAATATGATCAGGCGCTTTCTGATGCGATTGAATGGAATTGTATTCAACGCAGGAATTTTGGTCTATTGTGGGCTTATGATCTGAAGGCGGATGTTGTAGCTGTTATTGATGATGATAATATCCCTTATGAGGGGTGGGGTAAAAACCTTTCTCTTGGAGAATCTCTTGAAGTAAATTACTATGAAACCGACTTACCGGCTTTTGATCCGATAGGGGCGACTAACGAGAGTAAACTTTGGCATCGGGGATATCCGCTACAACTCATACCCAAAAGAGACTATAGTAAAAAATCAAAGAAAAAGCTGGCTTTTGATGTTCAGGCTGATTTTTGGAATGGCGATCCGGACATTGACGCTGTTTGCCGGATGATTTATGCTCCGGAATGCAAATTTGACGCGGCCTGTTTTCCTCTGGCAGCCAATAAGGTGGCTCCATTCAACTCGCAGAATACTTTTATCAAAGCAGAGATACTGCCCGATTATTTTCTTTTCCCTCATGTCGGCCGCATGGATGATATTTGGGCTGCTTATTATGTGCAGGCCAGAGGAGCCAAAGTGGTTTTTAATAAACCTTCAGTGTATCAGCAAAGAAACGTGCATAACCTTGTTGTTGATATGAAAAAGGAATACCCTGGTTACGAGAATAATCTTGAGATCGTAACTGGAATAGCCAATAATCCAGAGGTTCTAATGAATTATTTACCGGAAAAATCCCGGCAGGCGTTTCAATTGTATAGGAGACACTTTAATGTGTAAGGTATTGGTTACCGGTGGAGCCGGGTTTGTCGGCCGACACCTGGTTAAAGCCTTGCTTGAACTGGGAGATGAGGTCCATTGTGTCGACCCTGTAGCGCCCTTGACAGGGGGAATACTGCCGGATAAGTGGCCGTTATTTTTGCCTGCCGATTTTAGAAACTTCCATTTTCATAGAGAAGATTGCCGCTCATATTTTGAGCGAGTTAACGATACTGATTTTGATTACTGTTTCCATCTGGCGGCTATGGTTGGGGGGCGCTTAATGATAGAAGGCAATCCTCTGGCGGTTGCGGATGATTTATCAATAGATGCGGAGTATTGGCAATGGGCAGCGAAAACCAAGCCCAAAAAGACGGTTTGTTTCAGCTCCAGCGCGGCTTACCCGATCAAGTATCAACAAGAAAAAGATTACAGGCTTTTGTCCGAAGATATGGTAACATTTGATTTTGATATTGGTATGCCGGACATGAGCTATGGCTGGGCCAAGCTGACCTGTGAATATTTAGCTCGCTTAGCTTTTGCCAAAAATGGCTTAAAATCGGTGGTCTATCGGCCATTTTCCGGATATGGGGAGGATCAGAATGATACCTATCCCTTTCCCAGCATTTGTAAGCGCGTCTTATCCAATAAAGGTAAGTCTGAGCTAATAGTTTGGGGCACCGGACGACAGATGAGAGATTTTATCCATATTGATGATTGTATTGACGCGGTCTTAAATACCATGGACAAAATTGACGATGCCAGCGCGGTTAACCTGGCTACGGGGATTTATACCAGCTTTATTGAGTTTGCCCAAATGGCCGCTCAGGTTTGTGGCTATAGCCCGGAGGTGCGTGGGACGACAGATAAGCCCGGCGGGGTATTTGCTCGGGCCGGAGAGGTGGCTAAGCTTAGACAACTAGGGTATACACATAAGATCCATTTTAAAGAAGGCATAGAAAAGGCTTTAGATTATTACTCTCATTTAGTTAAGTAGATCTCTGTTTTTATATTTAACTTTGAGAAGTATTTTGAATCAACACGTTGTAAATTGGCCGCATTGCTCCTGATAAATTTGTACCACTGATCATCCCGTTCTTTTTCCGGGGTTGGCTCTTTCATAAAGGCAACAAGATACATCCCTTTTTGAAACTTAACTTGACCCAGAGAATATTTATTGTAAATCGGGACTTGTCGGTCACGAAAATGGAAAGAGAATACATACGGACTTATTTCGCCACAGTCACTGCCAGTTACAATCGGCGCGTCAGACGGGATAGTTTGGGCAAAGTAATCCAGTATATCCATGTATTTAGCGCCAGGTTCTATTTGATTTTCATGTCCCAAAAAATATCCCACCATAGCGCCTGATTGGAATAAAACGGACAATGCTAATATTGCCATAAAAACCAGGCCCACAACTTTGACTTTTTGTTGACCTAATTTTGTTTTAATCATATCCCAAACAGCCAGCCAGAAAAATGCTGTGGCAAAATATATTATTGGCACAAGCGGATATATGTAACGAGGGGCTTTATTCATAAAGACCCAGATGATCAACGGCATAAAAGACCAGATTAAAAGAGTTAATATAATAACAGCGGGGTTGCGTTTATTTATGAGAAAAACAATACCCACCATGCCAATAACCGATAAAGCTCCGACCAGAGGGAACCACGAATATGATGTTATTAGCTGTTCAAAATAGTAAAGAAAATTGTTTATAAAGCCGGGGACCTGGTCAACTTTGTCTACCCAGGCGGTTTTTGAAAAACCGATCATAGCCCATTTGCTTTCACCGTTTGGGCCAAACATCCACCAGAAAAACATTATGATGCTTGGTAGGCCCAGCAAAGCGTATTGAATAAAAAAAGGCTTTAACAGATCAAGGCGAGTTATTGGTTTGGCCTTTTTACTGGCTAACGCCGGGAGAGGTCGACGTAGTAAATTAATAAATTCATATAGCGCCCAAAGAAAGACCGCCAGGTATACGGGTAAGGCAAAATTGTATTTTGTGACCAGAAGAAACGCCATAAAGATTCCCGCCGGCCAGAGATAGGTCCATTTTTTTGTTGTCACTAATTTATAGAAGA